>Ga0065711_1036973_pt1 | contig 20353 bp, 11 predicted proteins | sample Hoacrofraction12_FD_59098 | JGI IMG/M metagenome (GOLD analysis project Ga0065711, IMG submission 59098) | Hoatzin crop microbial communities from Cojedes, Venezuela - Epithelial fraction 12 v2 (version 2) | ecosystem: Host-associated > Birds > Digestive system > Esophagus > Crop | place... | reverse complement strand
TTTACCCTCCTGGTCGCCTTCATGCCATTCATCGACTCGGGAGGGGTGAGGAGAGAGGTTGCCAGTGAAGACTGAGGCAAAAAAGTTGTTGAGTACCTCAGCTTTCTCCTCATCTGCTGTTGCCAGTTTTGATATTTTTTTTGATATTGATAGTTTATCAACTAGATTATTAACTAGATTAGTGTTTTGTTATGGTCTTTTGACTTTGTGTAGCAGACATTGTGAAAAAAGATCTAACTGGTCTGTAGCAGGTGACATGAGGAAGGGGAAAGGATAACATTAACAGAAATTATTTTGCTCTCTGCAAAATACATTAATAGAACATGGGTGCAGATTATGTTTATTTTAGAGCACTTGTTACTCATAAAAAATAGTTTTGTTAATAGAAGATGAGACAGAATACAAAGTACTATTAATTTTAAAATATATAGATAGGTGGATATATTTTTCATTTTGCATGACTGAATTTCTGACAGTTAGCTCTCCATTATCTGGGGTACTAGATATGTAGAAGGCCTCTGACAAACAAAAAGCCTGGAAAACATGGGTACTGGCAGACATGGTGGGGAACATGGTACAGACAATCAGCCAGCCAGTTTGGGTCGAGTGTGGGTGCTCAGCTGGAGGAACCAGCTTTGGTGGACTATCGTGCCTGTGCCTGATGCTCTGAGCAAGCATTCATGAGGCTAAGAGGCATCAGAATGAATCTCATGTGGTCTCTGATTGTTTCTGTATCCAGTTATTCCACAATCCAAATAGGCTGCCTGTATGTAATTGGGGATTGTCTGTATTTTACTTCCAGATGAACAACACAATTTTTAGAGATAAATCGAATCCGGAATCAAACATTTGCATGGGCTTAGGCTGACAGTCATTTAAAATAACAAAACAGAAGCAAAACCAGCTAAAAACCAGCTTCGGCTAGTAGCTGGTGTTTGGTGTCCAAGATCCTGTAATTGTTTCTGCCAGTGTTGCAAAATATTTGGATCTGCTCATGTGAGAGAAAATGCTTTCAATATTCAGGTCTTGGGAGCCAAATGGTCTGCCATCAGATCTGTACAATTTTAGCCTTCCTTCCTGCTTCCCCGGAGGTACAAATGCCAAGCTGTGTGTCAGGGTGCAGTGTGGGCTGGGGGGCTCCTTGGGCTCTGTGTCCCACTGGCCCACCCAGGGAGCATCGGGCATCTCCCTGGGGATGGGCTGGGACGTGAGCTTGTGGGTGGACCTGGCTCAGTGGGGCCCATGGCTGGGCAGGGCAGGGCTGGGGAGGCGGGCTGGAGACTGAGGTCCTACAGTATCGCTGGGGCAGGGGGTGAAGCCTTGGAGGGCTGGAATGGGGTCTTGGGACGTAGGCTGGGTAGGGGAAGCCCCGGGTGTGGGCAGGGATATCAGTACCCTCAGGGCCCGGACACTGTCATTGTCTGAGAAGGAGAGTAGCAACCAAAGAAAACTAACCTTTTTGCTGAAAAAAACATATGAATGGAGTTGCTGGTTAATAAATATATGTAAACATGACCATTTAAAAAAAATGACAAAATTTATGGTTGCTCACAAGTGCTCAACAGTGTGTGTACACAACTAAAGGAGGTATGAGATGTATTAGTATTACACAGCTCTAGTGTCTTTCAATTAAAAAAAAAGTGACAAAACTATATTACTAGGTGCTGGGAGGGTCATCTCTCTTGTGATGGAGCTGCTCTGAGGCTTTTTTTGGCTCACTTGTTGATAAGGGTTTCTTATGTAGGCTTTGCCTCGTTTTCTTGCAGCCCACTCACTATATATTTATGAAACAGAGAGCAAATGAAATGTTCTTCCAACAATGAAGCCATTAGTTGGGCCACATACCAAGCCCTCTTGCCACTATTGCATCCTAGCAGAACCATCACCACCCAGGCTGTACAGGAGCTATTCGTAGCTGCAGAGGAGGATACTGTGTTTGACCCCCACAAAAGAAGAACAAATATTTTGGGTTGGGTTTTTTTCTATAATGGTGTCATTTATCACTATGACACATATTCATTGACTTAATCTGATTTTTTTCGGTGTCAGATTTATACTTCTTTGCTGTTGTGAATATTGATGCGGCACTTCCCTTACGTGACTGTGCTGTGTCTGCCAAATGGTGTCTAGACGCTAGAGCAGCTTTGACTAATTAGTGTAGTCACCCCACTCACTCAGCTTTGGCATTTACATACGCTATATTACTGCTGTCGAGTCATAAATAGGTACCTAAACACAAGCAGCAACGTGAAGAGAGGTGGTAGTGAGTGTGTCTAGACTTCACCTAACATCACCAAGGTGAGCGCCAGGGACAGCAGCCATCACTCCCTGCGCTCACTAACAGGGCAAGTGGTTGTCACCACTCACTTGGACATCACAGCGTACGTGCGTGCGGTCAGTGGGAGGTCCGGATTCAGTGATGTTCTTGGTCTGAAGATCACCGCCACGAAGGCAAGGCTAAGAGAGAAGATTTCTCTCTCTCTCAGCTTAGCCCCTGTGTACCAGCAATTGAAGATACATACGGCCAGAGAGAAAAAAATAAGTATGAGAAATCAACCCCTGCCAGCCCAGCAACAGCGGTACTTCTTGGGGAGGACTCACGGCTGGTTTGTAGAGCTGCTTTCCAGTAGGCCATGATTTACACCAGAGCCAAACTGGAAATGCAGTTTTAGTTCTGCAACTTAATCATGTGTATCATGCTTTTAAATACTGCACCAGTACGGAAGTGGAGTTAACCAACTTTAAAGGGGGAAAACAGATAAATATCAAAGATAATTTCAGAACATCACAGAACTTTTACGAAACTTTGAGAATAAAAAAATAATGAAAAATTAATCAATGTTGCCTACGCAACAGGCTGTGCTAATATAACGTTAAATTGCCTCAAAAATTATATGCAGATTAAACACAATACTGCTATTAACAAAGCTTATTTGTAAGCAAAATTTGAAAGTTTTGATTTATCCTGCTGAGTATTTGAAGAACCACTATCATAATGAAAACAAATTAACTTGGTTTTCTTTGTATTCTTCACTGTTACAAATGATTTTACTGGTGCTAACACAAAGCATTAGAGAATAACAGGTTTGGGATTTTTTTTCTTCTCAGAAAGGATGTTGTATGAGCAGATTTTCTTTGAATTTGCCAATAGGATTATTCTTATTTTTTCAGTTAGTGGTATACAAAATATTTAAAGTAAGCTTTCCAGAAGATCTGCAGTTTGCTTTGAGGAGATTTTCCAGGGCTAAAATAGGACTCATTTAATTTGTGGGTTTTCTGCCCTACAAAGAGAGGAATTTTTTTCTTTCAAGGAAGAAGATTTCTGTGTGGTTCTCTTCAGTTCCTTTTTTTTGATGCAAGGGAAGTGAAAAAAATCATTAATGCTGCTGTGCACAAAGAGGATTTGTGATTCTTCAACAGAAAAAGAAATTAATAGTTCCTTTTAAATGTGATCCTGGTAGATGTTATGTGCAATACAAAACTGTCTCTATCCAGCCATCTAGCAAATAGATACACATATGTACACTGCACAGGTAAAATGGTGCGCACTTAAAGGCACAAGAGTTGCAAGCTCTGAAAACGATGGAGTTATTTTATGGCAATTGGAGGTCTGCCTCTGTTTTTATTTGCTGACCTTAACTTTATCTCCAGTGGAAATGAATCCACATAAGTATCAGGTGTAGTTAACAGCTCAGGAGAGAGTGAGAACTTCGATAGTGTGAAGTCTGGATGAATCACTAGGGAGAGGGTGTTTGATGATGCCCAGTCATGTTTGGTCCAGAGCTATCTGAACTATATTTGGCTTATGAAAACTTAAACATGCAACATTGTCAGATCATTACCTTTTATGACCACAAAAATTCTTCATAAATTAACACAGAAATGAAGCTGTATGCAAGAGGGATCAGCAACGCAATTTTTAGCCTCCTTTAGAGTTTACAAAAAATAAATTCTTTAAGCAGACTGGGTAGTAAATGGCTGGTATTATTCCATAGTTATCAGTCCTTAAAAATATTTAGAGAAGAGCAACATATTAAAATGATCTCTGGACCAATGCACCTTATAATCTAAGGGAGAACTGGACATTTAAGAACGATGAAATGATTGTAAGAAATGTTTTCAGGATTTTCAAGATGCTGGTCATATAACTGCAGCTCCAAAAAGATTTATTTTTGGTCACATAAACAATGAAATTTAAATCTGAGAAGCCACTTTGTTTTAGAAACGCAGAACTACTGCACATAGAGTAGGCTTGCTCCTTCTGCCATGGCAAAAGCTTTTCCTGCTAGGTAGATGTAATAGGCACTCTTCTGTCCTAAAACAGATTTCATCCAGGTATTAGTAGAATTTGTAAAAACCTTAACAACTGACAACTGCCTTTGTTCCTAATTCCTTAGAAGGCTGGATCCGAGCCACTGTCTTAGTTTTGGCTGAGAGAGGAATCACTGCAGTGTCATAGAGTTTCCTTGCCCAGATTTTCTTCATGGTGCTGCTATTTATCTCTTCCCATACCTTGGAATCCATTTTTTCTCAGCCTGTCCCTTGGTAGGCACAGTATGTATTCACCAGCAAAGTAGAAATTTTATGGAAATTTAGAAATTTATGTATACGTATAGGGTATCTTGCAGGATCGGTAGAGAGATTGACTGTTAAAAGCTATTAAAGGCAACTGGCTACAGATGTACATCTCAAGGTTAAATAAGGGAAGGGAGGGAGTGTAAATCTTACAGTTGACTGTGGTTTAAAGGCAACCATGGATTTGCTGGTGTCAGTACAGTTAGGGAAGGATGGAACTAAAAAGAGGTAATGAGAATAGCTCAGATAAATTCAGGTACAGTTTGCATACAGTCTATTTATAGGATGCTTTCTCAAACTAAACCTGTGAACCTTTTGAAGTTTGCCCGTCACTACTTTCAGGCCAATTAATGATGTACAGCCAATCCCATTCCGAGACAGGTAAAACAATAAAGCAAGCAAAGATAATTAGTCTCTGGAGCATGTAAACAAATACAGTAAATCACTTGCAAATCACTTGTTTCTGCTAACTGTTGTGTTTTTATTGCAAAAGTGAAGAAGAGCATTTGTATCGCAAATCTACATAATGCGAGAGCAGTGCTGAAAATGCATAGATTATATTATTCTGATTTTGAGAGGGCTTAGCAAAGATAAAGCACCTGAACTTGAAACATCACTGTGAGTTGTTATATGCAAAAGAACATTTGCATCCCTTTTTCACAGAAGAGAAGATTGAAGTAGGGAGGTTAAAGACTTTTGTATATGGAGATAAAGGTCTAAATGACATTTTATAAATAGACAAAAGTCACTGCTCCAAGTGTACAAGTCTAAGTGGAAGCAGTGGTGGAGCTGAGAAGAGCACGCCATGACGGGCAGGAGAGCGGCTGTAGGATGTGGGACCTTGACCCACCTCAGTGATGCCTCTCAAGTTTTACAGACCTGAATGGGAGCATTTTGTGGCCTTCAAAGTGCAAATAACTAGAAGTGTTCCTGGCTACTAGTCCTTTTTTTTTTGTTTTCCAACATAGTATTAATCTGTTAATTGCAATACAGCTTCAGTCCTAGACTTAAAGCACTCTGTATAAGCAAGCAGTGCTCTCCACCCCTTGGACGTGGGGTAGCTGAGGTAGGTAAGGATAATACGGTCATTCAGTGGCAGAACTGGATGCGGAGCACACATTGCCTTCTTCTCAGCCCTGGGCTCGATACTGTAGACTTCGGATAAATGCACATTTTCCAAGAACAAATAGATTCTCAGTACCGTGGCTCTGGGGGGCTGTGGAGACCATGCCATCTGGATCTGCCTGCTACCCCAGTTCCGCCAGCTGGTTCTGCAGGCCAGTCCAGAGCAGGAGTGAGCCCATTCCCTGGAAACTCGGGGCAGTACCGACGCAGGTCCTGCCTCAAGTCGTGTAGTAAGAGGACTCTGTGAGCACAAACATACAGTTTTGTGTAATCAGTGAAACAGCAGAAGCTATGTTCTGTTCCTGTAGAATAACAGATTCCGGTTAGAGTTCAGATCCAGGCAAAATGACTGCTCGTATGATAAAATCCCTCTTTGTGTTTTTTTGGCATGAAAATGCAGAGCATTTCTTTTAGTAAAGGGTAGGCATTTCCCTGTTGTTCTGTCCCTTTGTACTGTTTTCTTGAACTATTTTGTTCTGACTTCAAAAATGGGTTCTAGAAAGAGATGCGGCTTAGACTCTCGTCAGCTGAAATGTGTCCAATACATATTTAAGTTAAAGAATAATAAGCCTTGTCCAGAAATAAAAAGAGTGTAAAAAGTAAGAATGCCTGCAGGTTTGATTTTTAAAGATAACGCATTTTTCTTCATGTTGCAGATCTCGCCTTGCAGATTTCTTCACAAACTGCCAGCCCGAGTCACGGTCTGTTAGTAGCTGTCTAAAGGAGAACTACGCTGACTGCCTCCTCGCTTACTCGGGGCTTATCGGTAAGAAGGCGGGGAAGGGTGGGGGCTTGCTCGGTCTAAGAAAAACACCCGAACTGTATTTTAAAGGTGCACATGAAATAAAAGCTGTGGAATATAATACTGTGCAGCATGATACTAGGCAAAATTCTCTAGCTAGGGGTCTTGGCTCTGTTTTACCTTACAGAGATTCCTGGGGTAAACTTGTACATTGCAAGGAAATTAAGGGTAGAAGATAAGGAGAGAAAGATGCTTGAATTTAAAATAAATTTAAATATAAATTTGAATATAAATTTAAATATAAATTTAAAATAAATTGAAGCTTACAATGTAAAGCTTGATAGGGTGATTGAATCTGGACAGGACCATGATGTAGGAAATTAAAAAGAACAAGTACAACTACAGCTTGGTTGATTTGGCAGCTGTCGTCACAAGACTGGGTAAATACCTCTTGATCTTCAGGGAAAGTGTGCAGGACATTTGAGGAAGGAAACAATAGAGCAACCCAGCCTTGTCTCACTTCCAGCAGCTATTCTTTCCATGACGTCCCTCTGTCCACTCTAAATGTTTTCTGAGATGCCTGTCAATGGAGGTGAACTGAGACCAAATTTATCTTCAGAAATCCTCTTCCCTCCCCAACATCATTAATTTTATTTGCTGTCACCTTCCTGACTGCCAGCAGGCACAAGGATGCCTTTATGCAAGCCAGATTCCATATACCACACGCAATATTTGATTCCTGAAAGAGAGAGATCATCTCAGGAAGGTGAACTTTTAAAAATACCCTGGTTGGGCAATAAAGAAAAAGTGAATGTCAAAATTCTGAAACAAACAAATTGTAAAGGCCACCAGTTAAGAAGTTTCTAAGCTTACAGCCTGCACCTGCTGCGATGCAGTAATATCCCCTTCTGTTGGGCGTGAAGGTCCCAGCTGAGGCCCTGCAGCAGATCCTGCTGTTAAATAAATGTCTCTGGAGATAATATCCACAATAAAATATTTCTAAAATAGGCTGGGTTTGCTGAAAAATGACTGAAAGCAATATTCTCTGGCTTGTTGTTATCATTCCTATTACTCTAGCAGCTAACAAGTGAGGTAAGTCCATGTGGCAACTGGTAAAATAAGATGTGATGGTTTCAAAGGGTATGCTTCTATGACTTAAGAGAAGAAGACAGTATGCGAAGGGTATAACATATGAACGGTTGTGACAGAATGTCATTTGACTCTAAAACAAAGAATTGAATAGCCTTGAAATCTGATCTAGTCAATGGGATTAAGAAGTCTAGCTGCTGGCAAAGAGTAACTGTTACTAATATATACTTCTGGGTAAGAGCTGCCAAGAAGTTCTTGCTGGACCTAGTGAATTTTGCTGGCAGTTTTGCTGGATCCATTTTTCAGTTTAACCCCAAGGATGACCCAGTTCCTATAGTCAGACGGCTTTGTGTTACTGTGGATGTCCATGCTGCAAAACACTGTCACACATTAGAAATGTGGAGCGGATCTCTAAGGAGCCGAAATCAAAAGGAGAGCTAATTTTCAAAGGGAAAAATAAACATTTTCCTTCCTTCCTACTAGCCCCTAGACACATGCAAAGAGACAGGAACTGACTAACGTTACAAGGATTTTTACGTCTTGGTAGTAATTCTGATAAACCAAGAAAATTACCAAAACAAAACTTTCATGTGCTGAAGCAGTAAATTCCTACTTCTGATATCAAGCTTATATAAAAGTGGAGTAAATTGTGTGAAGACCATCAAATTTGTAAGATGCTGAGACAGAAATCAGAAGTACAATCTTTCAAATGTCTGCTTAATGTAGATAAAACACAGGAAAAAGAGATAGATCGGGTGCTGGTAAGAAGCTGCTACAGATCCATTTATTCATCAGAACTTCAGGATCTCCAGGTGTTTTAATTAAGATAAAATATTGTTCATTAAAAAAAAATATTATTTCATTTAGCCATTTCACGAAATGTAACAAAAATTGCACCTCCATAGAGTTTGTTCAGAAAATTGAGGATTTTCTGTGGAAGGTACAGTGGATGTGATTCTGCTGACACATACAGTGATGTAAATCAGAGTTAACTTCACTGAAATCAGTGGAATCCCACCTGAAGTGAATGACTTAAGTGGAAATAGAGTCAGGCACAGTTTTTGCGTGAGGTGCTTTGCAAGTTAAATTGAGAACAGTGTACATAGGGTGCCTTAAGGTTTGCATCAGGGTGTTATATATATAATTTTAAAGATTTTTTAAAAATTAAAGGAAAAATATAAAAATTATTAAATATAGAATTAAATGTAGAATAAGACTAGAGATAGCCATGTCTGAGTTTTAGTGCTTTGGTTACAGCCCAGTTAAGCCATCTGGACCCGTCTGCACTCCCACATCAGTTAGGCATTGCTCTAACTGCTAACTTCAAGATCGGCTTTAGCATTCACTTTCTGACGCTTTTTCCCTTATTTTTGGTGAAATCCATCTAATTTGCCTGGGATTCCCAGGAATTCCAAGACACTTTGTGTGAATAAACTGGAGCTGATTTGGGCCAAAGGAACTTCAGTCACGTGCCTCTCCTCCTGGACTCACCATCCATCTTCTCATTCTTAAATGACCCTAATTTGAGCAACCTCTTGGCTGTGTTCAGGTCATTTCTGTTTTTGTCTAAAACAGGGAGACCTGACTGCCTACTGTTAAGACCATCACCGAACTATTTGATACGTAGAACACAGAAAACCAAACATGTCCTATTTTACTGCCAACCACCATGGTTTCTCTGATCTGTTAGTGTCCTTCAGCAGGATTTCCAAGATGCCAGCTAGCAGAGGGGAGGAGGGGAAGGCATACACACTGCAGGGAAAAAAAGCAAATCCACCCCAGGAAACCAAGCATATAATCCGCTTGGGTTCACATCTGCCCCCAGGTTTAAATGACAGGCTGATTTTCTACTAGCTGCTCTTTCAGCCACTCTGTTTTTGCTGGATGTACAGTTTGTGTGCTGCGTATACACATTCCTTGTCCTGTCTTTCCTGTATTCGTCAACCCTAATAGTATCTACACTTTTAGCCCCTGTCTTGACCCATTTTAATTACCTTATTACCTCTTTGTGATAAGAAAGTCTTACCTCAGTGACCTTTTTAATTTCCTCAGTACCTTTCTGTTTTTTTAACCCTTCTCTAAGCGTTTGCTGCTTAGCCTTTTTTTTTTTTTTTTGGAAGCCTACAGTTTTCTTTCCATTTGCAAAATCCTCTTGATTTTCATTTTCTCACACTTCTTTTCAGATCATATCACATGGTTGAAATAGTGTACTGAACCATCAGATGGATAATGGACTGATGTTTTCATTTGTTTTGTTTTAATTTAACATAATTCCCCTTCTTATTTATATACTGACAAGTTTTCATTAATGATGAAAGTGATATTTGCCTATTTTACTAAATTCTCTACCTCCATTTAATGAATTTTGAACTGTGCTAGTTACTCGTGCTAATCCTAGGTAGAATTTGAGCAGTTATTGCTGCAAGTATCTGTTAAACGTTGTATAGGATTGCGTTTTAATTTAAGAATATCCCAAAACAAGACAAAAGCTGCTTTTTGTGAGTTTGGCAGTGGGACTGCATTGATTTTCACATACATTACTGTCTTTCTCAGGCCAGCCATTAATGTCTCTTCTCCTTTGTCTCCCAGCCACGTATGAAGCAGTTTGCATGTTGATTTGTTCAGTTCCCGGCGCTGCCTGGTGACTGAAAGGCTATTTGACGTCATTCTGTGATTTGTGTTATTTCTAATGTTCCTTTTTTTAGCTAGGTGTTTGATAGCCCTTTCCTGTGTGCTATTGCAGACTCTGGGACCCTGGACCTATGGACCAAATTTTCTCTGCTGGTGTACACTTTCAGTCTCTAATATTTATCCTTCATCTGTTCCACCTTCTTAATGACTACTCTGGTGTCAGTTTTGAGGAGATGTGATCACATTTCCTCATGATATATAGCCTGTCCTAGTACTGTAGATTACCAAGTGAGGAACGTGTTTCCTGAAACAGCTGTCATCAGTACAAGTCTGGAATACCTGCCCTTTTTCATTTAATTTTTCCTGTTTGGTCAGACAAATGAAATAAAGGTTCAAACTTCTCAGTCCCTAGGGAAGTTTGAAATCTCTGGCCTGCTGGGGCGATGACTTCAGTGAGACTACTGGTTTGAATAGGTGCTGATCGTATACCAGTTGCCTGATCCAGATGAGTGATAAACAGTTGCTGTATATCTTTTAGGACACAAAATGCATTCTTTGGTTTCATTTCATTCTTGGTAGCCGTGAGCTGACATATAAATGAATTGCATGTTGTTGACAATGTTTAGGAAACAATCACTGTACTAGAAAAGTAGTGGCACAGCAAGATTAATAGTAATTTATTACCTGCAAAGAATCTACAGTACTGTTTTACGCCTGCTGGTTATGTTTTTGCTTTGTTCATTGCCATAACCCTCTCTGTTGGCAGGTCCCAAACCAGCACCCCGGGGTTAATGCAGGTTAATGCTCCTCCAAGACGTATTAGGGCTCCTGTCAGCAAGACCAGCCTTCTCCTTGCTCCTGCGTTTCAGAACTGCTTTTCTAGGCTGGCTGCAGACTCAAGGAGGAAGCTCAGGCCTGGATGTCTAGTTTCAGCCATTTTTTCTCAGCTAGAAGAAAAATGAGAAAAAACAAAAGTGAGCAAGAAAAATTGGATTTTTAGAGTGCAACTCTAAGAGTGCAGGTCCATGTATGTTTGATTTGGCAGCAAAGTCCTTTGAAGAGGTTCCCACCTTCTCCCAACCCATCCCTCCCCTGTGTCGTGGTTTTCCACCTGTCAGTTCTGCTAATGCAGCTCCCTGTGGGAACGCAATGGAAAGCTTTCTGGAGGAAAGGAACAGGTCTTTAATGTGTGAGTTGTGTCACAGTCTCTAAAGTGGTTGCATTCAAACAACTGAGGGTGTGAAGTATGGCACAGGGCTGGACATCCAAAGGCAAAGGGAGCCAGAACTGTTAAGCCTGGACATTAGAGCCCTGCCAGGGGTTTGCATCATGAATCCAGCACTGAATACATGACTTACCACACGCTGTGTGCTGTCTTCTTAGTATGGAAAGAATGTTGCAGTACGAAGGTTGCTCACAGCACTGTACTTTACTTTTTGTTAATAGGCACGGTGATGACACCGAACTACATAGACTCAAACAGTCTCAGCGTTGCCCCATGGTGTGACTGCAGCAACAGCGGTAACGACAGAGATGAATGCATGAAGTTTCTGAATTTTTTCCAGGACAATACATGCCTTAGTGAGTACAAAATTAAATGTCTTTAAATGTGTTTTAGCATGTTTTCTGAGATTTCTTTATTGTTGAAGTATGTTATGATACATCAAGCCCAACTGTTTGCACTTTGTAAGCATGGTTCTGCTGTAAGTGTAAGAATTAAACAGACAAGCAAATATGCCTGATACAATAGTTTATGGCCAAGACTACAAACATGAGAAGTTCTTGGAAAAAAATTCTAATAAATATGTTTCCATCAGAGATCATGTTCGGACCCAAACAGTCAGGCAGCATCTGTACCAAAAAATTGCGACACCTGAGGGACTTCTGTATAATTTAAGAACTTCCTATAAAAAAGACATGTAGTTTATGATATGAAGGATTTGCTGTGTGTAAGTAGAAACTGGATTGCACTTGCAATTTATAGCCAAGCTTCAGGTTTTTTAGGCTACTTGATCTCAGATGCCTGGTTTTAACATAGGTCAGGCTGGTACCTATTTTCAAGATTTTGTTAAGTTATTGATTTTTTTTTTTTTTTTCAGCCAAACTCACTTCCAAATTAGGGAGTATTATGAATTTCAGAATGGCTCGGTGGAGTCAATTTTGGCAGGTTCTCCTTTCACATTTCCTGTCTGCCTGGAGCAGCATAATTGGGTGATGTGGAGTGTGCACCAGAGTCTTAACTTCAGATAAATGAGGAGACCAAAAGAGCTTGGCTTCCCTAGCCTAGCAGCACAGAATTTGAAAGGATACATGATTGTCTTCTGAAATTGCATTAGAGGGGCAAGCCCAGGAAGGGAGAAGCATTACTTAACCTAGAGGGCAGTGTTGGCATGAGATCAAAAAGAGAGATATTGACCATAAATATTTAGGCTCAAAATTGGAAAATTTTTAACCATCAGACTAAAGTTAAGAAATAGGCTTCCAGCAGGAGTTTTGAGGGTAAAAAATTCTGACCAATTTTAAAAGTCATATTTCATCAGCTTATGAAGTGTACATCGTTACTTTTTTCTCAAACAGTGAATTAATTCGATCATCCAGACTGTCCCATCCAGCTCTACACACTTGAGCTAATGCTAATGCAGGGTTCAGTCTGTATTTTAAAATAGCGGTCTGAAAATCTCCATTGATAACTTCTCAACAGGCAGCATATTCTGAAGACATGGGGAGATTTGCATACAAAAGTGATTGACTGGAGTTGCTATTTGGTACACTATTTATTACGCTTTGGAAGAACTCATCAATTCCTCAAGATAATTTAATAAAAAAACCCAGAAAACTGTTCAGACTATGATGGGGTAAAAGTTAATAATATAGCATCAGACCTTCATCAAACCTGATGGGGCTGCCATTTGTATATACTGTAATACATCAGATTTTATTCATTTGTAAATGTATTAATTGCTAGAATGTTACAGGTTCCTTTTAGAACATAAAGACAGAGAGATCCTTTGTCTTTTCTTCTGCTGTTGGTATAAAAGGTTTAATGAAGACAAATCAAAGACATTAGAGGTTACTGTGAGACAAATTATAGCCATCCTAGCTGTAAGAGATGTCTTCTTCATGTAGAAATTAAAGATATTTCTCATTAAATAAAAAGGTTTTTTCCTCTTGTAGAGAATGGGAGAGGTTCCTTTTTTTTCTTTTTTAATTCTGATTGTCATTAATGGGCCTTGCAGTGCTGAAGAAAATGTCATTTATTTGCTGGATGAGATTAAAATCCCTCCCACTTTTTTTTAGACAAAACAAAAATCTTTTTGCCACAATGAGGTGAAACTAATAATATCTTGCTAGTCTGTTTTGCTAAAGTATGTTTCCCCTTCAAACTGGAAGATAATCAGTGATTTGGGGCTTTTACAGAAGATGTGGAAAACCTAGCTTAAATGTTTACTCAAAACCCCATTTGGTTATTTATGCAAAGTGGAATAGCTGAGACTGTACCCTGAGGACTAGGGGACTCAAAAAGTAGGAGACCTAGGGTCACATTCCTGCTGCGTTTGATGTGGAGCTGGGATATAAAGCCGAGTTTACCATGTCCCATGTACACACCTGAAATCATGGTCTTGCATCTCTGCGTTCACTTCCCTAGCAATTCCGCTCTAGAGTTGAAAAGCCTTTTGCAACAGATGTTAAGTTGAAACTAGAGTGGAAGTTTTGATTTCAAAAGGTGGGTGTGAAAATACAAGTGAAAATTCCAGTCTGTTTAAATAATTAGTCCCAATAAAGACAAACATTGCATTGTTTTATTTTTACATGTATTAGATAAAGTGTTTCTTTATTTCAGCATTGTCTTGCAGAATATGTGGGTTTATATCAGAACTGTGAAGTTGGCTCAATCTCAAAAAAGCTAAAAATCCAAATTAATAGGCCCCAAATAAAATACATTCCACCCTAAAACCTGGGAATGTATATTATCTTGCTTATACTTTCATCCTCTTTATTGGAAGATGCAAGTTTATTTTTAATATTACAGTGGTCCTAGCTGCTGCCTCTCCAGTTAGGCTTTGGCCAATCTTAGCTTCTGGAAATCCATCTTAAGACTTTATTTTGGCTACTCTTAAAGTGAATGTCCTGACATTCATTTACATACTCTAGAATTCCTACTGAACTGAATGGGATTTGGTATATCTGCCTATCTCTTTGAAGGATTTGTTCACACCTGCAGTAAAAAGAACTGTCGAATCAGAGGAAAAGCATAAAGCAGTGAGTTAGGTAATAAAAATTATTGAACAGACCTTTACTAGAGCAGTTAGACTTTTGAAGCATCTCCTTACATTCATTATGTTTTTTGAAATATATTTGAAATAGGTATGGAGATTATGTATATAAAATACATATTTAAAATATAATTTATATGTTTGAAATATTAGAAAAATATGAGGAGATATGGAACACCTCTCCTATGAGGAAAGGCTGAAACAGTTGAGGTTGTTCAGCCTGGAGAAATCTCTGGGGAGACCTTATTGCAGCCTTCCAGTACTTAAAGAGGGCTTATAACAAAGACAGGGACAGACCTTTTAATAGGGCCGGTAGTGATAGGACAAGGGTAGAGAAGGGTAGATTTTGACTGGATAGAAGGAAGAAATTTTTTACAATGAGGGTGGTGAAACACTGGCACAGGTTGCCCAGAGAGGTGGTCGATGCCCTGTGCTTGGAAACATTCAAGGTCAGGTTGGATGGGGCTCTGAGCAACCTGGTCTAGTTGAAGATGTCCCTGCTCACTGCAGGGGTGTTGGGCTAGATGACCTTTAAAGGTCACTTCCAACCCAGCCCATTCTATGGTGCTATGATTCATTCATAGCATCATAGAATATCTCAAGTTGGAAAGGACCCATGAGGATCATCGAGTATGACTCTATGAAATAATTAAAGACTAATTGTAAAGACCACATTTACTTAGAAAACTGGAAGAGTTGCATGTATTTCTGGGATCCTTCCTGCAGTAATGGAAACAAAGAGTTATTCTTAATTTAGGAAATCATAGGAAAATACTGCTTTATGTATAGCCTTTATCAGGGAAAACAAAAATATAATTCTACTGTTCCCACTTGGTCTCCATCAACCCAGCTGATTGTGGTGCCTTTTACAAATTCTGCTCTTTGCATGTTGGAGTTCTAAGAACTGATATCAGAATAAAATACATCTTTTTGAGATGAGAATTAAATCTAAATTATTTTATAAGGCAAGGAATACCACTGAGAAGTATAAATAACTTCCACATATTAGTCCCCAGTGAAATTGTTTGATTTCTTGTACAAAGAATTTGAAAGAAGAAATCCCTAAATCCATGCTGAATCCCCAAAGACCTGATTAAAAACTGTTTTTCTATTTGTTTATAAAAAACCCCAACCAATTTACTCTTGCCATAAACACACTCTTTAATCCCATGAAACTATAATAAGCTTTTTAACTTTTATATTCTAAATTTTTAGTTTAAGCATGCTTCCCTCACCTAATTATGCAGATTTTGATTGAAAACTGTAAGGAAAGGATTGTCTTAGTTAAACTATTTTGTAGTTATAGGCATATTAGTTTTACTACAACAAGCTGTAGAAGTAATTTTTTGCCTGCTCTCTGGTTTTAGTTTGCTATGTGACACCACCTGCCTGAATTAGGACATAACATTCAGACTGCATTTTAAATCTTGAAAGTAAATTTTTGAGGCTTTTGTATGGTAACAAACATGATCAAAGTAAGTCCTAGAGCTTCTGTCAAGAAATGCTGGGACCATTACAAAGAAGAGGCTGCACCAGATAATTATGTGACTCCAGACTCTCAGTTCATGTTTCTGATATGTTCAAAATTAAGACACATTTTTCAGCATGAAAGTTGAGTTTCTATAAATACACATTTTCAGTGGAATAATAATAATAATGATTAAAAAGTCAATTCTCCTTTCTGCCATTTGTTTAGAAATAGAAAATTGCCTGTAATTTTTTTTGCAGAAAATGCAATTCAGGCCTTCGGCAATGGTACTGATGTGAACGTGTGGCAGCCAGTCTTACCAGTACAGACCACTACAGTCACAACTACAACCGCTTCCAGACTTAAAAACACAGGTTCAGAGACCACCAACAATGAAATACCCACCCACAACGATTCACCAGCATGTGCAAACCTGCAGGTAAGAGAGTCTTGGACTAGCTGCGATGCATAAATGGAAGTTTTTCATAGATACGTGTACAGAATAGGCTCCTGCTGTATAAATAGATGGCTGCTTAAATTGGAATATCTGTTTATTCCCATGTTGTAGCTACAAGCCAGATGTATTGTAGACTATCAGACAGTCTTATTTTAAATCAGAAACATGCATATTTCAAAGTCAACTTTATTGCCTCTCTGACTCAGAAAGAGGGCATGGTATTTAATTTGTTATCACAGGTTTGGATATGAATGTGGTACTCCCCAGACCCTGCCAGCATATATCAGATTAGATTAATCCTCTGAGTAATCCAAATTCAGAGGAAACTCTTAATGTCAAATAGCATGTCCTGCTGCCTTCTTTCTTATGTTATTGGCAGTAAACTTAAGAGGCTTTTTGGCTGAGTAGCTCTGGATATTATAAAATACGTGGTGCTACAAACTGCATGGTGAAGAAGCTGGACAAAGATAGAAGCTGTTTTGAATCAGGTGCTTTCCTGAACTGGGGTCAAGGTTGTGATGTGATTTTGGCCAATGGCTGTAGCGATTTTCTTTGACACTTTAATAAGGCTATTCACGGTGCCTCATTGATTCTGGATTTAAAGAGGCTCATCACGTGCTGAAGGCAGTATATGCAGCTCTTCAAAAGTTTGAAGAACTTGGGCAGAAGACAACTGTAAAAATCAAGGCAGGAAAGAAATAACAGGAAATGTAAGATAAAAACATGCTTAGGCCAGATAAGAATCTGGCATTATAGAAATTTCTGGTGCTTTAAATGCAAAATCAGGTCAGGGATAGATCAGCTTGGCCTGTTTGTTTTTGTCTTTACCAAAGGAAAATTGCTGTGACACAAATGAACGTGTCCAAATTTTAAGGTCTCATCTAGTTTTAAGATACTTTTTTTGCTGGATTCCCAAACTCTTCCACACTTGTAGCATTCACATTTCACTTACAAAAATTTGATTTTGTTTTCTTTATATTAAACTGTATCAAAGTTTCCATGTTTGCTAAAATGGACAGTGTGTATGTCTCGGAAACTTCATTTGCTTCGTAATTTTTCCTGCACTACTCTCTCACCTTCATCCTTTTCTAGTTTCTCCATTTATTTTCCATTGACAAATTTCATTTGAATTAACATTTTTAAGGGGCATTACATTGTCACAAAGTATATGGAGTTAATGGTAGATGGTGTTAAGTTTAGGTCCTTCTGTTTTAATTCTATTTTTCATATCTGTACATTCACTATTAGTTAAGTTTTGTAAGCTGTTGATGAGAGGGAGATAGTTGTGGGCATGTATGTCTATGTGCAGTAGTCACTTGACCAAATAGAATGTACTGAAAAAACCCATAACCTTTTAAACCTGGAACTTGGAATATCTTGCATTTAAAGCAAGATCTTGGTGGGATATTATTAATTCACTTCATGTTATATTAAAAAGTTGTTTTGTGGGAGATCACGTTTTCTTTCAGTGTTTGTACAGTCCCCTGTAGAGTAAGGCCTCCAGATGCTACCAAAGTACACTTGATAAATAATGAAGTGAAGAAATGGCAAGTGATCCCAAATCCCATTGGATTCAGTTTGATTTGCAAATGTTCCTCAAGCCTGAATAGACGTCCCAGTGTTCTGAAAATGAATTAAATTCTTCTCTGTCCTTACTCCTGTGACTCTGGCATTCTGAAGTCACATTCCACATGAGTTTATCAGCACTGGTTTAAAGCTATATTATGACTTCAAGTGCACCCCTGATATACTCGACACAAGAAGTAAAGGTCTGTAGGGAAAACAGATTCCTTTAAATAAATGATCTCTGCTCTTTTGTAGAAACTATAGATTAGTCTGCACTAAAAGGTCATTGAAGTTACGTGACTCAAACAGTTTTATTCTTGCGAAGAACAGCATTCTGGTGGTTACTACTTCCTTGTGTCAGAACTGAAACACAAAGAACAGAGCTCTTATATTTTAACATTTTTTTCAAAAAATAACTTACAAATAGAGCCAAAACAAGCCCTCACTTTTTTTAAAGAAACCTGTGTTTGCTGGACAGCGTGGTACCACTTTGCATGTGAGACTTAAACCTCAATGCAAATTTTACAAAAGAACTGGAGGCATTCACATCACACTTGGAGCAGGGTATTCATTCCAAGGCTCTCCTCCCATGAAAAATATGCCTTTGTAGTATTTTCAAAACATGAACTAGTGCGACCGAAAGCAATCTGAAGGGCTTTGTTATACGCTTAGCAGTAGAGCTGAAAGGTTTCTAAAAGGCAATATAGCCTAAACACTGTGAAAAGTAGAATTAAAAGCATTAGTCTCAGCACAGAAAGACAATGGCAGAGAGGGGATAAGGAAATGATCATTGAGATGCTACAAGGCTGCATATCCTACTTATAGTGGGTTGAAAAATACAGTGAAGGAAGAAAGAGCAGGAAGTGATTGATTAGTATAAATTGCCATAGACATGAACAAATACTAACCTCCTGGGGCTGTAAAATACAGGGCACTAACCCAATCTGCCAAGAGTGTCACTGGCTGAGCAATTTTTGATACTTTCTTTTCTGACTTGTTCAGAATGGTTGTAAGAAAAGCAAGAATACACAAATGGTTTTGTCTCTGTGCCATGTTCTCCTGCATATCTGCAAACCTGGGAATCAGAAGGGTGGTGGATGCTTAAAGAAAATACGAGAAACTCTTTCTTTACCTGTAGGCAGTAATTATTCTGAGTACCTGTTGAAGGTTTGGACTTCTAAATAATTTTTGTTTCAGTGACGCTGTTTAGAAATCATTCTTCATTTCAACTTACCGTTGCTACAAGAATTTACAGTTCTATTATGGTGATATTTTCTTATTTCCACTTGATACAGAGAAATGTTGATTTCTGATTTTTTTCTCTGGAGATATTCAAGACCCGGCTGGACAAGGTCCTGTGCAGCCTGCTGTAGGTGACCCTGCTTCAGCAGGAGGGTTGGACTAGATGACCCACAGAGGTCCCTTCCAACCCCTACTATTCTGTGATTCTGTGATTCTGTGATATATACTTGTGTTATGTTTACATATGCATGGATTTATGTAATATGCTCTTTTTTTCTATCCCTAAATTAAATCAGCACTCCATCTTTGCTAGGAAGATGCTTAACTTTCTGAAGCATCCTATAAACTCTTTTATAAACCTGGCTTCTAACAAAGTTTGCTAAACACAGAGAGTAAGTAGTGGTTAGTTTTATATATTTGCTAAACACAGAGAGTAAATAGTGGTTAGTTTTCTATCAAATGCTAAATTCAAGTATTTTCTGAGGTGCTTGACACCTTGCAAAGGATCCTCAGCACCACATAAAAATAACTTATAAAATATTGTGAAGAAAAAGGAAGATGAATGCCAACAGCATGTTCCTTGTATAGGCATATTTTATTAAGTAATTGCCATCCATATCTTTTTTTCTGATAGCTTTGCTCTAACATTTTCTATTTAACTTACAGATTTGTTTATTCTTCATGCTCAATCGTAACTTGTGTTCAGTACACCAGTCAAAAAATGGTTATGGTCTTTCAGTCTCACATTCTGCCACCACTGCTTAAACCGTCATGTTGGATTATTTGAAAGGGGCAAAAGGATGAGTTTGGATGCGTACTCACACCATGTATTCTTCAAGAAAAACGCTGCTTCTGCATTGAGGAGAGATACATGGAACTGGAAGATGATAATGAAATAAACTTCAAGTGATAGATTAGACTAGATTAGACCAATTGTTACTACCTCAGCAGCGGAGATAAATAAAACCCTTAGACTTTCATACTGGGTTTGCTAGAAAATTTTAGAGGACACTTGGCACAAGACAAAAATTATAGAAGTCACAGAATCACAGAATCACAGAATCACAGAATGGTAGGGGTTGGAAGGGACCTCTGTGGGTCATCTAGCCCAACCCTCCTGCCGGAGCAGGGTCACCTACAGTAGGTTGTAGAGGACCTTGTCCAGGCGGGTCTTGAATATCTCC
>Ga0065711_1036972_pt1 | contig 20354 bp, 11 predicted proteins | sample Hoacrofraction12_FD_59098 | JGI IMG/M metagenome (GOLD analysis project Ga0065711, IMG submission 59098) | Hoatzin crop microbial communities from Cojedes, Venezuela - Epithelial fraction 12 v2 (version 2) | ecosystem: Host-associated > Birds > Digestive system > Esophagus > Crop | place... | reverse complement strand
AAAAAAAAAAAAAAAAAAAAATCAATATTTTAACAATTTCAACCTCCTCTCTCCATCTTTTTTTCTATGTTGCAAAGGAAGTTAGACTACTAGACTAATTAACTATTTGGTTAGACTGAAACCATATTGGCTTCAATCAATTCACTTTATGAAAGTTGGCACATCAAAAAAATACCAGTCACATCCAGTAATGTTCTCTTTTTCTACACTCTTTGAAATCCACATATAAAACCTACCAGAAAAGCATGTTTTATGATCAAGAATAGGATTGCCTCTTTTGAGCCAAGCTTTGTCTCTTATTTTTAAATTATGTCTAAAAGTCAGAAATTTTAATTTATTTCAGATCTTGGTCAAATTCTCCAAAACAACTCCAAAAAATAAAACCACAAAATAAGCAGTCTTACAAAAAAAAAAAAAAAAAAGGCAGCAAGAAAATAAGAGGAAAGAAACCATAGAGGAAGTTGAGACATTCACTTTGAAGTGTAATAAAGTTATAGTTCATAAAATGTAAACATACTGCCCAACAGCTACTTCTGTGAACAATTAGTTGTGATTAAGAGGTATGTATTACTAAGTAGTCTGTAAGAGATTCGTGCAGAAATTTCTTTTGCTGCACAGAAGCTCCATCCTTGAATCTCAGAAGGATGCTTTGAAAAGGCATCCTCCTAAATGTCTGAGCCTGCTTCTGATTTAACAAGAACCTAATTGCCTGATTATTGATTATCTCTTTGAAGTACAGTAATCATGATATTGCAGCAAATTTGCCATCTGCCTGTCTTGTTAACAACCCGTCTATTTTCACCACAAGCTGTCTTACCAAATGAAAACACATATGGTTTCATTGCAGTGTATGTCCTTAAAAGGGCTGCAAACACAGATGGCTTTGGAGAGGAACACAATGGGGTGACAGCTTGAGTTTGCCCCTCCTCTGGAACTATTGTGATCATCTGCCTCCTATCAATGGGTCTCTGTCATCCTCTTGTGGTGCCTGGAATCCTTATGGAGGTTGCTAAACTTGCACGCTTGGTCACCAAGAATAGGGAATTGTGGCTTCAACCATAACTCTCACAGATCACATACAAATATCCAGAGACCTCTTCTGAGCCAGGCAATTGACTTAAAAGGATCAGGCAGAATCCAGGTCTACCACCTATGTCAGACCTATGAAACCGAATTTCTTCTAGTACCCTAATTACACTCAGAAGACCAATGATTTCCCTAGAATCACTGTCTTTGGCATGGGAGCCACCGCCCTAGTTTTTCAAGAATTATTTCCATAGAAAGGGCATATTTCCGGTAAACCTTATTCCTACATCCCAGCAGCTCCTCCAATTTAAAACGCTTTTGTACCAATACAGTTCATGCCGAGGCTCGGATTTTTCTCCATTAAGGTTAGATGCCTATAATGTAGTCATCCATGTCAGAGTCTGGTAATTCCTGGACACAACTTATCTCATTCTAGGGTAGATATCAAAAATAAGCTCAGTTCTCGGTGTCTAGATGTACAAAATAGCTCCAGAAAATACCCTAGATAACTGACGCAGGTATTCCCAGCCCCAGGAAGAGAAATTCCACTACCAGTGCTTTTGCTGGTACTACCAAAATGATACACGTTGCACATGTGGACAAGCCTTCAAAGAAATTAAGACAGAAGCAACAGGTTGATGATGAGCAACTAATAATTAGCAGAGAAATTAGAGCAGGTGGTGTGAGGAAACAATTTGCTGGCTATGCTCCACATGACCCTGAATGGTAAGGACCCTAGAACACAAGGTAAAATGACAAAAGAAAGCAGAAGTGATCCATGTACAAAGCAGAATGGAAACACTCCCAACTAGCAGAGTGGTTTCCCAACACCCACAGCAGAGCTGGGGCTGTGTTTGCTGGTTTTGGTGCACCACCAGCATGTTGGGAGGCATGGCAGAGATTTAATCTTCACCGAAAACATGTCTCCTCCTTTTAGTAAAAATTACCTTGTGACTCCATTTTCATTCTAGGTCCACTACAAAGCTTACTGAGAAGGGATCTATTCAAGACACTGTTTTTTCAATTACTCTGTGCTCCCTGCAGCTTTCTCCTTTTACAAGAAAATCTTTGGAAGGATTAGTTCCACCACTAGCTTACCGTTCAGAGCTGGGTGGTTCCAAAATGTGTGTGAGAGAGAGATTAGCTTGCTCAGGGACTGAGCATTCTGCTGAGAGATTCAAGTAGCTGCCCCCGACCTTGTGTGATGCACAGGAGCAAGCAAAAGATGCCAAAACGAGGATTTTGTTTTTATTACAGTCTTAACCAAATGTCAAATAAATCCTGGTAAACTTAACAGCTCTGAAATGTGAGCTGCCAGGAAAGAAGTATGTAAAAGCAGAAACTTGTGGTCAGTGAGGTTAGCAGGGCTTGTTACAGCCATCTGCAGAGTGTGAGCTCAATTAAAATATGTAATTTCTCTATAACCAGGGCATGGCTTTAGGAAGAAAAATTACCTAAAGTTGAGAACCATGCCTATAATGAATGGTGTTTTCCAAAGTAGGCATCAAACCTGTGTGCAACAAGGTCACGCAGTTGGGATACTGTTTTCATGGAAGTCTTAAAGATTCACAGCTAAACATCGGGCTATCCGCTTCCTTGATAAAATTTCTACCCTCCGAGTACATTGTTCACTGGGCAGATTAAGTCAGCCCCACTACATCTCAGTTCATTTTTTCCTCATCCACAAATTCAAAGAACAAAGGCGCCCTTGAATGTACTTTAGACAGCCGCAGCTGGGTCCTTGCTCTACCAGTAGCAACAGGAATTTGGAGCTTATTACAATATATGGCTGTTGGCCACATTAGGAGAGATTAGAAACCTTCCCAGAACATGTACTTTTCAGATCACATTTTGGAAACATCTGACTCTCTCCATTGATCGTACAGGAAGAGAAGATACACTATTTCATCTCTTTGGGTATAACTAATTTGGCAGAGACCTCAGGCATTTGGGATCCTAAGTCATTTATCAAAGGTCGCACAGAAACTTTTCACAGACACACACTGCAACCAAATCACCAAGTCCATCAGTGCTTCAATCTCAAGACAACCTCTGTTCTCCTTTCAACAAACCTCTTTCCTACCCCTTAGTTAACCAGCTTGCCCATTTGGTACTTTCTACCAGTATTTATGGTTATAGAGGAAAATTAAGTTGTCAGACTTCATATGGACTTCGATTGCCCTAGCTGATTTGCCAAAGCAGCTGTGGTCTTTGGAAAACTCTCATAAAGTTTTAACATAATTACCTCTAAGTAACAATTTCTCAGGCCCGAAATTGAGTCTCCAGTGTGACAGCCTGCAGGTAGGCACAAATTGGGAAAGCACAACCCCTCCACACGAGTGCTTCCAAACTCTACAGAGGGGAAAGCTTTACACCAGAAGAGCTCCATACCCAGGACTGTTCCCTCTCTCCCCTCTCCTCCACCCTTTCACTCACTCCACACACTGAGTACTAACCAGTAATCCAGCCGTCCTCCTCTGTCAGCTTCGAGCACCTGCATGGATAGCCAGTGGCTGGATGAATATATGTTACAGCCTGCAGCTTTAACTGGTCCTGAGATGCCTTCTGCAGCTGGTAGCCTTCAAAACTAGGTTTCCTGCTCTTTATGTGAAATGACGCGCTCTGGATCAGACTTAAAACACCAGCATATTGCACTGTTTAGCCTTCAGAGAGATTAAATCATTGCTGAGCGCTTTAAATATACAGGAGATTAGCTTACGTATTTGAGACATGAGTTTTAGAAAATATTGTGGCAAATGTCCATAATACAATTTGCCTTGTTAAACAGGCACAGTTCCTCAGGCAAGAGAATCCAAAGTCATGGAAGAGACAGCACAGAGAACATAGCCCCAGTGCCCCAAGTGAGTTACTCCAGCCTTGAGCCTGCAAACAACTCTGTGTGGGAAGCAGCCTGTTTTTCTGCAGAGCTCTGTGTATCCAGGGCACATCTCCAATGCAGACTGCAGTGGGGATACCCAAGCAAGCTTTCCATTTCTTTGCTGTAATTTTGTACTAGATATGGTATGTAGTGGCTTTTTCTGGCGTCTTCTATGTGTTCACATGCAGTCTGGAAGCTGCACATTACCAAAGTTCCCACCTGGGGCTTGCTCCTTCTTGCTATAGCTAGCCTGCTCCTGGTCCTTGAGGCTTTCGCATTAAAACTGTCCCCTATACATTTCTGCAACACCAGGTCTCCAGCATGATTGCACAGCTCAGTTGAAACAGAGAAAACAGTAAGTTTAGACTTTCAAACACTCTTTGATCTAAACACATCTTATGGCAGGTTCCCTATGATTTCTGGCCACCATGCCATGAGTGATAAACTAAGCATATCATAAAATAAGTCTGACCAAAGTTTTTTACAACTTCTCATTAGCTCTGGGGGAGAGCTGTAGTGAAAGACACGGTGCCAGCACACTTCACACACTGGCATCCCCTTCCCACATGGCCCCTTCATCTGCTATTAGCCAGCTGCTTCTCTGTGTAGCTGGTGGCAGCATTGTAGATTTGCTTCTACTCAGAAGTCTCAGACACTTGCTGGAGGTTTTCAGCATTTAAGCACATCAGGCACTCACAATAACTATTGTCAACTGTCTGTCCTGTGAAGCTGGAAGGGGAAAGAGAATCAAATTTTTCAGGTGAGATCGTTCGGCAGCAGGGAGGTGATGCTGAGCAGACAAATATCCTTCTGGTTATGCCAATTAGCTGAAAAATCCTCATTTAAGGGTTACAGGAGCCCCTCACAGGAGTCAGATGAAGCTGAAGGGAACCTTCCATCCACAGGTGTTTTACAACAGTCAAGAAAGCATCTGGTGGGCTTTGAGAGGCATTTCACAACTCCAAGGCCAGACTCCGCCTGGAGCTGCACCTTCACTCCACAACAACAAAAAAAAAAGGCCCCGAAAGAAAAGCCTCAGAGAGGGATTTCACGCGAGCAAACTTTACATGTTCTCCGTGAGGGCAGCGCGGGCAGCAAAACACCGACGGCGCTGAGGGGAGCCCGGGACGGCGCTGAGGAGACCCAGGGACGGCGCTGAGAGGAGCCCGCGACAACGCTCAGGGCTGCGCGGCGCTGAGGCGGCAAGGCTGGGCGCCAGGGGCGGTCCCCTCCCCGCGCGGCTGCCGCTGGGCGCGGTTCCCGCTCGCTGAGGCGGCGCGAGGCAGCGCTGGTCAGGGCGCGGAGCGGCGGGAATCGGGGAGCTCCGGCAGCAGCCGGGCGGCCGTTGACGGGGCGGCTCGAAGGAGCGACCGATCGATAACGGGGCGCTTCAAACGAGCGAGGGAACCATGACGGGGCGCTTCAGATAGTGGCATGGCAATTGGCGGAGCCCTCCTTCGCCGTCTCTCGGCGCATGCGGCAGCAGCGGGCTCAGCTCGCCTCAGGGCCCCGCCGCCCCCACCAGCGGGCAGGGACGTGGCTGCCGTCCCCGCCTGGAGGGGCCTGGCCTGGGCAGGGCTGCTCGGGGCTTGTACCCTGTCGCCTCCTGTTGTAGTTCAAGCGGGTGACAGCGGGCTGAGTGGCGCGATCCGTGCGTTGGGGCACAAGCTGAGGAAACGCGCTGAGCAGAACCTCACGAAGTTTCAACGAGAGCAAGTGCAAAATCTCCTATCAGGGGAGGAGTAACCCCACGCAGCTGTACAGGCCGGGGCTGACTGACCAGGATTCAGCTGCTCAGAAAAGAAGCGGGGCTCTCAGTAAACCAAAAAAGTAGAAAAAGAACTTTAAAAAAAACCCTTAAGCTGTAAACACACCGTCAATATGAGAAGTGCTATGGGAGAGGCGATTCCTTCAGATTCCAGACATAAACTGGGAAAGCGCAATCCCCCAACACGAGCATTTTCGAACTATGCTCCGGGGGAAAGGTTTACACCAGACGAACTCCGTACCCAGGACTGGACCCAGACTCTAGACGGTCTCTGAAAGGAGCTGGTGTGGTTGCCAGAGGTAGGTGAGCCGTGGGTGATGTGGCTGCTGAGCTCAGCACCGGTGGGAGCGCCTGGAAAGACTCCACGAACACGGTAGCTCTCGCTCAAACCACGGTTGTTAAGCAACAGAGAATGGTGATAAGGTTTCAGACACACTATTCGTGTTGAAGAGCTGGGGTTATTAATGTTTCCAAGCATGGTGCTATTCATTTGCATAAAATATTCTGTGTAGTGAGAGCATAGTTGCATGCAAAAAGTGTAATTATGGAACTACTGAATCGTTATTCCTGACCTCAACATGGCTGCAGAATGAAGTCAGTATTATCACAGGTTGCAGGTTAATTGTCAGCATCCCTGCAAAGAGTCATTACTGAAGAACTGCTGGGACATTTAATTGCCTAAGCAATTAATTACTGGGCAAAAATGAAGAGATATATGTTCCCATGGGTGACTCCCTGCACATGTTAAAAGTTATGACAACTAACTGAAAAATGAACCATAAATGGGAGCAGTCACCATCAGTTATTACATACTGATACTGAGCAGGAAGTTCGCAGGAGAGTTTGGAGAGAACCAGCAGGAATTGCAATGTGGAGGAAGTCTCTTCCAGGGCCCCCTCAAGAAGGGCAGACTCATGTTTGCTACTCTACCTCCTGCAGCTTGGATAGGAAAGACTGAAGCTGATGGCACAAGTTCTGACATTCACAGCGAACGCAAAGGAGACCTTTCCAAGACCCTGCAGTCAGTGCTGGCTACACTACTGGGAATGCTGCCTGCATGTATTCCCCAACACTAAGGTCAGCCAGAAACCAAAAATAGTCTTCACCCTTTTCATTTAGTCTTAAGTGGTTACAGCTCCAATGAGTCACTTCACAACCTAGAAATTACAAGGTATGGGGCTGTGCACTCATGCCCTCTGACATGAGTGTGCTGCTTTGGATGGACACTGCTGCTGTGGGTGGGTTTGCAGAGGGTGAAATTCATTATGAGCTTTGCTGCCTTGTGCTGCTCCAGCAGCTGCAGAGGAAACCAGAGACCAAATTCTCCGTGGCCTCTAAGCATGCTATGCTAAAGCTGGATAATCGACTCATGAGGAACATGCTGCATGGCTCTAAATAGCAGTAAATGCTCGCAGATCAGAACAGCCTCGGGAAGCAGATAATGGCTAGTGTACAACAGAGATCCTCTCTGGCACAACTACACTGTCAAACTCTCCTCGCATAGACTCAGTGTATGGCCGTTGCCAGCTTCATTATACAATGCCCCCAAGTGCCATGAGTTGAGCTGACAAAAGTGGTCTGTTGCCAGTATAGCACCATCCATGCTGGGAGTTTTGCTGGCGTCAGCAGGTTGATTTTTTTTTTCTTTAACATTTCTTAGCTAATGTAGTTGCACCAGCCAAATTCTGCTGCAAATACCAATTCCTTGAATTCAGAATCATGTCTAAAGTATCTAATCCTCTCCTCCCTAGAAACAATGCTCTCAGAGGTTCATCCATACTTCATGCTCTTCCCCTTATCAGCAACACCCCATCAGGGGACCACCCGTAAACACCACAGAAGCAAACTGGGCATTTGAGAGCCTCTAGGCTTCAGTTTCAGAAACAGAAGTTGGTGATGGTCATTCCTCATTTATTCCCCAATCCAGTGATCTACCATTCACAAGCTAATATTAAACTAAATAAATATGCTGTTGACGAGTTATCCTAGCGGTCACCAGTAACATCAAGGAAATTTGGCTCTCAGTAAAAAATGGTACCGTATGTGCCTATTGTGAAGAAAGAGCCGAGTGCTGAATCCAAGCATGTCTGGGTCAGGCCAAAGTGCTATTGCTCCACCCCTAGGACTTGCCCAGAGTTGATGCAAAGAGCTGCAAAGTCATTTGTAGTAGAAAAAAAAAAGGAAAAAAAAGATGTTTTCAGTTTTTGTGAAGCCTCAAGAACAGTTACGTTCTTTACCATTTTCTAGCCCTTTAGCTATTCGCTATTTAAACAAAGAGAGGCAGAAAAACTCTTGTAACCTGACTCAGCTCAATCAATTGGTTTATGTTTCTTGGCAATCTGAAAATAAAGACTGAACAATACACTTTTTTAAGTTCTTCTTCTATGTGCTATGCTAAAAAAAAAAAACAGGGAGCACACGAGAAAGAATGCAGGTGTTTTGTATTTTACTTCAGTGAGAAGGGAAAAGGGGGAGACAGCTTGTGAATGCAATTAAATCAACTAGCTAAAAGCTGAAAATCAGCATGTGTGAAAAGAATTTGAAACAGTGAGTGTGCTTCTATATTTAGTGGAAAGTTTCCTTTTTCCTTTGCAGCTTTTGCATAAAGCCCAAAGGCATAAAGAGAAGTGATCTGTCTGTAGCAATCTGTAGCCCAAAGTGTCAGAATTCTACAGTAAATATGTAATGCCACCAAAGGAGACTTTTAAAAGATGAATGCCCCAAAGCCTCTGAATTCAAAGAAATTAAATCTTTGTAGTGCACAATACCACATCTGTACAACTCAGGGTAACGGGGCCTAAAATACGTCTGTGTATATGACTCACTAACTCCCTCCTACTTACACTAATGGGTTACCCATGCACACACTGCAGGAGCCCAGTCTCCGTAGATAATCAGGTATTCCTGGAGCACACAGCATAAGCTCAGATTCAGAAGCAGACACTGGCTTTAATCCTGGGTCATTTCTTTTGCTGGTCGAGGACACAGCCCCCAGACTGCTGTAACATGCTTAATAGATGGTTACTGTAACAATTTTCTTACGTACAGCTTCGTGTTAAATGATTCTCTGAGGAAACTGCACTTTAAGATTCTTCAGTCTATTTTAGACAACGTTTCAGATTAGCTTATTACCTGGTCAAAAATAATTGACCCACAGGTTAATGATAATTTTTGTAAACAGGAATTTATGAGAGAAACAGGAAATCAGATTACAAAACTGGTTTTGGAATTCTTACTACAAGACTATCAAACACAGGCCATGCCGTGCTTGTTTGATCAGGCAGCTGTTACTCCAGGTCCGGGAGCTCGCTGTTTCACGTATTCTTTCAGCCTTGCAGCAAAGCAATGCTATTACCCCCACTTTATGGGAAGATGAACAATCATAAGGAAACCTGCTAGTTTGGTGGTGATGATCTTGCTTGGTTTTGGCTATCTAAAAGCTACAAGTCTAGTCTAGTCTAAGCTAGCCAGATATGCTGCTTGAGAGAGAAAGATCCAGAGGTCATTTCATCACACCCTACATGTCTAATAAAAGTGAGATGTGAGAGGTTGGAAAAGAGGGACAGGTTATATAGTGCCTTCCTGTACCAGGATATTCTAAGCACTCTGAGCCTGCCAGAAGGAAGGCCCATGGCCATATACACACTGTCCTGGGATAGCCAGACAGAAGGTCCGTTCCTGGAACCCCATCTGCTTTGAGATTTGCTGTAAAAGTGACTGGGAACCTGTCACCCTGTAAGGTGCAATGTGGTGGCGATGCAGCACCCCATGAGAATGTATCATGGGGATTTATACAGTAATCAGACCTAAATTCAAAGCCTACTCTGTGATTGATCTTCAGTGCACGCCCAAACATGAAGGCAGTAAGGGAAAGCAGCAGATTCAGTTGGTAGGTGTGAGTTTGCAGCTGTGGACCCAGGGCAAATGCTTTCATGAGCATCTTTTCAGGAGCTGTACCTGAGCTGTGTTTGAACCAGGTACCCTAAAGGGACTGGCCTGGTCACAGTAATAATCCTGAAAACCATCTAGATCCTGCCCTGAAATAAGGTCTTTGAGCTTGTGTATCTGTGGGAACAGACTAGCGTTCTTCCTTTCACTGTGCAGCTTTAAATGGCTCTGGCTTGCCCTGAAAATTTCCTCGGTAGCCAGTCTCACACCTCTGATCTGGCAGGGCTCAGGGAAGCTGTGAGCACCATCAGTCACTGGCAGACATTGCAGGACATCATTTAAAATGCAATTCGCAGGCTCTGCAGCTCTCCATAGAGGGAGAGAAAATGTTGCATTTAATTCTGCAGAGCTGGTGAGCGATGAAGTTGTGAGTAAAAGTGCATGCTGGTAGAAAAACCTCTTTCAACTGAGCTTACTCCAGTTGGAGGAAGAGGGAGAATAAGAAAACATAGATTTATGAAATCCTATTCTTTCTATGAGAAAATCAAAGGTAAGCTTTCTTTGGAAACAGTAGGATGCTGTATCAGGAAACAAAAAGCATTTCTGGAAAAGAAGAGCATGGAAGGATGGTAGGATTAGTGTGACAAGGCACAAGCTCCTCTTCCACAGCTACATAAAAAAGGCAAGGCTTTACTGAAAACTTACCCTTTGCTGTCGCAGACCTTAGATATTCCACTCATTAGAAGATGACTCCTTTCTTTTGTTTTCTTTTGTGGTTTTTTTGGTTTTCTTTTTGTTTTCTTTGTGTTTTTTTGAGTCCTTTCTTTTGTTGGAGGAATAGAGAGAGAAAGCTGAACCAACTGCACACTGGACAATACCATCGAGGCAAACTGCAGCATCAATCTCCAGCTGCTTCATCAGCTGCAAGGATGACATTAGCAATGGGCTCCATTCAGTCCTTTTACTGCGTTATTACTTATTTACTCATACACAACTCCCAGAAGACCCCAGTTCAACAAGCACCATTAAAGAAAAGAAGATTTGGAAAGAAAGCTCCTTCCCTGCTTCTCATCAGCTCCGACTTCAGTCCAACTTTTCTCCTTTTAATTCTTGAAATCAGACCCAATTTTGTAGCATGGATAATATTTGCCTGGTCACACAGTCCCAAATTATTACAGTGACAAAATGGAATTAATTGCATGGGGGACTTTAAAATGAGCTTCTAAGGAAGAGGTTGTAGCACAATTTTAACCAGCAGTTCTCAGCCTCCTGAGACTGTCTGAATGCTGTGTGCTTCTTCGAAACGATACAGGTCCCTTGTCCTACCTGTATTTTTAGGAAGCGTGGCTGTCGTTTGATCTGAAAGAGCCCCTGCCTTGAGCAGTGTGGGTATCAGCAGGCTGCTGACACTTGACAAACAACCTGAGAAACATTATAGGAATTGAAAAAGAGGGGAAGAGGAAAAGGGGCTTGAGCAGAGAAAATGGGATGGAGGAAGCAAAAAGAATCCAGAGGGGAAAGAAGAAAAGTGATGGATGACCTTGGCTTTTGGAGAAGTGCAGAAGGAGCAGAATTACAGCACCTTGTCCCAGGAAAGAGAGAGGCTGCTTCAGGTTACATAGCCCCCATCTCCCAGACTCTTTGGGTTGACTTCTCACAGTAGAAGTTCCTGGACAGCTGACCCATAGCAACCCCAGGGCTGTCGTAGGGCAGCCTGGGCTGACAGATTCTGCAGCTACGTGAGCAGAGGGAGCCAAGTAGCCCAGCAAGTAGATTAGGAAAACAAACAGGAGCTCATCTCTCAACTCTTAACTCCCTTGCTGGAAGGGGAATGTGTTTGCTCGTACCTGCCAGCAGAGCTGCTCTGGTGCCATCTCTGCCTGCCTGCCTGCAGATGCGTATTGTCATTCTGTAGAAGCTGAAAAACACCTTAATGCTACATCACCCTGCATTCACACCAGGTAAGACTGGTACCTAGCTCTGTTCATCCTCCATGCTCCGATTTTGGGTTATCTGTCATTTCCAGACCAGCAGCTTAAAACATCCCTTCCTGCAGGAACCCTACTTGAAAATCTAAGGGATTAAATATTACCAGTGAGAGAAAGAGGAATTTAGAGCTACACCTGCTGCATTTCTGGTGCTTGCCAGTGAGCAGGGCTGCCTAGCCAGAGCCTGCCACTGTACCCTCCCGAAAGCACACAAGTCTCCCAAGAGCAACTTTGTCAGAAAACTCCAGATTTTGGAGTCATGTGGCCATGGAAAACTTGAGAATGCACTGTTAAAATAAAAAATAACCTAACAACAAAACAATGATAACATATTTTCTGCAATATTAATCTAAAATTAAAGGCAAATCAAAAGCTATACAGATGATATGAAATAATTTTAGTCTGTTTAAACAGAGCACTTGGATACTGTAAAGTCAAAGATAAAAGTCAGAATAATTTGTACTGGTTTTTCCTTTAACAAATGGTTTTGAAAGAACTAATGTGTTCTCATGAAATTATTTGATTTAAATGAATTTGTATTTTCTAACAGAAAGACATTCTGTCAGTATGTTTTCCAGGCACCTCTGACAACAATAATTTATGCAGTGTTGAAGAGAGGGAGCTTATGACTGAGCCATACTGAGGGCTCATCTTTGGTGTATAGAATAAATGGTATATATGTGTAGAATAAAGAAGTACAGTGTCTTTATATTGCTTCAACTTTTGCTGTACTTCCAAACTCTCAGAAAGAGAGTACGTGACCAGGCTGTGACCACCACAAAACAATAGTCTCTATTTTCTACTTCGGTGGCTATTTCATTGCAGGCCATCCACAGGGACAAGTAGTAACAGCAGCAAATTTTAACCTGCTGTAAAATCACAGCAGTGACACTTCTGTCCTGCTGCCACCCAAAACGTTGCTTGAAAATCCAGGGCAAGATCTGCAAGCTCAGCACTGAGCCATTCAACCTGTCATTAAACCCTCACAGTACTACCGCTAGGTCCTCACAGGAGCAACTGATCATCCCCGCAAGGGCTGAACTGCACATTTAAGAGTACTTTTGCTAAAGCCCTGGTAACGTTTATAAAGTGGTATAGACTGGAGCCCATTTTCAAAGTACTGCAGGTTTTATGCATGGTGAATGATGCAGATAAAATCAAATGTGACCATATATACAACTGTAATAGTTGCCCAGGCATGTGAGAAGTATTAGAAATAACAATGCTGATCCTTTTAGCTGAGGACTAGCATGAACAGTGTGTTCATAGCAGCAGTATAAAAAGTTACTTGCTTTCTCTGCAAGGAAGATTTGTCAGGCCAACAAGAGACTTGTAGCATGAACACGGTCCTTGTACAACTGCAGAAAGTCAATGAAGATTTCTCTTCCTGCTTCTTGTAACTATCTGTGCATCACAGCAGACCATCTCCTGACATCCCTCCCTGTTCTCTTCTCTATGACTCATATAATTTCTTCTAGCAATGCTTTCCTGAATTTATGCTCCAAATGCTCTTGCATTTTCTTGCTAGGCATGAAAGAGTGTGGCCAAGTCAACAGCTTATGGCCCAAAGGGTTCAGACACCAATGGACGAGGTCCTGCTCTGTTTTCATTCCTTTTTGCTTGGAAATCCTGGCCCCACAAGCCCTGCCCTCCAGGGAGATCAAGTTTGATCTTTTTATTACACACCAAAGAACAGCTTGGGGAGGGAGGTATAGCGTCACTGAAGCTCAGAGGGTTGGTATAAACCACTGAGCTGAGGGGACTGGATTTTCAGTTGCAAATTATCATTTTATTGGGCTCAGGGAAGAACACAAAACAACGTTTGACTGTTCCCTTCATCTGTGAGTGAGAGACAATTGTATTAGCAGTACAGGGAACTGGGCTGTTGGTAAATCCTCTTGAAATGTTCTGAAATACAGAGGCATGAGTGACTCTTTCAGGGAACGTGGGGCTGCTTTGTTCTGGGAAATGGAATGGGAATTCATGTCATTGCATAGAGCATGCCAATCTTTTCACTGAATCTAAACACACCGGACTCCTACATCTTTGCCTGGCCTTGACATCTGGATGCATTAGGAATTTGCAATTCTAATTATAATCAGCCACACTAACTGTGCTGTTTTTTTAATTGGCTGCACTATTGATTTTACAAGATACGTGATGCTCTTCCACCTGTGTGCAAGGCTCCTGCTGGGAACTGCTAATGGAAAAAGACACCTCAATTAGCAAGAATTCCCTCTGAAATCCTTGAAAATCCAATATTGCTGATTAGTTTGTTAAAAAATCTTATTAAGAAATGCTTGGTGACTTCCCTAATAATATCAAGAAGCAGATCCTCATGCTGGGCTCCCTAGAAGACTAATCTCTCCCTCTCCTTTTTCCTTTCCGGCTTCCAGCAAGGTTCAGAATTTGCAGCGTGCAGGAATTAATTTCCCAGCCCCTCCCTGGTGAACCATGGAGGAGGAGAACTGTGCTTCCTTTTTTAGCCCCATGCGGGAAATGTAGCTGTGTAAAGAAATTAATGATGTTAATCCAGATTCAAGGAGAGTGGTGGAAAGCAACAGAAAAAAAGTCCCTTTCATCCCTTTAGTGCTTCATCAGGCAAATTAGCTGTATCCTTTGCTTATCTCTTTCCTGCTTCGGTCTTGAATTCATATTAGCTTAGTTGAGATTCTCCTCCTGACAAATGGAAAAGGTGTGTTCTTCCTGCCTCTCCTCTTGCCCGTCACCTTGCCACAAGAGGTGGCAGAACCCAGAGATAACAAGGCAGTTTGTGTCTGGAACACAAGCTAGTGTTCACTCAATGATCTCTCTCTCCCACAGGCAGAAGTTTGGCTTCCTTTGCTTTAACTTGTGCCCATGGTATCAGGCATCTGCACACAGTTTATTCCTTTATTTTCAGATAATCATTGCAATTTCTGTGAGCCAGCCAGACCTTTAACTTCCTTAGAAAAAGGACTTTTTCTCCATTTATATTTACTTTGGCCGTACCAGCATTAAAGAGACATACCTGGAGAAAAGGAGGGATCAGAAGTGGGGCCTTCCCCTGTGACTGCAAATAACTGCAACAGGAGGTCTGCAGGAGAGGTCTGTCGTCATGACAGTGCTCTCTACAGCTCCCTAGTGTGATTTGAACAACTCTGTATTGGTGCCTCTGTCAAGACAGCAGAGATAACAGCTCTATTTCCAGAAGCATTGATAGGTGAATGAGAACTCAAGCAAGTAAGCACAAACAGTTCTTCCCTTCTTCCCTGTCTTAGTTAACATATCAACAGCTTACAGTCGTTCCTGTCACGCTGAAGACACATTCAAGACCAAAGAGATCTGAAGCAGTGCTTCCTGTCAGAAAGGCTATGCATTCGTCTAAGTGCATTCCGCATTTCCTTAGCCAAAGAGTCTGGCTGAAACATTTGCACAAAGTTTCTACAAAACGACATTTTGTACAAACAATAAGCCACCCGGAGCTTTGGGAAGCATTCCCTGACCAGCCCTAAAGTTTACAAAATACCATGCCTGTTCCAGTTGTGAGTTGTTTTGTTGATTTTGTTTTAAACACAATATAGGCATGGTGAAAATGAAAATGGTAATTCAACAGCTGGTTAGGAAGCAGTGAGACTGAACACAAAGGCGCCTTCCCTACCTTGGGGGAACCCAGAAGCTCTGGAAATGAGTGTAGGAACCTTCATCTTTTCTTAGCTTTAAAGCCTACCCTTTGCTGAGAAAACGTTGCTCCCCCCATCAGTTAACGGGGAGGGACGACATCACCACAAAGCCATTTGGAACAGGAGCCAACTTTTGATCTTTCTCTTCTCATGTTGCCCCTCTTGCAAAAGTGCAAGCTCTGGCAAAAATTGTCCATGTGGTGGAGTAGCTGCTCTGCACAGGCAGGTAGGAGCAGCCACAGAGAAGACTATTTCCCTTCCTCGGGCTTTGCTTTCTTTGCTCCTTCTGAGCCTCTGGACTGTAGCTAGGGCCATCCAGTGTTCTCATTCAGCACATGCTAATTTTGACATTTCCATAATATCTGCTTGTCATCACCAACTCTTAATTTAACCTCACTGCACAAATGCCTTCTGCATTTCAATCAGACAGGCTGGAGTTTGATTACACAGTCAGGCAGCTGGACTGTGTTGCAGTATATCCAGCCAGTCCCTGGTTTCATGTGTATAATTGCTGAAATACTTAATTTTCCACAATCCTCTCCCCCCTTCCCAACCTACGTTCTCATTTAGCAACCACAGTCACTTGAAAATATTTTGCTAGCAAAACAAATTGCTGCTGAGTTCAAGCAGGGCTTTTCCCCCCCCCTTGGATTTCTGTATCAGCCTGTTGATATGGAGAGGAAGCCGCAGGAGTCATTGAGTTAATGGGGCCCAGAATCCTGTTTTTCTTCATACCCAGCTGATGCCATGCCTCAGCACTGAGCCCTGTTAGTCTCTCACATCTCTTACTCCTTGACACAGCACAGCACAATTCTGAATTCCTCCTTTTGAGATGAGTGGGCACTTGTGCCTCTACAGTCTTTTTTTAAATGCTGCAAAGACTCCCCTGCCTCTTGAGAGGTTTATCTGTCTTTGAATCCCTGGCTGTGGGTGCCCCAAAGACACAACAGACTGCAGAACGGGGCAGCCTCAGGAAGGCAGCCTGCTGAACAGCCAGAGACACAGGTAAGCGTGAACCACACGAGTGCTGCCAGAGCTCAGGGTTACCCAAGGACTTCAGCCGAATCAAACCCTTCTGTGTGATGCATTTTCCCTTTGCCACATTGTGGAGTCTCAAAACCCCAATGCTGTTCCGGGAAAAAAGAAATAATCTTGCTATCTATACCCAGTGACACTTTAGCACAACAAATATCTACCTCTTACTGAAAGGCTGTTAGGAGTCTAACTCCAGTCTTTGCAAATACCACCACCCCAGACACCTAACTACATCTTTTGGTGGACTAAATCCATTCATAATTCTGACTCCCACTTCATAGCTAGTCTGTGCCAACAACAGTCCAGAATGTTAAAAAAAAATAATCTTAGTACTGGGCTGAATATTGCAGGGTTCAGTGCCTGTCTCCCAACATCAACTGCCCTTGCAACAAGGGTGGAAATATAGAAGTGAAGGGATAAACTGACAGTAGGATCATATTTCTCTTAATTAATGCATCAAAACCTAGACTGAGGACCTATTAAGTGCTTAGCGAGCCTCTTAGGACCTGACCTTATCCACATGCAGCAGTTGTGTCACTGACCTGTGAACCAAAGTCACTGCTGGCACAAGGCATGGAGAGGGCATATCAGAGGGGTGCTTGAATGCGATAGGATAAGGAAATAGTGAAATATACTGTATCCAAACTGTATCCAATTACAAATTATCAACTGTGTCCGACTGACCTGATGTGTGGAAGTAATTACTCTTACAGTCACCCTGTACATCCCATCCGACATCACCTCTGTGGGACTCAGTACAGCCAGCTGCAACCATCAGGAGGCTGTAACAAAGTGAAGACAAGGAATAGGCCTATCTATTCTAAATAGGAGTTTTCTGTGTTATTATTCAAACCAGTCTCACTCAGCTACCACCGTTCCTATGATCTACTCTGCTAAACAACAGCTAATGTCGTTAAGGCACATTCAGACTCCTTAGGATCTACAGCTAAAAGTACTAACACCTTTGAGTGGCATCTGGAATCAAACTGCTTAGGCAAAGAGGAGAAGGAAGAAAAGACAGTAAATGGAAAAATGCAATTCTCCAAGCAAGCTGTACCGTGTAAATACCTGACTTCCCACTGCTCTGCCAGGCAGCAGAGAGAAACTGAAAAGGGAATTAAGCTGTCTCCTGTCACAATCTTAACTTGTGCTTTTGCATAATAAACTGGAGTGACTATGTCTCTACTTTATTTTACTATGCTTGATCCCAAAATTTGACTCATTCCCTCTCACTGCCAGGGATGAGAACGCTCCTTAGCGATGCATTTGCTTAGGGCTTTACTTATTATAAAGATGTCTGTATTTCCAGGAGACTCCTGTGAGCCTGCAACTGCCTCCAAAGAGAGCCTCAGAAATTTATTAAGGACAGCAAGCCTTCTGTCAAGTTATATGGGAAGCCATACTGCTGTGTGGACCCAGAGCATGGCAAAGGAATTCCTTTAATTAATTCCTGTTTAAACTAGAGCACTGATTTTCAGAGCCAGTATCAGCCAGTCCCTCTTGGCCTTACAGCCTTTTACTCTATGAAGTCTTGAAATCAAGATGAAATGTCTTTCTAAAAGCTCTGTGGCCTAGAAGAGGAGAGCAATGGAATGGCATTTGCTGACCTGTGTTATTCAGCATTCCTCTAATGTTCATTTCTAGCTTTAAAATACGTAATTCTCTAAAACTGACTCAGTCCACATTCCAGGGTTAGGAAGCCCATAAAGAAAAGATGGCTTTGCCCCAAGCACTCTGCACCTTTATCTGCTGAGATGTCTGCTTTCACTTGCATGTTTGTAGGAGTGCTCAGTAAAATCCCTGAAGACCTCAGTGAAGGAAGCCTGTTCTAGGGAGAAAGAATAGTGCTTGTAATTGTTTTGCAGAATCCTGGAAAACGTCTTGTTTCCATTTTCCTTTGCTAGTATTAAATTTTAATGCAGGAGTGTCCGTTGATATTCATTATTCATCTGCCCTTGAATTTTTAACCAACATGTGCTTGAGATGATTTCAGAAATTCTGTATTTATAGAGAGCTGGGAGTGAACAGCTATTCAGCTAGGCTGATAACTGCTGTCACACTTCAATATCCATTTTCAGCAAAAATAGGTGGCTGATAACCATAATCGGAAAAATAGTTAAATTTCACAAACGAAAGGATGCCAGGAGTCATGTGCTCAATGAGAGTGAAATTCATCTCTTCTGGGGATCTGTCTCGAGCTGTGTGATCTCCAAACACCCCCAGTGTGAAGACTCTGTGATACACAGTCCTTGTGTTGGCTCTCAGCATGATGATGAATTTCACGTTCTAAGAGCCAAGTTACATGATTCGTTACAGAGACTTTTTTCTCAAATATAGCTTATTTCTTCATTATTTTCCTCAGGAGCAATCCAAGTGCAAACTGCACCTTTCTTTAAAAGCATTTGGAATTCAGCTTTATTTTCTCTTTCCTTTTCTCACTCTATAAATAGGTTGCAATCAGTATTCACATTTCGATTGTGTTGACTTGATGTCTCTAGCACTCTTCACTTTTTAAATAAGAATCATGATGTTTAGAGCGGGGTTTTTTTCAGCCACAGCGCTTGGAATCACATAACTGTGTGAGAATCTCAGTTTGCACTTAGAAGGGTATTTGTAGGTTTGTATTGCAAAGGAAGCAGGAAAATAACACAAATGTGCTGAGAAGGACTGACAACTGGAAAGCAAATAAAAGAACTTTGCATTTATTCTCCAAAGAAAATCTGCACAGCTTCTCCCCTCCCCCCACCTTTTTCTCCTTTATTTATCATTTTTATGGGAGAAGGAAATAGAAAACACATCTCTCCTGAAAGCACCAAAGATAGGTGCGATTAATTTTCTTCTGGAGCTGCCTGTTGCCTTCCCCTGACTTTGCAGAAAAGTTAAAGGATGGGATTCAACGTACACAGCCTTGGGGCACCAGCCCAGATGCAGAAGCCTTTCTATAGTCACTGGAGATCTGCTAACTGGGGTTTCGGTGTTGTGCATTTCACCAAATGTAGATGTTGACTTTGGTGATACAAATCTGCTCCCCGCTGTAGTCAGCAGAGCATGAGTGAACACAAAGTGACCTGGGGGCATCTACGCTGGGGCAGATTGGTAGGTTGGGTTACCTTAATTGACCGAGTGGATAAAACCCAGAGCTTGCAGGTGACAATTTGATCTTTAGGAGAGCAGAGCCATGGTAGATATTAGAAGGAAGCTGACAGGTAGAGTTGAGTTTCCTTTCTTACCTCAGGCAAAGATGTTGGATAAGATGATTTCTATTACTTCAATTTCTGATACTTCAGAATACTTTCCTGTCATATGCCTACAGTTTAAGCAGTAGATTTTAGACTGGGGCACAAGCCACCAAGTTTCTCTGGTTACAAACAACATTGTGTTCCCTGAGTCCATCTGGTTTTAGTTCTTGCCAGAGACCTTTCTGAGAGCCATATCCACTGTGAAAATGCAGGAAAGCAGAACACCTCACCCCAAACAAGGACCCGAGTGATTTCTTCACTTAGGTAGGTTTACAATAGCAGTCTGGCACACTTGAATGTGTACAGAGAAAATTTCACAGAGTAACAGTGCAAAGATGCAGATTCGGCCTGAAAGACAACAGAATTTAAGAGATGCAGACAAAAAAATTGACTGTTTGCCTGTGAAATAGATGGCAGCAATGGAAACTAGAGCTCTGAATAGAAAAAACAGTGTAAGTGAATCTCTCCAGACACTGGCCTCATGCCTGTTATTCACTGAAAGAACTAGCCTTTCTCTGCCTGGTCCACCTGAAACACTCATTCCTCATGCAGAAGCCAGCCTATCTTGGACCCAGGGCACTTGTAGAAAGGCACTGATTTGCAGAGGGTCTGAAAGTCAGGCTGTTTGCAAAAATTTTTATGCGTTGATCGGTCCTTGTCAACACATACAATGTGCCAGGCTCAAGGACCACAGAAAGCACTCTCTGTGAGACAGAAATGCTGTGCAGCAGTGAGAAGGGTTCTGTTCAGGGGTGTACTCACAGAATCACAGAATCACAGAATCACAGAATAGTAGGGGTTGGAAGGGACCTCTGTGGGTCATCTAGTCCAACCCCCCCGCCGAAGCAGGGTCACCTACAGCAGGCTGCA
>Ga0065711_1036971_pt1 | contig 20354 bp, 10 predicted proteins | sample Hoacrofraction12_FD_59098 | JGI IMG/M metagenome (GOLD analysis project Ga0065711, IMG submission 59098) | Hoatzin crop microbial communities from Cojedes, Venezuela - Epithelial fraction 12 v2 (version 2) | ecosystem: Host-associated > Birds > Digestive system > Esophagus > Crop | place... | reverse complement strand
TTTTTTACAAATGCTGAAGTCATGAAGATAATTCTTGTTTTGTCTTCTGTTACAGATTTTCCACCTGTTCTGGTGGTTACTCTGAGATACCTGAATGAGATCACTCATTCAGTGTCACCTGAACTGCTGGTTATTAGCGTACTTCCCAAATTGCCGTGTCTCAGCTGGATCCTCTTCACCCCAATAGCTACTCTAACCAACCCCTTTCAGCTTTGATGTTCCTGTTGTTGTTCAGTTCCTTGGTAAAGAAACTCAGGGTAAGAAAAATGAAATGGAGCCTCAGGAAGGGAGTTGTGGATTTTTGCTAGGAATCTCTGATACTGGCTGATGCTGAGGGATTGGCCAGGCAATAACAAGAGGAAAGTGGAGCCCCAAGCAGTCCAGACCAGCACAGGAGCAATAGTGAGGCCACTTTTTCTGTGAAGGAGAGAAAAAGTTCTTCACAAGCTGATTTTCTAAGAAAGCAACCAAACAGATGAAGAAGGTGTCATTATCCTTCCCACTGTCATTGCTGTATGAGATAGCATCTTTCTGTCTTGGATGTGCAGTCTTAAGAAAGCACAAAGAAGTTAAAGCCTGTTTTTTTTCAAAGCTGTGCAGGAGATTCTCAGCATAGCTCTTCATTTAAAGTCATGGCTGATAAGGTTGCTGGTGGAGTGGCTGATAAGTCTGTAGAGGGGATTGCCTGGAGACATTCTCTGGAAAGACGTGACTGCAATCAGTGGGAAGAGAGCAAGAGGCAAGCTGCAAACAGTGCCAGCTCCTGCTGGAAAAGAAACTAAAAGGTATGAAGACCTAGCCAGGTCCTGTTTTGCTTATCACAAAATATGTACAGACTCCTAAATAGAAATCTTTCATCTATGGTAGAACTTCAGGTAGGTGAAATTGTCCACAAGGTTTCAGTGAAATTTCAGCTAGGCAGGACGATGCCTTGGCCATGCACATTAGTCACTGTGTAAACTCAAACTCTTTACAGAGTGTTTACTGTTTCATATGCTTTTCACGTACTACTTCAGTTTTCAGCTCTGTCACTTGTGCTTCATCCAGTCCTGAAACCTGCTTTCTCTTCTGCAAGTAATGGCTCTATCTGAGACTTCAGCTCATTTAGCAGTGTATGATTAATTAAGTTATTAATTAGTTTGGTGGTGTGATAGCTTTTGAAATATGAAACATGCATTTTTTATATGTTGGGACTTTTAGAAGATTGAGCACAAAGACTTGATGACCTTCCCAATTGCTGGCGGACAAGGCTAGAAAAGCCTGGAGAGTGTGTTTTTATGAAGTGCTTTCATGAAGTATGTAGATAGCTACCTTTCCTTTTTTTTTTTTTTTTTTTTGCAGTCTTACAGTGTGTTGTTTCCTCTTGTCACTTTTACCAATTTCAATTTTTTTCAGTAGGTTTTCAACTCCTTCTTGTATGATCTATTTTTCCTCTGTTGTTCACTCATTGTTCTGCTGATGTTTTTAAGGACCAGCATACAGGCAGTGACTGTACAAATCCTCACAGTAACCCCACCAGTAGCCTGCAAATGTTTGACCTCAGGCAAAAATGGCTTCTCTGTTGTGGTGTTTGCTTTATCCATTTCTTTAATGAGAGTTCTGTCTAGTAAGAAGCACAAGTTTCCTAATTCTCTGCTTCTCTTCCTCTACTGTGACAAGTAGACTAAGAATTTCTTTTCTGGTTACTTAAAACAAAGCTATCTTTGTTTTCCTGGTACTTGGGAACAACTTTTGTTCCTCCATGTTCCTCCATCAAGGCATTGTCAAATCTTCCCTCTAATTTTGATTTGGCATCACTTGCTTTCCAGGCATTTCATAGACTCATAGAATCATAGAATAGTTTGGGTCAGAATGGACCTTTAAAGGTCACGTAGTCCAACCCTGCTGCAGTGAGCAGGGGTGTCTTCAACTAGATCAGGTTGCTCAGAGCCCTGTCCAACGTGGCCTTGAATGTTTCCAGGGATGGGATATCTACCACCTCTCTAGGCAACCTGTTCCAGTGTTTCACCGCTCTCATTGTAAAAAATTTCTTCCTTTTATCTAGACTAAATATACCCTCTTTTAGTTTAAAACCATTACCCCTTGTCCTATTGCAACAGGCCCCGCTAAAAAGTTTGTCCCCATCTTTCCTCTAAGCCCTCTTTAGGTGCTGAAAGGCTGCAATAAGGTCTCCCCAGACCTTTCTCTTCTCCAGGCTGAATAATTTCCATTTCCGTTTTCAACATCCATTTCTGGATGTAGGTTTCTGCTTAATGTTGGCTTGACTACACTCATACATAATCTTAGGGCTGCGTTCAGTTGCCTAAACATAGTGACACTGGAGTCCTCCTTGAGTATCCAAGTTCTCTGCACATGGTTACCAAACCTGGCAGATATGATATCTCAGACAGAATACTACCATAGGTGTAAAGAAAGTAGCTTAGTTTATATTCCTTTCATAAACAGATAGAAAGGTTCAAGGAAAAGCAGATAAAATGTGGAATTCTTACAGTATTTAAAACTTTACATAACCTTACTCTATGAAAACCACTTAATAACACAGAAATGTAAACAAGAGGGAATCAGAGATGGAAAAATTATTCTAATTACACATGAAAATTTTGATCTCTGTAAGGTTAACTTTCATCAATTATGTCAACGCTGACATGAACAAACATTTTTAAGCGTAAGAAGTCTTTTTCAGAAAAGTTATTACATCACGTGATGGCCATCTTTTTTGATAGCTATATGTACATCCTAGGAAATAAGATCTGTTCCATGTTAATACTTCTTAACGCTTAGCAGAACATCTAGTGTTGCCAGTCTTAAGAGTTTCATTCTACAGAAGCCAACTCATTGAAAAAGGAATTTGGACTGGGCCAGACCTGGAACAGCAAAATAACATATGACTGATAAAAGGTTAATTTTTTGTCCAACAAGTCCTGCTTTGAAAAGGACTATCAGTGCTTTTCATTTTTAGGATCTGTCCATTATTAGAGACATAATAATAATCTGTATTATTAGAGACAATACCCTTTTGATTGGCAGCTTTATGCCATACTAGAAGACAGCATACCGAAGTATGCAGCTCAAGGGGGAGAAACTCTACTCTATGCAAAATTGGTCTTCTGACTCCGGTGGAGCTTAGCCTCTCATGATAGCAGTGGAAAGGTTTAAGTATGCATCAGGAGGAAGAAAGACTGGAGCCTGCAGACTTCTTACGAACCCAAAATGGCACACGGGATCCTGTGAAGGCTGGCGAACATTCAGAGGTCTTTGTCTGCAGGTCAAAGCTTCCCTGATGCAGACTGCAAGGACATTCATGTATCTTGCAGCTTTTTTTGCTGCTCATCATGCCCCTTCTTCCCCCTCGCTCAGCCACGTGCTTTGACCTCAGTCCAGCCAAACACAAAACTAGAGCTATGCAGGGGATGATCTGTTATGATAAGATGCACACCTTCACACCGTGTTTCATTTTGACAGTAGTTATGTGCCAGTATTTTTGCTACAGAGAAAATTTTTAACTTTCCTTTTTTCCAGAGGGACTGAAGAAGCTGTTGCTAATACTTTAAAGAATCATATTATTTGCAAATAGAACATTTTATAACCAAATTCTGCTCTGGCATAGAAGACTCTGGGCAGCAGACACCCTACATTCTTGCTATGTGCGTAACAGGACTTTGCACTCAGATTCTGTTCTTGTACGTGGGGTTAAACCTTGTAGATGGAGCCCTCCGCCTGGAGCCACAGTAGTTGATGCTTCCTGCAGTCCCTATCAAAAAGGCAGAAGTCAGCAGAAACTCAAAGAAGAAGTCTATTCCATAGCCCAATCTTGCAGGCAACTCAGAGGGTAAGGTTATTCCTAGACATAAAATACTATGCAAAAATCAGTAGTTCCATGAGGTGATCTGAGAGATTCCTGTCTTCTGCAGAGACTGGAACATGATCTGCCACCAAGTAGCCTTTGCTTTTCCCTTTTAAGGACCTCCAGTATAAGTCTAAGTACCATATACAGGAGAAAGGTTTGAGCCACAACAGCTTAATAACTCTGCGTCAGCCAGTATGGGTTTGACAAAGTCTACCATCCTAACTAGGGATGGAGCTAATGAATATTTCATTCGGACTTCCAGAAGTGAAATGTTAAATCCTGGAGACTGAAAACATTCTCACATTAGACATTGTGTCTAATATTCTTACTGAAATCAGTGGAGGGAAGTACTCTCCGCTACAGGGAATGGAGGAAATGCAAGATTTTTGAACATCTTCTTTCTGATTTAAGATTTTGAAGCAGGTGTTTTTGCAAGTAGAAAAATTAGCTGTTTTCACAACAAAACAACTAGATCTTCAGGGTGATGCTGGTTTACTCCCCTTTTATCTGGTACAAAATTATCTTACTGAAGAGCACTTCTATCAAATGCACTCTTTCTCATAAATTAGATTTTGGAAAAGCATGTTTCTGTAAAGACTTGTACTAAAAATATTCACACACCCATCTTTAAATATCTTTTTTTCCTCCTTCTCAACTTTAACTTTCAGTCAATTAGGGGGTGAGAACAATAGCACCTTATTGCTGTATGACATTTGTTCTTCAAAAATAGTAAATAATGATAAAAGTTATATAAGGCTGACAGATATCATCTCCTAAATCTTGCTTGGGCAATTTGATATGTCACATCCTCCAGTTATGTCTCCTGCCCTTTGCTAGAAGTTAATGATCTGGTATCAGTTGTGACAAAATGGGCTGTCCATGACTGTGTTTGTATTAGTGCACCGGGCTGTGAACCAACATACCTGAGGAACAGACACAGATTACTGTGTCAAAATGCAAACTGTTGGACAAACTGATGGCAATTTTAATCCACTAAGAAACAGAGTAAACTTAGGAAAAAGGTCCAGAATTTTAGGGTATGTCACTGTTGCTAATATTTCACTTGAATCTACTCATATCACGGTAATCCTGTGTCACTGCCCACCACTGCCTTTGAAGTGTTAACGGCCTTTTCAACAGAAACAAGTGAGCTGACAAAAACTCATGAATATCTGCATTCCTCATAATTACATGGTAAGACAAAAATTTGGATTAGATTGCTTGGTAAATGTATCATATCAAAATGTGAGTAACATGACCAGATCATGAATACAAGATGCTGAAGTGGATTATGTTGAGCATTATGTTTTACCATCTGATAGGCCAGCTGGTACTAATTAAACTCATGGTACTGTTTGTAAATATTACGTTACCATTTGTAAATATGTGCATGTATTTGTATTTCTATATTTTTATTGTATAAAGTTACATAAATATAGGGTTTAATAGAAATGTATTTATATTTACATACTTATGTAAATTGTATGCATTTCTGTAAAATTATATAAATAATATATTCTACAAATGCAATCATGTATTTGCAATAACAAATAAGTATTATCAAAAGACGACCATCTGTATGCAAATAAATGGAGTACAGCTGGACTTGATCAAGTTAATTTTAAACCAGCTTCTGGGGAGTCTCAGCATTATTTCTTATCTCTTGAATATTATTTTTCAACTTCACTTTACCCTTAAGTGTATGGTTGCCTGGATATCCTACAGAGGCAGCACTTTGAAAATGTAATTGCTCATTTCCTTACTTGGAATCATCCACAGAGTTCAGCTATGCTCCATGCAGCAGAGAAGAAAATAATTAAATAAATGTGCTGAACATGCCACCTCATTCCAAAGTTCTGCCAGGTAGCAGGGTTTTTGAGGTAAACTTAAAAAGATGTTTTCTATTTTGGGAAACCTCCAGGAACTAACTTTCTCTCACTCCTCCTTCTCTGGAAGTCTGTTGCTTTTTCTGCTTCTTCTGTGTGTTTTCTGTCCCGTGTCCATTTGCTCTGAATGCAGCCAAGAATCACAAAAACAATGCCATGGTTTTGTAAATAGGCTATAAACCCAATGAGAATCTCACTTCAAGAGACCATGGTTAATCCAAAAGACATCTCTGTGTGCAGAGTGTACATATATTGCACAGGCATCATCAACAGTTAACAGATCATTTCTGCTGTCCATCTGTGAGTTCATTTAATTTGATAATAGACCTAGTTTCTAGAAACTTTAACCCCTTTGTAGCAGATTGCCACCCCTCCTAAGCAGGCTAATGCTGTCATTCAAGTGCGTGGTTTGTCTTCCTATAATATATTCATGCACATCCAGACAGGTTATTAGTGTTGAAGGCTGCACAGGAGCATAATGCAAATTAAATGTTATCAATCAGTGTTCTCAATTGTTATGTTGTCGGAGACCATCTCTTAATACAACTGTCTCAAAGCTTGTTAGCAGCCCAGCATGCTGCAGGACTTCCTGGCAGGCCAGTCAAACACGGACCAGACAAGGAACAAAAAACCACCCGAAACCAGTCTCAACTGGGGTTGAAGAATGGGCTTGCCATTGTGGGAGATGCACCTAGACACTGGGCCCCTCCTCAACCTGTCAAGGCATGCGCACCCCACCAGGACTGAGAAAAACAACTCATCACACAATGGTCACATGGTTTCTGGACACATGCGCAGGACTGGGCTAACGTGGGGTACATGCCGTTACCTAGGGAACAACCTCCCCGAACACTCTATAGAAAGCCGTACAACCAAACAATAATGGGAGGCCCACAACTGACACACACGGAAACTACGGATGCTGCTAGATCCATGGTGGTGACTGTCTCTTGTGACTCTAGGAAGGAAGGAAGGAAGGAAGGGAGGGAGGAAGGGAGGAAGGGAGGAAGGGAGGAAGGGAGGAAGGGAGGAAGGGAGGAAGGGAGGAAGGATCTTTGTAGTCTCTTTTCTTGGATCAGATGGTTTCTTTTTATAGGTTTTCTTTACTGATAGAAATTACTTGATTCCCCTTTCATTTTGAAATTTAATCATGCTGGTATTTTGGTGGTAAAAATATAAATGAAGCCTCATTACAACCCGAGTGCATGCAGGGTTAGTAAATTCTTCCTGTTGGAAAACTAGTGAGATGAAAATGAGACTGTTAATAGAATATCCATCACACTGATGAAACTGTTGATTGAAATTCACCCTCACACATAACCTATTTGTAATTTCTTTGTAACAATGTATATTAATGGGGTCTTGCTACTTCCTTATTAGTGTTAAAATGGTGGCAGGAAATGTTTCCAGTTCAAAACCTTTTTGCTGCTGGGTTTCATAAGAGCAAACCTTAATTCTTGTATAAAAATCAATTATTTATACGGTCAGACTATGACTCAGAATATATGATTAGAAAAAAAGGAGGCTTATTTACATTGCTCCATGTTATGCTTAATATAATATGCAGATATTTCCAGACCTAGCCAAGTCTGAATGAAGGCTTTGTTATTAAGCAGGGATTTATAGTACTTAAATATAGGTCTGAGGAGGGATTTCAATAATGTTGTTTGAATTCTGATCTAAGACTGAATTGAGTATGATTTTCCACTTTGTTCCACTTTCTGGATGGCAATTGTGTGGCTCATTTCACAATATGCATTTTGCAAGACCATATAGAAAAAGAATTAATCTATGCTGCATTCCTCCTTCAAAAATCTGTACGAAATGACATATACTGGTCTTTTCCACTACCTAAAAAAGAAAAAAAATGAGCATGGAAAACCTAAATTGTCGAAGGCCACAGATTATATACGTGGTGGTCATGATGCCTGAGCGAGCCATAGTTACAGTCAGATGGTGCTTGACTTAGGCTATGTAGCACCTCATTAGTCAGGTCTCTTTTTCTCAAAATTATAAACTTCTGCAAGTTTGAATCCAAATCTCTTTTTAGTCCCACACTGTATCTCAAGGCTTTGAAAATATGCTGTTCATTTTGGCTGTCTCAAAAACACAGCTCTTCATTTTAATCTGCTACAGCATGAAAAAATAGCCCCCCTTATTTGCAGTGAAAGCTAAGTTCTTCCAAAAAGCATTTTTTATTCATTATCTACTCCCATTTTGATATGGCTTTCAGTATTTTCATCTTTCAGCAATATTTCAGAAAGTAAACTGTGAAGAGAGTATCTTGATAGATTACAATATCCAAATCGGTAAGGAAGCTATGTTAGTTCCTAAGGTGGTATCGCTGAAGCTCATGTGGCCTTGTCAGCAACCAGAAAATGAATACGGAAGGTTTTTCCCCAAGTCTTATCAGAAAGACTAAAAGTCAAATGTTCTTCTCTACCTAGATCCAGACATTTCCTCTGTGGAATTCACATGCCTATAGTCACTGCAGCATTGCATTCCTTGTCTTTGGGAAGGCAGGAATTCCCTCGAGAAATCTTACAGCCTGGTCCGTGAGATTTCGTTAATGTAATCAGAGATAAACTTTATGGTCAACAGATATGCTACACGAAAGAATTGCAGTGTAAGACTCTATGGTTGATGCCTCCATGTTACATAGAGCATATTCACGTGTGTGAGCAAGTCAGACTACTTTTTGGATCTTTTCTCCAGAGCAGAGCTCAAACTCTCCCCATTCCGTGCTCTGGGCAACAGAAATGTGGCGATGAAGAGGACAGCTTATTGTTCTCTCATTTTCTTGCCCTGCCAATCAGTCCTGTGGCCAACTGGCCCAGAACATCTGTTTATTGTAGAGCAGACATCCAAACTCTCCCTGTGACTCCTGTTGTTTTTATTCCACAGGTAACAACAGGAAAGAAATATCTTAGCTGGCATTGAATTTCGCAGTCTAGCGCAGGAGAGTACACATAAAGTCAAAACAAGGGCAGACAGCAAATCTTCTGAAAGATCAATGTTCATAACTCTAGTCCAAATTCTGTGATGGTTGTGTTTGGCATTAGAAGCAGCACTGGATTTTTCTAGCAATAGTTTATACTAAGGAATTAAGTCTGGCTTTCTGTACTGCCATAGTGGGGCAGTTACAAAGTGACCTTCTATTGACTTCATGTTCAAACGAGCTGTATTTGTTTGTAAATCAGCAGCGTCTTGGCGTCCAGAGCATGCAAAAGGAAGAAAAGATCTGAGGTTCGAGGCATTAGAGAAACGTTATAAAGATTGATTGGAAGCAATGATTAACTACTTAGTGCATCACAAGGCAGTTGTGTTCTCTTTCTACAAAAGGGCAATATGTGTTTGTAGCTTACAAAGAAAAATTGCTTCTTCATTTGTAAAATTTCACAATTCACAGTCTCAGTCATTTAAAAAATGCTGCTTTGTACACTTACGGTAAGATCAGCTGCATGTACTTTCCATATCCTGAACAACCAATATCTTAAATTTATCTGTTGGCAGATTTTGTTATGGTAGGTGTTTAGCAGGGTGTACAGACTCTAACAGGAGCTGTTGCGTAAACATGTCTGTCTGATTCTGAGTTTGTAGTTCTGTCAGCACCCTATGACATCTTGAACCACCCCGGGCTCCTTGACAAAATTGTACTGTGTAATAAAATATCAACAAATAGTAGGGCTGACAAAACCTCTGTCATAAATCGGAGCATTTTGCATCTGGGTGTGGAACAATCTGCAGTAATGGCAAAGCCAACAAAATGGCTTACTGAACTTGCACATTTACTGCTAACAAGCTACATGAGTAACTGGCCAATCTACCTGGTATGATGAGTTTATCTGAGTGGACAGCTTCTGTTTCACTTTTTGAGTTGAAAATCAATTTACTGTATCAAAAATAGTTATTTTGATAAAAATATAGAGAGTTTCTTCATCTCCAGAATCAGTCCTACAGGAGAGTGAACCTAGTCTGGTACCAAATAGCATTCAACCACCCTCAGAGCCCAGCCAAAGAAGCCGAAAAGGTACCAGTATGGAGAGAATAAAGTGTAGATCTAGTGTCTGGAGTAATCCACTGCAGGAGCTCATGAATTCTAAAAGTACGGCCGACCTGAAAAGATTGCAGTCAGACATATTTGCATTCAGACAATAGGCAACTTCTGTTTGAGAACAATAAATCTACAGAAGATTTAAGCTTTTCTTGAGTGAATGCTTACTGTGCATCACCGGATGCCTTGGATAACTGGAGAGAGTTTGCTGGGACTGCACAATCAGGGATTGGAAAAGTAATCACAAATACAACAGAAAACTGACCACCAACCAGAGATACACAAACTCACAGTACAACTGCCTGCCTGAAACCGCAGAACGCTTTCTTGCCAATAAACAGCTGTTGCCAAACAGCTACTTGAAGATACAGGAGTGTGCTGAACAAACTGAAGACACTTGAACTGACTCTGAATGTGTGACAGGACAAGAGACAGTATGCAGAAGCTGGGTGTTACGCATGAAGTACAGATGTATGCTAATGTATGCAACAAATAGATCATGAAGATTTAGCTGAAGTGTACATTCCTGGGAAAGCTTTGAAATACCAAGAATCCGGCCGGAAATACAGATCAGTCTGTAGCTTGTGTGAAGAAAAGGAGAATATATAAAGACATAATGTAGGCTGGTCCTTATTAGGATTTACCTTTCCTGAAACATTGTGCATAATTAATTGTCTTTGAACAATTATAATGTTATAAGCATCAAGATAGTCACTTAGCCAAACAAGGTTGCTGTTACTTGGTTATCCATCCTGCCATCATGGTAATAGCTTTTGTTCTTTTCATCAGACTTCATACATCTTGTTATTTGAAGTACTAAGAACAATACTATTCCAGCTTGAATTCCCAGTAAACCTGCAAAGACAGGCAATATGTTCTCTTCTACATGATGTGCTCCTGCATAAACAGACCTTGTCTTCTTGTCAGAATACATCTATAAAAAGCCTTAAAGTGACCACCACAATCACCTTCATGATCTTTTTCTGCAGAGCAGTTTCATATATATCTTCCTTGTGTTCTCTTACTTACTGTTCCCAAGCCATTTCACTTAGGATAGTTCTTCCAAGATTTTAATTCCTCATATTCTAAAATCCAAGTTTCTCTCATGCTCTTATTTCTTCCCTGTTGAGCACAGTTCATAACAAGCTTTCATTCTTTTTTCCTTCTTTTTTCCAAGTTGTCACTCAAAGATCAAAACCCACTGCATGTAAGACCTCTGCATTTAGGCCTTTTCATCCCAATAAATACAGTTGCATTTATCATTACTTTTGCACTTTTCTGCATTCAAAAGCACATGTATTCAATATTTCTTCCCAGGCAGACTATCTGGGACCACGCTGCACCAGTTCTGAATGTTCCTCTGTGAATACACACTGTGGTTAATCAGTGCATTTGACCAAGGGCTGATGCTAGGGTTGCTCTAAAAAGAAAGCATACGCACATTCTCTATCCAGTGCTTCACTACACCCGTGAATTCTCTTTTTCTACACCAAGTTATTCTCCCACACAGGGTAGCTGTGTTTGCGTGAAGTTTCTTTGCAAACTCACTCTCTTGATACTCAGAGACGAAAAACAATCTGTGGTAAAGCTCTGCCACAGCCTGCTTATTAACTGTGGACTAGCCAGTTGATCAGTTTGTCCCATCTGTTAAAAAAGGGTAATAGTCTCGTCATTGTCTCATCCACACATCTATTTAGATTATAAACTCAATAAATAGGACTCTCTCTTACCGTCTTGTTCTCAATGTCTAGCAAAAAGAAGCCATCCAGGGCTACTGCAAAACCAAAATACACTGTTGGCTTAATCCTCACGGACAAAATGTCCCTTCTTTTTAAACGAAATAGTGTTGCTGTAACATATTAATTCAAGTACAATTACAAGAATTCTCTAAACCTTAATCTACCTCTTTAGAAAGGGTGCAGACTTCTTGGATTTAGCCTTTCAATTTAGGATTGGCTCTTTTCCTCTTCTTCTAAGATATGGCAGCTGCTAACTGAGATCATAACACTAGCATTCTGAATCTCAGTCTAGGTATCCAAAGGACCTTTCAGTACTGTTTCTGAAACAATGTTTTAACTGTTGATTACACGGGCTCCTGTACACCTTTAATTTCTGTGATCAAAGACGCAATACCCCATCTGCCAACATGATGCCGCTATTCATCTAGCTATCTTCAACCCTTACTGGTGGTGTTCATTATCCACTGTACCTTTCCCATAGTATCTAATTTCTGCTTTATGGCAAACACTCTTTTTTCTCTGTTAAAATACAGAACGGACTCATTTTCTTTGGTATTGCTTCCTCATCATATCTCCAGCTCCTTGAACTATTGCAAGTAAACCTCTAGATAAACTAATAAAAACTCCGTTCTTGCCTTTGCCGCATGACTCAACTTTGCTACAATAAATTTCCTTTGGAGTACTGCCTTCCCCTATGGCTGTTACAACCAAATTCAGGATCCTATCCGCTGCCAGCTTTGCTGCATCTTTCTAGCACTACCTACCACTAACTAGATGGTGAGGTAACAAGACCTGTTAATTCCTTTGGCAGCTCAAGTTAGAGGCAAGTTTGGCATTATTTTTTTAATCTCAAATCTGTCTTAGTGTTTCCATGTCTCTCTTGTGACTTGTCCCTACAGTTGGTAAAGCAAAAATAGAAAAAGTGTTTTCAAGAGATATTCTAACCATGGAAACATGCCTGCCTTTCTATGGCAATGTTTGAAACGATGGTATTGCACCCAAAGGAAAGTCACTTTAATAAGCCTATCATTATGACATGCCCTCAGAATTGACTTTGCTATGCTATTTGTACCTTTCTAAGACACAACTTTTTATGTACGTTATATACCATTCTTTTCCACCATTTCTTCCAATTTCAGTTCCCCAAAAGCGAAACGTTAGTGAGTGGGACTATTGTCTGTATAATCTCCTGTCACTTCTTCATTAATGCTATTTTATGTTGCCCAGAAAAATTACCTTTATATATGGAACTGAAGCAGAGGATGTGAATCACTGGAGGAGAAAGGCAGAAATAATCTAATAAATAATAGAAAGGAAATTCAGTTAAATCAAATTAAAGACTTGTAAAGGATGAGAGAGAATTGAAAAAAGGATATGCTGATTGTAGAAAGATGAGGAAAGGGCAGAAGAAGAAAAGAAAACAAGAATTTAGTACATAGGTAAACAAAGAAATTATGTACATGGAAACAATTTTGTTAAATGTTAGATGGAGGGTTGCACTTGCTATAAAGTCTAATGGATGCATCAAGCTCTTTCTAGGAGAAAGGATTTTAAATCACATTTGTGCTCTTTTCCTTCTTCATCTTTAATCTAATCTTAAAGTATGTGTATGTGTTTTAAAATCCCATTTCTCTAGAAAAGAGGGGAAAAAATGTACTGAATGTAAACGGCTCCAACTGTATACATAACAGGAATTAAAATGAAGCTTGAAAAATTTGTGATTTAGATACTTGCTAATTATTTAACTCATACCACCTTTTTTTATGTTCATACCGTAGCTTAATGCAAGCTTTTTTGTCAGGGCTGTTTTTGTGTAGTTACACTGAAGGAGAGCTAGATGTCTTCTGCTTTTTGTTGTAATAACTGAATGTGAAAAGTGACAAAATTATTCTTTCTTTCTGTTTTCTTCCTACAAGTCACAACACAATGAAACAAACTGAAAGCATAAAATTCTGGAAAGCGAGGCATTTGCTGTTAAGATATCTAAAATTCCTTTACAAATATTTTTTCTTTGTGCTTGTTGAAGAGGGAGCTGTTTCACATAGATTTCAATTTTTCTGCTTTTTAACTTGTACTAATCGTACTCTAGATGATTTCCCTGTCAGCATTAGCATCTATTATATGACATCTAATTTTACACCCCCGAACCATCTACCATACCAAATTCCCAATAAAAAGTCTTCCAGTATTGTTGCCTTAGTGCTCATTGACAGTCAATCTGAAAATAGGCTTTAAAGTCTTTGTTAAAGCCTTGAGTTTGTTTTGTGTTGCTTTAAAATAGGAAAGTAAGCAAATTTGGACAGGAGTTATACCTGACAAAACGTCTGAACTAGTCAATTGCAGTTTCTGATAGGAAGAGACAGACTACCACAAATAGGAGACTAACAGAAGACTAAAATGCTCCTCTAAATGGCCTTGGAGACATCATGATGCTTGTAATTAATCCCATACAAATTATTTTAGGGAGGAGAAATGCCTCATATATAACATAACCCTTCCCTCTGAGAATATTACTTTGTCTCACTCAGCTCTATGAGAAAGCTGCTCATTTATCCTTTGGGCTCCCATCCTCCCTGGAGAAGCTGGGGCAGGACTGGGTCCGTTTTGAAGGATTTAGGGTTACAGAGACAACAACACATCTGCTTTCCTTTCAGCATCACTCAGTATACCACAGCAAGAAAAACACTGTTTTCTACAAGATATGAAGTTAGGGTAGTCTCTGAACATTATTTTAAAAAACTAATGGAGAAAAAGTAGGAACCCCAAAACATAGTCTAGTTTCTAGGTTTACTCTTGGAATGAACAGGTCACCTGCTGCTCCCTGTTCACAGTTTGAAGTCGTGGCAGTCCAGTGAAGTTTCCACTGATTGGAAAACAGGCAATATAACCCCCATTTTTAAAAAGGGTAAAAAGGAAGACCCAGGAACTACAGGCCAGCCAGTCTCACCTCTGTGCCTGGCAAGATCATGCAGCAGATCCTCTTGGAAACTATGCTATGGTACATGGAAAATAAGGAGGTGATTGGTGACAGCCAACATGGCTGCACTAAGGGCAAATCATGCCTGAAAAATTTGGTGGGCTTCTACGACAGGGTTACAGCATTGGTGGATAAGGGAAGAGAAACTGATGTCACCTACCTGTATTTGAGCAAAGCATTTGACACTGTCTCACACAAAATCCTTGTCTCTAAATTGGAAAGACATGAATTTGATGGATGGACCACTCAGTGGATAAGGAATTGGCTGGATGGTCACACTCAAAGAGTTGCGGTCAATGGTTCGATATCCAAGTGGAGACCAGTGATGAGTGGTGTTCCTCAGCGGTTGGTATTGGGACCAGTGCTGTTTAACATCTTTGTCAGAGACATGGACAGTGGGAGTGAGTGCACCCTCAGCAAGTTTGCCAATCACACCAAGCTGTGTGGTGTGGTCAACACACTGGAGAGAAGGGATGCCATCCAGAGGGACCTTGACAGGTTTGAGAGTTGGAAGTGTGTGAACCTCATGAAGTTCAACAAGGCCAAGTGCAAGGTCCTGCACATGGGTTGGGGCAATCCCAAGCACAAATATAGGCAGAGAAATGATTGATCGAGGCCCTGAGAAGGACTTGAGGGTACTGGTTGACAAGAAGCTCAACATGACCTGGTAATGTGCACTCGCAGCCCAGAGTGCCAGTTGTATTCTGGGCTGCATCAGAAGAAAAGTGGCCAGCAGGGCAAGGGAGGTGATTCTGCCTCTCTGCTCTGGTCCCTTCCAACCCAAACCATTCTATGATACTATGATTCTATGAAAACACACAATTTAGTCCTTAATATGTTACAAGGAAACTGTAGTTTCTACTAGGAATCTCAGGACTGCAGGCTGACCATATTTTCTCCTTATAAATAACAGATCACAGACTACAAATACTGTGTCTCCCAGACTATATCATTATCTCCTTTGTGAATTCTTGATCACATTTCTCATCCTCTGAGTGATTTTTATATTAGCTTACAATACATTACCTTTAAAATTTAACGCTTACTTCCAACTTGCTGTTTTCCCCTCCAGCTTCCCAGCTTAACCTCTAATAATCCTGTTGAAAAGCCAAAAACTTAGTTTCTTTTCAACTAACCAAAGTAGAAGCCCTCCAAACTGAGTATTTTTATCACAGAATCATAGGATGTTTTGGGTGGGAAGGGACCTTTATAGATCATGTAGTCCAACTTCCTTGCCATGGGCAGGGTGATCTTTCACTAGATCAGGTTGCTCACAGCCTCACCCAACCTGACTTTGAACTTTTCCAGGGATGGGGCATCCACAACTTCTCTGACCAGCTGTCCTCATTGTATAAAATTTCTTCCTTATGTCCACTCTAAACCTACCCACTTTCAGTTTAAAACCATTGCCCCTTCCTTGCACTATCACCACAAGCCTTGACAAAACGTCTCTCTCCATCTTTCTTGTAAACCCCCTCTTTATATGTTGAAAGGCCACTATAAGTTCTTCCTGGAGCCTTTTCTTTTATACATATATAATTGAACCCAGATTTATAAACAATTTCCAAGATTCACAGCAACTATCTTTTCGTAAGAAAACTTGCCAGCCGTAAGCAAGTAGATTGAAACACTGTTCTGTTGCGAAACATAATCTTCTGTTTCAAGATCTTTTTTTAGCATGAAAATACTGGGACACATAAACTATATCTTAAATTATCAATGGCAAAGATACATAAACAACCAAATTAGGAAACTGGGATGAATAAAAACATATTCAAAATTAGTATAATCTTATGTAGACTATTAATACAATGCTAAAAACACTTTACTTCTTAATATCGTCCAGCTGATGGCACTTTTTAAGTTTTCCTTATAAAACATTCACTAGCATGGAACAAATCTAGCCAAGTTGTGGAAAATCTGAACAAAATTAAAAATCTATTGGCAGAAGTGTGATGAAGCAGGGGAAAGTGCATGTCATAGTCCTAGAAAAAGTGTATGCAGGAATTTTTTCTATTTCATGTTTTTATTATGGAAGAACTAGGCAAAGATGAGCAAAATGCACAAAACTAAAAGGCCCATATTCAAGACAAAAGTTTAAAAGTGAAAAAATCTTGAGCCAGTAATCTTTAATAGTTCAGCTAACCTGAACATGGCTTGTTGTGCTTTGAGATATGAAGACAATTTTGCAACTGTTGCAAACAAAATCTACCATTTGCTAAAGCAAATGATGTTTTCAGCTCATTAGTACTGCATTTGTTTTTCACAGCTACTGCAATGAAATTTGTTATTCTAAGATCCCTTGAACACATTTTTTATGGTCAGTAACGTATCATTAATAGAGAAACAGAAAAAAAAATATTCCTAAAGACACATTAAATGGTTGTGTTGTAACTATTTGGGGATATAGCAATTTTGAACATTTTTTATGTTTCTTCTTATTTGTAGATTTTACAACAAAAAGGTCTTCTTTATGTATACAGCACGCATTCAAAGCTAACTGTACAGAGTCATTTGTGACAGGTATTTAATTAAATAAGTTGATGTTATTTTAGTAACCTACAGGAACTCCTCTGGCTAAGATTTAGAATCGATAAATCTATTAAATCTTTGAGCCTCATTTACCTTGCACTCATCATCTATCCTTTAATTTACTGTATAAATAGATAAAGCAAATATGGAATGTTCATTTGAATTACAGTTTTAGCAAACATGGGTGACACTGGGTGTGACTTTTATCAAAACATTACTTTGTTATCATTCATCATATCTGTTGAAATGAACTTACATTCACTTAGTAGAGCCATAAATGTTATGGGGAAGGTGACTTTAGATTTTTCACAAATACATGTCATCTACATACAAAGCAATCAGTCTTTGCAGACATAAAGTATGTTTTTAATATTCCCTTAAAGCAAGGCCAGCCAAAGACAAATGACCTTAATAGAAGCCTTTCAGAGGACAAAGCAATGTCCATCCTGTTGACTGACTGGGGTAATGTTTCACATTCAACTGCCTGGCATTTCTTTGTACCATGAAAAAAGCTGAACACTGCAGCTCACCCATTCTGAAATTTCATAGCGTTTTCCATGGCATCACCAAGTAGAACTCTGTGATTTTTTTTTGTGACAGTCGCAAACATTAAAGAGAAAAATAGGGAAAGCAAAGCAATGAAAAATCAGCTAGTTTCACCCTCCTCTCCAATTTCTGCTCAAAGAAGTAGTGGAGTGTGGTTCATGAACTTCTAGGATAAAACAAATCTCCTGTGCCTTCTCAGTTCATCTTCACTTCCTATTAAAATTTAAGACATCCCAGATAACTTCAATTAACTGCAGAGAATGGAAAAGGAATACTTTTTGGGAGAGGGAAGACACACAGGCAGGGAATTGCGCAGGGGAAAACCTGAGTGAGTCACACTTCTCAGAGTGATAGAGAGTTTAGAGGCCAGTCTGCCATGGGGAAAAGAAGTGTCCCAGCAGGGAATGGAAGAAGCAACTCAATGAGAGGGGGGAAACTTTAAGCACACAAAACTTCTGCTATCAGAGGAGGAGATGAAGGCAAGTAGAGGGAGATTGGTGCGTAACGGACCAGGAGTTTACAGAGTGATGCAAAGGAATGTAGCCTGAGTATGCAACAGCTCAGTTACTTGTCACTTTCAAAACAGAAAAGAATCACAAGGAGGAAGAAGGAGAAAGGGAATGGTATGATTAGTAGAGGAGTTATATTTCCGTATTCTCTGACAGTAGCCTCTTCCGTAATGAACTGCTGTATTTTCAAGGCATGATGATATTACAAGTCGATCTCCTTTTCAGAGGTGGAGTGTGTCTGATTAAACAACAAGTAAATGAAGATTTGAGGCTTCAGGAAATGCAAGTGCTTCTGTGCTCATTCCAATGTTTTGCACAATCCTGTATTTTAACTTCAGTCTCATTAATCAGTAGTATAGGAGAAAGAAATTATAAATACTTCTACAGTTCTGTTTTGACAATAGTACAAACAAAACTGCAGAATACAGTTTCAGCATCTGAGAACGTCGAGCTGTCTGCTTAAGTGTGTTATTGTTTTAAAGTGTGTCTCATCACAGCTTGTTTTATCACCGTTAGAAAGAATACATCTGTAAAATTAACATATGGGTATTCAAATATTTAGTTTGCATACCAAGGTGAGGGCAGTCTGCACCTCAAAAACCATAGCACCTCTCTCCTTTAAGCTTGTCTTGAGTTCTAAGTCTTGATATCATCTTCAAAATAACCAGAGGCTCACATTCTTAGGTTATGTCGGTTTTCAATTAGCTAAGCAGCAATCTTTTTAAGGGAAAGTTGTTATATTTTTTCTCTATATTCAAATAACTATGATCATTAAAATGTTCTTGCTTAAATTTTCTGCCACTGGGAAATGTCTGAGAAGAAACTCGAGATAGGGTGGAGACATCTCACAATTGTCCAAAATTGGAAAATTATAAAGCTTATTCCTGAAGAACTGCAGCTCCAAAGAAGCCAAACCAAGCAGTTGACAGCAATTCATGGAGTTTTACCTCTCCTGTGGTGTGACAGTGCTGTGGCAGACTGGGTGTGTTGTCGCCTTGTTTATGGACAACTCATGTTATTGTGGTGATAATGCAACAGGCAACATGAAGATTAATCTACCAGTATAACAGCTATTTTGACTGCGTGGGTCTTATCAGGCTCATTTGGTAAATCTGGAAAAGATCCAGGCCTGGAAGGATGGAAATGATCATTGGAGTCTAGTTTGCACTATTCTGGTGGATCAAGATTATTTACAAAACATCTAAAAATTTTTAATAAAAAGTCTCACGTATGTGATAGTGCTCTTGATATTACGAGACAGTATGACAACTTAGCTGAACTGCTCACGAGTGGGGTATAAACTAAGAAATATTATATTACCTTTCCAAAGGGAGATTAGTGTTTTAAAAATTGCCAAGGAAGCTCCATATAATTAACAAAACATAAACATTTCTGTCTCTCTGTTTGGTAATGAGGGCATATTACGGCTACTTAAATGTCAACAGCTATTTTTTGTGCCATTATCTCACACAACAGCCAGAGGCTAAATATCCATTCCAGTAGCAGAAATGAAGGAGCAAACTTTCGAGAAGCAAATAAAAATTTTAATACACAAGCAGAGTTTTACATCCCTACTGGTAAGCAGCCTTTTGCAGTTGACAGATTAGCTACGTGGTTTGAAATCATTGTGGTAACACAACTTACAAAACAAAATGCACAGGTAAAACTCATGACACACCATGTCACATACTAAGAGTTTGCTAGATGTTTGCTAGCAGGTACATCGTTCCAGCAAATTCTAGAAGACCTTCAACATACTCAACTTTCATTTTGTCAGATAGGAAAATAGAGGTCGATGGGTCTTGCTTACAGAGGAGATTTACTTTTCACTGTGTTTTGCTGAACTAATCATGGCAGATTTAACAATTCATGATTATTTTGTCTCTGTAGACTGGCTGTATCCTACTGCAATCCAAAATATTATTTTAACACAACGGTATCTTTCTCCCCGTGTTAAGCATTTGGCATTTTGGAAGGCTGTATTGTTCAGCTTGATGGTCCAGTGGAGCCTGCTGGACTGTGCACTTTCCTGTGGTGCATGGTGGGATGGGCATGATCAGCCCATCAGACACACCTCAGATTCTGGCAAACAAGCTGAATTCACAAATTCCCTTTGCTTGCCTCTTCCCACCCTATGATTCTTCTCATGACATGTACATGCCAGGGAGGTTGTGGAGTCTCCTTCTCCGGAGATATTCAAGACCCGCCTGGACAAGGTCCTGTGCAGCCTGCTGTAGGTGACCCTGCTTCGGCAGGGGGGTTGG
>Ga0065711_1036970_pt1 | contig 20355 bp, 7 predicted proteins | sample Hoacrofraction12_FD_59098 | JGI IMG/M metagenome (GOLD analysis project Ga0065711, IMG submission 59098) | Hoatzin crop microbial communities from Cojedes, Venezuela - Epithelial fraction 12 v2 (version 2) | ecosystem: Host-associated > Birds > Digestive system > Esophagus > Crop | place... | reverse complement strand
TGCCTTCGAGAGCCCTGGCCCACAGGATTCCTCCCAGTAGCTCCTTGAAGAGGGCAAAGTCAGCCCTCCTGAGGTCCAGGGTTTTGATCCTGCTTATCGCCCTGCTTCCTCCACGCAGGATCCTGAACTCAACCATTTCATGGTCACTGCCAGTGAGAAGGAAAAAGAAAAGTAGAAACACGCTTGTCCACTCATTTTCTAGGTAAGCTTAATTTCCCATGCTACTTTTTAGTTGGTGGTTTTATAAGTATTTTTCCATGTGACTTCATCCATCTATTTTAGAAAGACTCTTTTACGACTCCCTACAACTTTCTGAAATATATAGAAAAGCAAGTGAGAAGAAAACACAGCGTGACTATAAAATGGGCTATCGGAGGAACTAGAGCAGCAACAACAAAAAAAGTGAACGCCGTGCATTGTGATGAAGTCCTCAAATGGGAGTTTTACGATGGCAGCTTAAAGTTTCTTACATGCCCTTGTGTTGCAGCGCTGAATGAGCCAGGGACAGCTGCACCAATTCTACACAATTAGTCAAGGTCAGACAGTGGAAAGGGAGGACACTCACTATTTGTCAAGAGAACAATGGCAGGAGGCTCAGCCTTTCTCCACCAGGAATGTCTGTTCCCTACATGCATTCAGGCAGTGGGGAAATTATGCCTGGCCCTTTTTTTGTATGGTAGAGAGGGGCAACCTTTACAGACAATGGAAGTGTAAGAACTAACAAGGCACAGCAACAGCACAAAAACAAGCTTGTTTTAAGTACTGAAAGCATATGTTCTTGACATAAATTAATGTTTTGACACTTGCGGAGATGAAGGTAAGAATTTCTACAAGCTTCGAGTAAAAACAATAAAACCACTCAAAACTGTTCCTTCATTACTGATTATTGGAGTTGCAGATTTTAAAAAAATCCTGACAGTTACTGACAAATATTTTGAATACTCTGATGTGTTTTGGTGTTTTGTGTGGGTTTTTTTTTAAAAGATAGATTTTTCATAAATGTAGAAACATATTCAGAAAGAAAAGAGTTACATTTTGGGCAAAGGCACTTCGCTCAACATAGGCAGACAACCAGAGATGGAAAACAAGATAAAAAATCCAAAGTATCTGTCATTAGCAGGAGAGGAAAAAAAGAAAAACAAAATATTTATAACGATGAGATTTTATTTCTGTGTTTAATTATGTGCACTTGGAGCTGCATTTTGAGTTTCTTTATGACACAGAACAAATACAGAAAAGGCAAAAAAGTTGTTATGAAGTGGTGGTTTTGATACAGAACTCTCACGGTACTGCACTGGAATAAATGGGTTTAATTATGTAAATTCTGTCACTTGTATGAACAAGTGTGGGTGTGCAGAATGTGCTTTAACTATTATGTGAAGACTATACTGAGACCACCTTTTAAAAAGTGCACTATAAATTTAGATGTATTAAAAATGATTCATATTCACTGCAAACAGTATTTAAGTAAGTTTATGGCAGTTCTGAATGCTAACATGCTTCTAAGTGCTTTATCATATTTGCCTTCATCAAAGGCAAACAATTTTTAGATACTTAAGGTGGGAATTCTTACAATTAAGGAGTTTGAAAGCATTACTCTAAGTACATGTAATTAAAAACATCAAAGGGCAAATATTCTTTTTTCTGGACACCACCTGAAAACTAGAGTGCATTACCTTTGGAAGAAAGGAATTTCTCCTTCAGGTAATTTTTGCAGCTACTAAGGCTGCACAAGCCACACCTGTAGTTGCACACTACCATAAAAGAGGGAAGGATGGAAATCCATGAACAATTGTACCAATTTCTTCCTTCCCAGTAAGAGGACTAAGCCATCCCCAACCATACCTACCTCTTTCTCTGTTGCTGTCCTGCAGACACAGGAGGATGTTTGAAAACTTTTTTTTTTCAAATGCTCACCATCTGTTTGGTGTTTTCTTCCTCCAAAAATCTTTCCCCCTGTGACCTGAAGCTGCATCAGCCCTGCAGTTAAGAAGCCATCTGCCCCCACAGAAAAACTGAGTCTGGAAAGATTCAATAAGGGGAGGAAATGGGAAAGATTTTGCTGTAATTTAACTTCACACCCAAAATATCCTACTTTCTTGATAACGTCTTCTGAATTATAACTGAAAAACAGGTTTTTAACATATTAACTTTAGAACATCCCTTTTCACCTGGAACAATTCAGAGAAATGCTTTAAACTAGCACAAATTTAGTTCTTCATATATCTAATAAAGACAGAGATTTGACTGTATGGACTGCGCCTGTTAATTGAGACAAGAAACTAGTGCACTACCCTCTAATTCTACATTCTTAACTTTGTTATTGCGTTGTTTACAAAGGAAGGCACCCTTGATTGGTTTCTTTATCATATTTCCAATGATGTCAGCTGAATAAATTAGAATAAGAAAACATCAGAGTACAATGTACCTTTTCAAGCCATTTGGCTTAGTGAAGCAGGATAGATTCAGGCAAAATTACCTCTTTTCCAGTCTGGTGGCTTTGCAGGAAGTTAGTTACTTTTTCTTCGTGTTTGGCAGTCCCTTCCCATTCTCTAGAAAGAAGCCCTACAAGGTAAATGAAATTTGTAAATGGAAGTGACTACTGGGGTCACTTTCAAGCTGCCTGCCATACACATTCTGTATTGATAGGTACAGTTACTGCTTCCTGTGATGAGAATTTAAACATAAATTTTGTTCATTCAGTTCTTCCCCTCCCCGAACCCAAAGCTTTGCACTATCCTCCCCTCATTGGCTCTTATCTAGTTGCTAGTAGGTGAAGACAGGCCCCATGTTTGAAAACAGTGCTGATCAACAGAAAATATTCAATCTCATCTAACACTGAACAAGGAAATTTATTAGAAAAAGCAAGACAGAATTTCTTAAGCTATTCCACTCTTTTCACTAAATCAATCATAAATCAGACAGACCAAAAAACCTGCTTGGAAATTACTGGATCTGAGAAAGAACTTATTCAAATAAATTCATTTAGCTAAAGGCAACTGTTATTTAACTGCATATTTTGAATTTTTCAGTATGAAAAACTAGAGATTTCTATTCCACACTGACTTTTCACATATTTGGAAGGCTGAATTTTGAAACCTCAGAGCACATTAGGAAATAATATTTTGTGGCATTATTGAGAGGGTTTTTTCCCAAATGTGTCTGCTGCCATATCTAGTATCACTACCTGATTGGTTTGCAAATTTTTGCACACAGTCCAAAAAAGGAGAAATATTGCTTGAAACTTTTATGAAGTATAAACTATGCAAGTGATAGCGTTTTACATAAAAGTTTTACCCACAGGGAAAAAAAAAGAATAATAAAACCTACATTAATGTTGAATATCTAGTGACTTAAAAGCTATTTTTACAACATTCATTTAAAGTCACTATGTCACCTTTTCTCCAAACACCATTAGAATCCAACCAGAAGCATTTAAAATCGGAGCAAAATATTTTAAGATTATTCTTCCTGAACACTGTGGGCTGCAGAATGTTCCAAATATATCTATTCAAATATGCATGTTCCTCATAATGAGTAGACAAGTTTTTACACGATTGCAAAACATGTCTAAAATGCTTTTATTCATTAGCATAGTTTTATGATAGACATATACTCTGCTTAAAACTAGGTCTAAGTTTGATGGATGTACAGTTTACCCATCTAGTATATGAGAATTTACAGCAGCTTCAGGGAGTTTATAAAACAGAAGTCACCAATGGTGAATAAAATGCTATAAACAACTTTCAGAACTGTATCCAACCTGTCATTTTGATAGTACATTTATGCATTTGACAGAGAGTGTCTTCTTTTAAACAGGTTAATAGAGTCACAACTTATGTATCACCAAAGTTGAACTGATCTATACAAACTGTCAAGAGAAAGTCAGATGGCTAGGTAGATTAGAAAATGTTGAAATAACTTTCTCACTGCTATAAAAAGGAGGGAGAAGAGGAAGAACTAGGACTTGGAGAATCATTAATTCCTTTCTGATATTGCTCGTCATGTACAAACTTAGGTGTCTATCAAACCTGAGAGTCTGAAACACAGGAAAGTCAACTATAGAGACCTGGGTCTAGAGCAAATTATAAACTGATGTGCAGTTATACTCCAAACACACTGTTAACTCTTAATGCACACTTCTATGAACCATATATATCACTGCTTGCTGAATTCGCTCATTCTAAATGCTATGCTGCACTGAAAACCTCTGAAATTAACTTGTTTGAAAGAGAGCAAATTGATCCAATACTAAGGCATTATGAACAGATCAAATAAACCACTTTCATTTAAACCTAATAAATCTATTTCTAGTTTAATAATATTCATTACTAAGAAAAAGCACTTGTGCAGGCAAAATGCCATTCACACAAAATTTAGATCATAAAACAAATTATCATTGGAAGAACAAGTGTTCTTTAAAGAAGAAAACTACGTCTGAACTAGAATTGAAATAAATACCTTTTTCTGGTTTTCTAAGATTAAAGGAATCTCAATGACAAGTGTCTGCCTGTAGAATCCAGAAATTAAAATCTAGATATAATCTCTGAAATTTGATATGAATCAAGATCAAAAATTCTACTGTGAACCATCCCAAATAAAGATAGACAGAATTATATTGTGAAGCTAAAAATGAACTCTTACTTTCATTATACAGTTTGTGAGCAGGTGTTACTGGACAATAGCAGGAATTTCTGCTAATATAAATCCTATGTTTCGCAGAAATACACTTTGAATAATTTCGCTTTTATCTGTTATTTGACTGTAATACCTACAGGAAAACAACATAGAAGTGGGAGCATCCATCAAAGCATCTAATTTAAAATTCAATAGTTAAAAAAAAAGAATTTTGAATCTGCATTTATTGGTTATTACCTCCAACGTCTGCTAAAACCAGCGACTAACGTAAGTTCTCAGGTTCTGGATATTTGATAAAGGGCCTTGACTTTCAGAGGACAAGTGCTCACCACTTTCTGAATCACTAAGTAGAAAATTAAGGGCTGTGTTCCTCCATCCTGGCAGAAGCATGCCATATGATTTAGGTGATGAGTCACTGAGCTGGAATTTAGATGATCAAATATTCACAATGAGATCCTTGAGAATGAGCTACAGACCAAGACCAAGAATTATTCACAGATGTTATCGGGTGAATAGTTTTGAATAATGAGCACATATGAGGGTCTTCGCTTACACAATCTGTGAAGAAAAAATATCAATTGTGGAACAAAATATTCTTTTTAAATTATGTATCTGGCTCCAAAATTATTTACTACATTATAGTGAACTGCAAGCCTGACTGTAAACTGACTGTCCTTTGTATTTTCTAAGTGCAAAGTTTTCACAATAGGCATGCACTGCAAGAATAAATGTCTGGATTGAAGTGATGGTCCAAGTTCATTGTGGAACACAAAATATATTGCTTCTTTGATCAAAGGTCAAACCTAGCACAGTAATGTAAACACACACCAGCTGGGCATAGGTGAGAAGTCTTTCATAAATCCAACAGAAGTGAAAGCTGTCACTAGTTCCTTTTAATGAGCTTGTTTGATGACAGTGGCCTGAGGTACCAATTAAAGGGAGTTACTTTATGACATTATTAGTGCAAACTGTGTTCAAAGGTGAGCCTATTTGTCATGCCTGATTAGCACCAAGTATGGGAAAAAATTAAAATGGTAACAAACCACGCAAAATCTGTTTTTAAAAAGATCCAGCCAAATCAATTTGACTTTCACTTGTTCAGCTACAAATTCTAGTTCTTTCTGGCTTTGTCTTGGTGTGGTTTTTTTCTTTTTTGAATTAATGATTCAGAATATAATTTCTTACCATCCCACTGGTACCGTGACAGCTATTAATACTATAGTGCAGCTAATTATACTGAGTATTTGGGTGGGAGGTTTTGATTTACTGGACTCTCTAAGCTTGCTGTTATTTTATCCTTTGCTTGTCTCATTCTAAACTACTTGACTGATTTTCCTACCAGCTCATTACTTAATAAAAGAGCATGTAAACCAAATTCATCAGCCATTATAACGGATGACAACTAGGCTTGCTAAGCATAATTTCAAAAAAAATCTCAAAATTCCATAGAAAAACTCCAAGTCTCTTGCAAACTCCTCTGGAGAGAGGGTCTAGAACAACATTTTTCATCCCAAAGTCATGAAACCAGACAGCAGATGTCCTATAATGGTAACCTTTTCCTGGATTGTAATAGTCAGTGGTACTTTCCCATTTTCCCACTTAACTAAAGGAAAGAGGTTTTGTTGACAACTCCCCAACATCCCTAATTTCAAAAATCTGAGATTGATCAAAGTCAGTGATTTCAATGTGTGTCTTCCATTTTCTTCTCATCATAGTGTGGAATCAAAGCAAAATTCAATCATATTTCAGAAAGCTCAAGGGGACAAGATACATCTATTGATTTAAATACTAACCCTCAACTTTTTATTTTTAAGTACAATGTAAGAAAAGATGTGTTAAAATATCACCATTTACCTAAAAGACCTCTTACAATGATATCTAGAATTTAAACCACAAAAATAACTCCTCTTGCCTTCTGTACTAAATAGGACTCAACAGAAGCCAAAAAAAACCCAGCATCAAACCTACATAGCTATTTCCCTCCTTCCACAATATTAAAAACAAACTTTTCATTTCATCATGAATCTTGAATAAAAGTCTATGCTACAGAATGGCGTAAGGTGAACAGCATTTCTTAGACAGTAACATTTTACCTGAAAAAATGTACTTGAACCTAGTCCAGCATTAAAACAGTGGTTGCATCTAATTCATCTTAAACAATCAGGAGGATGTAGATACAGTATAGGCATATCATGTACTGAGAGTCTAGTCTCAGTGGGTATGCAACATGTAGTGTCCCACAGACACAGAGATCAAGCACACGATGAATATACTGGGTCCTCACCCCACTGGCTAAGATCCCCTTTGCAGAGGGAACACAACACATTGAGATATGTTCAACAGCACTGAGCAACTGCCCATTGCATAGCACGGAAAATTTTGTTTACAATTTTTACACCCTTCTAAAAATGCAAAAGATATTACTGCTTTCATTAAAACTACTACAAAAACAGACTTCTGTCACTGAACTGCATATCCAGCTCATGTCTTTTCACAGATTCTATGGGAAGAAATTATGAGATGATCCAAATCAGATTCCCAGCCTAAATTTGTTTCCTTAAAAAGTTCTGGAAGTTAAATGTGCTTATAAATATGTATCCAGTTTGGCTGCCCAAAACTCGAGGTGTTTTAGTAAGTTGATATTCCAGTGTAAGACAAGAGAATTCCATCCAAATTCATTAAAAAAACCCCAGAAGTTAAATAAACAAAAACCCAGTCATCAAAAAGAAATGTTTCTCCTTCAACAGAGAATCAATAAGCAATGATTATTTTAGATTTAACAAGTCTAACCACATTTCTCAACTGTATACCTGTGCATCTTCATGGGAAATTTTCCTAGGCTTATAACGATCATTAGATGACTAAATCTGCAACAATTTCTTGCTCTCTTTCCTTAGCCTCTCCTTGTCATGAACAAGCCAATCTGATACATTAAAAAGTAGCCTCACTTACACTTAATCCTTCATTTCTGATCTTTGTCCCTTATTTATGTCTCTTCTTTACTTTATTTGTCATTTATTCAGTACTATCCATTTGTCTTCCAGATTTCCAATATAGAAGTTAACAACGATCTCCTTTTATATTAAAAACATGAAAGCCAAAAGAAGTGCTGAGAAAAAATGGTTTACAGATTCATCACATTAATTACAAATTACTTTTGGCTCCAGTGTGGGTGTAATTTTCCCATTAGAATGGGAAAATAAAATACTGAGACTTGGGGGCCAGGTGAAGACAATGTACTGACAAGAAAAAATTAGTGAGGAATTGCGGGAGGCCTATGAAATACCAAGAAAGTGGTGGGGAACTTCACTGCTTAACTAGGTCAGGGCATGAATGCAAGATTATGAAAAACAGGTTTTTAAAGCATTGTGCAGGAAAATATCCCTTCTAATAGAAAGGCCAGCCAAAAAGGCAATAAAATAGTAGAACAGAATCACACATAAGCACTCTTATGAATTAACACCAATGGTAAAAAATTCATTCAATCCTGAAAAGATTTGGTCACACTGAGTCACAAGAGTCAAAAGGTTTACAAACCCAGAGAAGAAGAGCAGCAGTAGCAAAGTAATTCCTCATTTTCCCTCAAAATCTTCCCCTTATTATGCTTGGGAGATTGACTATTGACCAGCTACTTCAGAGAAAACTGAACTAAGGAAGTGAATTTTACATTCTGGCCTGCAGCTATGGAATCTGTTGCCATTCTTGCAGGAAGAAGCCAAGCTAGGATCTGACTCTGGCTCTCACCAGCTCTGCCCTTAATGCTTGACACTCTGCTATCCCATTACAGCATTTTAGCCCGTCACCAACTCACCAGCGCTCTGACATCAGCATTTTTCTCCACTAACTCAAAAATAGTAGCTCTGGTAAAATATGTGAGTGTGTCACACCAGCACCAGTGTTATTTTTTAGAAAGCTTGTTTTACATTTGTATGGTAAAAATATTTTCTATTAGAAACTTCTATTAAGCTATAAAATAAGATCCAAACACTATGAAAAGCAGATTGATACTGCAGTTCTCATAGAAATGCTGTAGTAACTAATTAAAAAAAAAAAGTCTTCAGAGTTTCAAGGGGATTAATGACATCCAAAGGGTTTGGATCGCTTTAGGTGTGCAAATAAAGTTAGAAGGAAGTTAGTCTGTTAGGGACTGGGCAATAGTTGGGCCTTTCTGCCTAACCTAAACATATGTTCTTGTATTATATCTCTGTCCAGAAGACACTCTGAAAATTTGTTGTTCTATGCTACATTAAACCATGAAAACGACTCTTCTTTTCCAGGGTCAACTGTGTGTAGGTCTGGAAAGGATTTTTCTCCACCTTCATTGTCTGTGTTGAGTTCAGCACAGGTTAGAAGCATAAAAGAGACCACTTACTGACCAAGGTGGTGTGAAAGAGCATGAGCTGTGGCAAATGCTGAGCATCATTCCCTACATCGATGTGATGTTTCTTGATTAAATAGCAAGCATCACACTGAGCATTAGAAGTGTACTGAGAAGGAATCATCACCTTTATCACCTGACTTCCAGGACTACCCAATACAGAGTAATACTGGGATCATTTTGAGGTATCTTGCCTCATCCCTTCCCTAATATCACTGAGGCATTTGGAACTGATGATGTCCCAGTCAGTCCTCTTACTTAACATGTGCAGGAAGGCAACACAGAAACCAGTGTTAGAGCAATGTTCCCACTGTGTTGCGGACCTGCTACCTAGGGAAAGATGATTGCAGAATGCTGAGTTCATCACATTTCCCACCATACAAAGGAACTTGATTTCAAGCTCAGTAATGTTTCCTGTGTCACAAGAACTGTGCACATTGCTACCCACATGCAAACATAGAGCAAGGACTAATGCAGACTGCATACTTCAAAAAAAACCCAACTTCTGATGAAGTGTTACGTACAAGAGAGACGTACTGAAGCAACAAGAATTTTTATTCCCCTTCTTACACAGTCTGCTTAAACACACAAAGGGACAATGAAATATACCAACATTACTTAACTATATAACATTTCGTTGCCCTAGGAAGTTCGTTCACTCGAAAGTTACTCCCAGACAGCTAGCTCTCCATCCATGATCTCTTCACGTGTGCCTCAGCACTTCAAAAAGTCAGAACTGCTCTGATGATTTATCTTAACATGCTAAATTCAGGCAGCTGGGAAACAGCCTAAGATAAAGCTCCATCCTCCTATCTTGAAATTTAAAAAAAGTTGCCACACAAAACTTACCCCAGTAATCTGGCATTACAACACGGAAAAGAACAGACAGTTAATTCTGTGCTTTCTGCTGTTCTACTTATTTCTTTCAGGTGTTTTCAGTTCTGCAAGACCTACTCCTTTCTTATCAGTTGCAAAAATATCCCAAAATTCTGTTGCTTAATACCTATTAACATCCACTTTGAAATTTTCTAGTACTTTTTTTTTTTCCACCAGAATTTCTGTTTTCCAAGTTTGGATTTACCAGTTTCAAAGACTGAGAGCACATCTTCATGGAGAAATCAAGAGATATAAAACATAAAAGAAGCATAAAATATTCTATAGTACTTTCGTTATTTTTTTTGTTGGTTTTTCTTTTTTTAAACTAATAGGAAGGCTTCTGAATCTATTCTGATCTTACAGGGTTATCCAACACATATCAGTTTGACTAGGAAGTCATTAATGTCCTTTCTACGATGTTGATCATCAAGGTGACAAAAGTCTTGCTTACTTTTTTGTGCAGCAGTTGACGCTAGTGAATGTATTTGTGAGTTATGTTGAACTGTAATTCAAATTTAAGTGTTCCCATTACATTTCAGACTCTGTTTGGTATACTAAATGGTACAGGACTAAAACTCTCAGATAAAGCAATGTATATACAGGTAGTAATCTTATTGCTAAGAACATATTATATGCTCTTAAACCGAGTTAAATAAGTTAGAAACCATTTTCAAATTTTGAAAAATGTAATTGACAATCTCATCTCATATAGTGTGGTGAAAGTCAAGAATCATTAGGAGAAACAAAGAACTATTTTACAATAAAACATCAGACTACCTTCTGTTCTTTACAGCACAGGTTTCTAGATGAAAACACAGAAGTATCCCAAATTTCCATTGCTGCATATACTACTTAGCTGTTTAAAAGCTGGAATATTGTGTAGTATATTAACAGTCAAAATACTTGAGTATTTTCAAGTATATTCAGAAAATAACTCATTGTTCGATCAAAGACATTTTTTACACTGTCACAAAATTAAAGTTATCTGTACATATGTAAATAAAAACAACAGCGAATGCAGCACAATAGAAAAGCCATTTAACCTGTGAATTGCAAGGTTATTTTTGTAGCTGTGTCCTGTCTAACCAGTGCAGCAGATGATTTATGGTCTCCAGCAGAGCTTCATCATCATTGTTCTCACCTTTATTTCCATCATAGTTAATTAAAGGGAAGGTCATTGTCACCTTATGTTTTAAACCTTCTTAACATAATATATCACCCTGAGTATGCTTTAATAAGAGGACCTGAGAAGGAATTCTGTTATAGGAAAAAAACTTTACAGCATAATCCATCCTGTTAACAATTACACTTCAGATTTACACATAATGAAAGTTAATAAGCAGACAGAATGAAGGCTACATCTTGATACTCATTCAAATCTTGATTAATTTGCTGTGTGATCTAATGGAATAAACAGTAGTATGCTTTTATTGACTTCAGGCGTATGTATGAAGATTGAGCTTCTAAAGGGAAGATCTTCCCTTGAAAAAATTTTAGCATACAAAATACTGTGCCAGTGGGAAATAAAAAAAAGCAAAGCACATATTTTAAATACTACCAAAGAAACATCTTTTGATGTTAGATGTACAAAATAAACCACCTCTAAGTCGAAGATTGGCTCAGACAGCTTACAAAATATTCAGACAATGAAGACAGTGGTTCTTAATATAGTTTCAGTAGGTGTTAGCATTTTTAAACCCCCTGAGGGAAAAATTCAAACTGACTTATAATTATCTACTAAAAAGAATCAACTCTGTAAAACACACACAGATCTAGGGGAAAAAATAATTTAAATATATATTTAAATATTTACTCCAGAAGATCTCCAAAAATCTTCTATGCTTAATCTATATTAAATATTTTTTAAATTATTATGCTGTTTATGCAATCAGCCAAAATATGTGCTAAACATACATGGAAAACAGAGTTCCACAGCACTACTGTGCTTGTTAGCCACAGACAGTCATAAAGAAACAGAATGCTGAGCACTTTATGGCTTCCCAAGCTTATCTCCATACTAGAGAAGACAAAGGTGGCTTTTATTGCAGTATTAGTGGACTGTAGTATAAGACCTAGATGAGACAATATACAAAAATATGCTCCTTGTCATTTGCGTATACAGTGCCTCGTGTCCTCATGGTGTAAATACAGCACCCTTCAACTTGCCTATATATGGACAACATGCCTAGCTGGAGGAAAATTTTTACCTCAGCATTTTACCTGTGGAAGTAAATTAGGGACCACAGAAGCAATCTGTCTACTGATTGCTAAAAAATGGGATCCAGGGATGAAAGACCTGTCCATCAACTCAGCTGGAATCATTAAAGTTGTCTTGCTTGCTATACACACCAAAACGTCTCCACCAGTGGAGAAAACTGGTCTCTATGGGATCAAAAACATACCAATTCAGGACCTCCTCATCCTGGCTGCAGTGCTTCCAGTGCTGCTTCCGTTGAAGGATTATGCATCTCTGACAAGTTAGTGTGTTTTCAGGTGGTAGCTCTAAGATTTGTCTTGTGCCTTAATGGTTTGAGAAGTCAGGAAGCAATTTCATGGTTGCCCTGAAAGAAATTTTTGTCAGCCCCTTCCAAAGACTTAGCTGGAGACATCAGGAGAAGAATGGTTAATAAACTGCCACTTGGGCAACTTGCTGTTGACACCAGCAATACTTTTGAAAGTATACCTCTCCAGACCACAGAAATATGATATTAATACTCTCTGGAGACAATATAAGTACTTTATCTCCTTATTTGTCTTGATTTGTCTTCTGGCAGCATTAATGGAAGCCCTAGAGGCCCGAGATCCAGACCGGTGAGAATTTCCATGGAAAAGTCACAGACTAGTAAAGACAGCATGAAGAATGTTGCCATACACCCAGCACCATGCTGAAAAAATTGTGGCACCTGAAGACAAACATATTAGCATACTCACGCAACAGCAAAACTCCTTCATGCACGTGCAGTATGTTGCTGTGTAATTGTGTGGAATGGTAGATTAAGTAACTGTAACGCTGTATTCAGTCACCACAGAAGTAGCCTTCATTCTAAATACACTGATGTAAAACTTTTCTTAAGCAATTGATTTTGGTTAGTAGCATAAAATATTTACTGCAACAACATTGATCTTTTCAACACATCCTGTGCTCATATCTAGCCGGCACTTCAGGAACTCCAGACTCAGTAGTCTGCTGTAGAGCAGCCAAAAAACAAAGCAGGAAAGTGGGCAACAATGAATACAGGTTTTATGCTTCCTAATAATCTAGCTGTTTGGCTTATTCTGCTGTGAAGTTCTCAGCCACATTCCTGAGAGCAGTCTGTTTTGTTTCAGAAGTATTTCACAGAGCAAAGCTTAAAACCAACGTTATTAATAACGTTTAAATATCCAACTAGAGAAATGTAGCAAAGAAGACCTCTCTTCATACACATTCATACAAGGAAGAACCATGGCTCCAAAGCATAATCTACACCAGTCTGAACAGCTGGAAACCTAAAACAACCACCAGATGTTTTAGTTCATGTCCCAGGCCTTCCAATTGTATTCAGTTCTCCGATGTTCTTGTACAAAATGAGATGTTTAGCTAAAGAATATCTTTTGCATAATTGGGGTATTGCTTTAGCTCCTCCTGAGATGTTAGGAGACCTCTTAAATTAACATTTCTTACTTGATACTACTGTTACCAATCTCAAACATTCAGATATCATGAGACAAACAAAAGTAGAAGTCATGTCCTCAATGCCAAACTCCTGTTGAAAATCACCTGCATTTCTATTACACATTTGGCAAGTCTTCTGACCTTCCGTTAAGGAAGGTGTGTGCAAGTTACTGTGCCAACTCTGCCAGACATAAAGATAAACCTGGCCTCTGCTTTAGAAGCTCCTGCTGATTAACAGGTAGTATTGAACTTACAACTTCTTATTAAATCTCAGCTACTAATTAACTAATTACTAACTGCATGAAGCTTCTCTGCTCTTCATATACCGATTATAGATCCATAATTAATACAACCTTCACAGTTCCTACATGGCTTTTCACTCCTCCTTGAAAGCAATGTACTCGCTCCTCCTGCACTTTCAGAGGTCCTCCATTACCCTCTTCTCCTCCCCAGGCTTGGCTTGGCATTAATGGGAAAGAGAGAAAGGATGACCTATTTTTGCTTTCTACAATGAACTTCACTACCTGTCCATTCCATGAAAACTGTGGAACTAGAGGCAATCAGATGAAGGGTCTTTACAGGCATGGAGACTGGCACTTCTCTCCTCTGATGGTACCTGCCGTAGAGACTAAAATCTAAGTTATGCAACATGTCAGCTCTGACAGACTTCCTGCAAGGCGAGAGAGATGTTATGTTAGCAAACACGGAGAATCTTCCTCAGAAGGATGGGCAGTTCTAGGCAGCCATGTAAATCATTGTCTTCAGCTCATCCAAACTTCACAGATATGGATTTGTTCTGATGTCTTTTCTACAAGCAGCTTTGAACAAGGTTCACAAGGTTCACTCTCTACACACTTGACAACATTTTAGTACCTTCACTAATCTTCAATAACTGATCAACCCTGACACTGATTATCCAGAACAGCTCCAGCCTGTCTTCACGATGACTCTTGTGTGGTTTCTCAGCGTGAGATTTCAAAAATGAGAGAGATGTCTGAAAAGAGAGACCTTGGGATCTCCCTCATACAGCAAGTGTCCTCTGCTTAGATGAGCCATCCCATTAGCAACAGCATCTGCCTCTTGGCACTTGGCAATAAGCTTATCTGTGTTAGGAGGCTCTACTTAGAAAGGAACAAGCAATCCAGAGTGTAGCAATGCAGTGACTTGAGCCTTTGGAAGCAGCTGTGGGACGGACAACAGGAGGTTTTCTCAGGCCCTCTTCCAAATACCAGGGTATCATCCAAGACTCCTTTTTCTCCTTCACAAATTAGACAATGACTAATTATCAATAACTCAAGGAAGAACTTCTCTTCAGGTGGTCATCATCAGCAAGAATGGGATAAAAAAACAAACTGTGAGAGAAGGGAAGTCCTAATTTGCCCTAATTTATAGTGGAGGAAAGCATGAGCTTTTTGGCCTGAGGGACTTGGAGTCTTTACTTGACATTGATATTTAAAGTGACAGATGATTACCCAGAGATGGAAATAATGTGACATTAAAATATTCCCCAAGACATACAGCATTTGATACCCTAGCTCAAGCAACCTAACAAAAAAAAAAAAAAAAAAGTAATTCAGACCGGCTTGGGAGGCAGCACAGGCAGCCTGGTTAAAGAGTGGTTAAAAAAACACATGGGAAAAAAGCTGGCGAAATAACTTTATGTCTATGTCTAAGACCAAGATCTGGTCTTAATGCCTAGCAAAACCATATAAAGGTTGGTTAGAAATCAGTAATGAGACTCACATTGGAACTACAATGAACGAACTTTACTTACTGACATGCCTACCTAACCCTGATATGAAAGATCTCATGATCAATACCATATCAGTAGCTGTATACTAGTCTACAGAGACACAATCTAGTATTATATATACCAATACATTCTCAATGAATTTTGAAAACAGCACATTCACAACTCACTGATGACGTTCATAGGTTGTAAACAAAGTTTTGCACCCCTAAACATTATGGCAGTTTTCTTCCCTTACCCGCTTCCCCCAAAACACACCTTTTTCTGTTTCTTCCCCAAGACTTAGTCAATTCACTCTGTTCAAAAGTACAGCCAGAGAGTTCTTCAATACAAACAAAATATCACCTGTCAAAAAGCCCCTACATTTTCTAGAGTTTTATGGTTTAAAATATGACAACAATGCCACCTGCTAAAAGTCTGAGGCTGTATTTACACAACTCTTAAACTTTCCCTGATTGTTAGGTTTCAGAAATCTAGCTGGTCTCACAGTGGCCTGCCAGTTCAGCATGCCTCTCTCCAATGTGAATGATTTACTGGAGACAAAAAGTTAAAAATTGTGAAACAAGTTCAATTTTCAACATTACACAATGGGGTTAGAGAATAGCTTGCAGTAGAATATATATATATATTTCAAGCACTGTTTACTATTTATATCTTTATAAATCATGTATAGGATACTGCTGTATTCATATTCTTACAGCATAAATTACGTAAGTGACAAGTTGTGACAGTCATACAAAATCTGATTTTATGACATTTTTCCACTTGCTGCCTTTGGTATTAAAAAAATCAGGTTAATGTCGTTCTGCTTCATATTTATAGTTGCTATAGAATGACATGGAGAAATTTCAGAGTACGTTAGTCACATTGATATGCATTTGTTTTCCTGCACAAGTTGGACTGCTTACATGTGAAATCAGTAAATTTACTGTAATCCACAGATCAGCAAGCCAGCACTGTTCATACTAATTCATATAAAAAACCTGTACACTAAGAAATTGCTATGTATATTCTCTCCACAATTTCTAAATTCACCTGCCTCTTTCAAAATTATTCCCTTTTCTCAAGTGACTCTGAAGAGAAATCACACCAAAAATGTAATGGACTATTTTTACTCCCCTCAAAGCTATCAGCATTGTGACTTACTTTAGTGAGAGTAGGACTAGGTAAAACCTTTCTAACTGTATGTAATTTACAAATCAAGACTAATCAGTTAATACTTTCCTCTGATCTCCACTACAAAATGTTAAAAAAAAAAAGTATCTGGAAGACAAAACTCCAAATAAAGTCAGATTTTCCTTTTTCTTAAATCAGGGAAATATCAAAAAATGCCACTATTTGCCTCATACACTAGAAAACATACAATATTGCTTATGCTGCCAATACCTCTTGTAAAACATGTAATAGCAAATACAGACACACACTAAAGAAACCACAGGGTTTTATTGGTTACATTATGGCAAGCAACGCACCCTGCAGACTTCTTCAAATTATAGCAGGAAGTTACAGAGCAAGTGATGATGTAGTTATCTGGCAAACTGGAACAGCTTTCTTGTTCTCAGCACAAAACTGGAAAGTAAGCTATTTCAGGGCCTATCAGAGTTAGCAAAACAAAAGACAAAACTCAAAAGAAAATGCCATTAGTTTGTTTTTCACACTGCACTTGTTTGGCACAGATGGCAGTTGACCAGAATTTCAGTTATGACACAACTTCCCTGGACATCCTTAAAAGGAAACATGCCAAGAACTTTTTGTTGTAATACTTTTTTGTCTTGTTTTTTGCTTATTGCTTTTTGTTTGGCTGATTTGAGGCTTGTTCTCTTCTGGCTTAGTTTTAGGAGGATTTATGAATATTTTGGGGGTTTATTTGTTTGCTTGCTTTTCCAGTTTTTAATATTACCCTTCCATAGTGTCATATTACCCTGCATAACGCGTGATACTCCCTGTCTGGGATGCAATTCCTGTTCCTTTTACCCTCTGAGAAGAAATAAGGGTTCAGGACTCTGTGCTAACAGGATTTTAGGACTGATTGTCCAAAATAGGGTAGAAGAGTGGAACCCAGGACACAGATCTGCAGAAGATCTGTAGCATGACGCAAAAAAAGAAACAAATAAAACATTCTCACTAGCAAGAGGTTATAGAATCATTTACACCGTTTCAGTCAATGATCATTTCAGATTTAAAATATTGGCCAGATTTCATGTTAACAACAATTTTTTTTTAATAGCTAGCCTGCTAAATTTAATACGCCTTTTTTTCAGCCATATCTTTGAGGCTCTTGGACAATTAATTTTTTTAAAAGATTATGTAGTTTCTATAAGATAACTTAGCATTTTGATACACCTGGAATACTGCCCAGCACTGCAGTAGCATTTTTATCTTTATAGCAATACATTGTTTAAACTCATCTACATGCATCTTTTCCATTTCTATTTTGTCATAAAGCCATCAGGATGTTTTTCAGGCCAATGCAATATTTCTTAAATAGTTGTATGAAGAATAAGGTTTGAATATGAAGCAGAGCTATACTAAACTGTGCTGATATTCACATTATGAGTAACATGTCTTGTGCAAGTTCGATTAACTGACAAATGTCCTAGAAGCCAGAAGGCAAAAATTTATTCACAAACACTACTAACCCTTTACTAAACAAAATACTTATTCTGTTGTAAAATTTGCAATATGTTTTTTGCATCTCTAATTTTCTTCTGCCAGAGACCACTCTAATGGTGTGCTCTAATGAAGGAAAATGTGTAAAATCTACTCCAATGATGGGAGGCCAAAAACTAAGAGCTCTTACAAATCCCACTATTCCACTTTACTGTAGATTTTTCAATGTGCCCTTACAAAGAACTCTACAGACTTTAATCTTTCAGCAGGTTATTTCTGCACTTTCATAACAGGCAAAGGTCTTTCAGCCCTTCCAGAATGTTTTTCAGAGAATATGCTGGAACATATTCTCTGAAATATACATCACAGATCACTTGGCCACAGTGTTTATTAGAAGACAATCCCTACTGAGAAAGTAAGTACCTTGGAAGAAATGCATTAAGTAAATGCAAACGAAACTAGTAATGACGATGCAACATGTTAAATCTGAAAGAACTACCATCATTATCTCGTGTTAATTCTGTCTCAAAGGAGCACCTTCTTGTATGACTACCATATGCTTTTATGCTTTAAAAATGTCGACCCTCTCTAGTGCCTATTAGAAGGATTTCTCCCAGACGTTGTGATCATGTTTCAAACCACTTATACTCTTGGACAGCCAAGGGACTGCATTTGCTCTATCAGAAACCTAATGCTGAATACCCAATACTTCAATGTGTCAAATTTATATACTAGCATGAATGAAAAAGCACCAGGCAGTGAACTAGCAAAACTTCGAGGAAAACACACAGTACTATTCTGATCTAATACATGTATCTCTGTCAAGTTGCCACCTTTCATTGGTTCAGCAGAGCATTACGTGTCACAAATCCAAAACATAAGACATTGGTTCCATATATATTTTTAACATCATGATGTTTAAAAAACACCTAGGTAAAAATTAGAAATTTATATTCTAATTACGTCAGATCAGAAAATAGAATTTGAAAGATTTTTTTTTTCACTTGAAATCTGTTAGGATTTTTTTTTCTAGTTCCAGGAGGAACATAAACCAAAATAAAACAATAAAACCTCCGCAATAATAACACAAAACCTAGCCTAAGTAGTACGTAAGTATGTGGATACCGGTTACTTCCCCAAAATTCTTGTGCTTTTGCCCACATTTTTCATGATTACACATTATGCTTTTCACGCACAGTGTTTCCTGTAATTTTCCTTCCTCTTTCATTGAGCACTGTGCAGTTGACCATCCCAGCCCTGGTCCAAGCAGAAAAGGGAAGACTCTTACAAAGTTTTCTTCTCCTCTTTACCATGTAACTGCTTAACTCTTGTCCCCATTCATCTTGGTCGTATACTCCGACCTTTCAGACCTGGGATGCGACTTCAGGAGTAAACACAGCAGAAATAGACTCTCCCTGACTCTACACGGAGGGCACAAAATCCGGGCAGTCAGCAAGAGTTTCAACTGCAAGGCCATGGTTTCACATAGCATGTCCATAGTTGAACGACAGACACAGAAGAACTTGAAAAGTGCTACACTCTTAAGATAGATGTCACAGCTGACAGTTATGGCATGGAGCTGTCAGCTGGGAGCGACGATACACTCACTGTCTAAATCTTCTCTCTGTCCACCCTAGGGCTGGTACTGACCAACTTTTGAATAACTGCAGGCCAAGATCTGGCGCTTAAAGAACAATTCATGAAAACCCATGTCTTCAGACAATTCACTCCTTTCCATAGATCACCTCTTCAAGTTTTGTGAGCTCTAGGGTAAAATTACAAGTTTGGAGCACGCTTTGTCAAACTCGTGCTGATCAAGGGAACTGACAACATAATTGCTTTATCAAGACAAGTATCTATTTGATGTTCTTTTAAGATTCTGCCCAGCTGGACTGCTAAGCAGGAATTTATGAGGTTTTAGAACAGATGTAACAAGGTTTAGAGCTATGGGGATCCTTCTCTTCCTCCAGACGTACATGTACTCATGTACAAGAGTTTCATATTTAGTTTAAACTCCCTCTCTCTTTTGCCTCTCTCCCCCCTCCTAACACAGACATTTCCTGAGCTGACAATGCCATGGACATTTTAATTAATCCACAAAGTGCCTAAAATAATATACTGTGTTTGCAGCAGTGGGGGAATTAAAAAACTAATAGTACTTTAAAATACTTTCAGCCTTACTATATATTGTTTTAGACCATAGTTATCCCCTAAAGCTGCTAACTAGTTGCCTAAACTTTGTATCTTCCAGTATGCGGAATGCATGGAAGGAAAGCAGCAAGATGTGTTCCTAAGACTGAATACAGACTATTTAAAAAAGTATTAGGTAACTTATTGGTTTGAAAGGTAAAGTATATTTCACTGCATGGCAATATTATGAAGTTTAGAAGAGCAATTTATTAAGCAAAAAAGTGTGCATCTCCATACCATAGTTTTAATAAAGATATTTGA
>Ga0065711_1036969_pt1 | contig 20357 bp, 11 predicted proteins | sample Hoacrofraction12_FD_59098 | JGI IMG/M metagenome (GOLD analysis project Ga0065711, IMG submission 59098) | Hoatzin crop microbial communities from Cojedes, Venezuela - Epithelial fraction 12 v2 (version 2) | ecosystem: Host-associated > Birds > Digestive system > Esophagus > Crop | place... | reverse complement strand
TCCTCCACCACGTGCATCAGAAAGTTATCATCGATGCTCTGTAGGAACCTCCTGGATTGCGCCTGCCTAGCTGTAGGGTCTTCCCAGCTGATGTCAGGGTGGTTGAAGTCCCCCATGAGAACCAGGGCCTTTGACTGTGAGGCTGCTTGCAGCTGCTTGTAGAAGGCCTCATCATCTTCCTTCTCCTGGTCAGGTGGTCTGTAGTACACACCCACTGTAATGTCACCCTTATGAGCCTGTCCCTTAATTCTAACCCACAAGCTCTCAACTCGTTCTTCATCTGCCCCCAGGCAAAGTTCAATGCATTCCAGTTGCTCCTTCACATATAGAGCAACTCCTCCACCTCTCCTTGTTGGCCTGTCTTTCCTAAAGAGTATGTATCCTTCCATGACAGCATGCCAGTCATGCGAGTTGTCCCACCACGTTTCTGTGATGGCGACCAAGTTGTAGCCATCCTGCTGTACAATGGCTTCCAGCTCCTCCTGTTTATTGCCCATGCTAAGTGCGTTGGTATAGACACACTTGAGCTGGGCTGTCAATCTCACCCCTGACCCTGGTACACCAAGCCTGGGCTCATCCCTAGTGAGCTGGGCAATGTCCCCTTCCCCCTTCGAACCTAGTTTAAAGACCTCTCAATGAGCCCCGCCAGCTCGTGGCCAAGAATCCTTTTTCGCCTTTGAGATAGCTGCACTCTGCCTTTCGCCAGCAGGCCCGGTGCTGTGTATACCTTTTAAGAAGAAGTTTAACATTTATTAATGTCAACCCACGTTCTTCGGCCTTCCTCAGTTCCCAGCCTCCACAAGAGTGGGGAGCCTGGACTGTTGGGTAGCACCGTGGAGTCTTACAGTCTATCATGTGTCTGTGTTCATACCTATTCTTCCTAATGAGTCTGCAACTTGTTGAGTCAAAGTGTGATTAAATAATGTGGTGCTCAGACAGACTGAGCTCCATGAAATGCTGTGAAGCTAGAAGGTCAGGCAGAGGAGAAATGCTCCATTAGTGCTCCCTCACAGGAAAACTTGCAGCTCATCACTTGTCAAATTCCCTCAATCACAGGACACAGATGGATGGGAAACCTTGCTTCATTAATTCCACTTCACATGGACCAACTTACTTCATTATACACTCATAATAACAAAAAAAGAGTGTTTCCTATTCTGGTGAAACACTAAAATCATCTTTGAAGCTCTTTCATGTTTGCTTCAATACAAGCTGAGGTCTCTATGGCTCTGTACAGCCATTTACAGAAGAAAAGCAAGCATTTCTAAATTGGGACTTTTTGAAGAGCCTGTTCTACAGTTTCCTAGCTGTTAGCCTTTGAAAAGTAATCACGGAGAGTTTTAAAAATTGTCATTCTGCCTCCCTAGGCCTTTACTGCAATTAAAGCCAGGCTTTGTACCAGTGTAAACTGATCTGAATTTTCTGCTACAGGGCATCAGAGATGATTATGGCAGTGAGACTTCCCTGAAGGTTCCACTTTTTACCTCTCAGCTAGTGGCCAGGGTGGTGAGCCCGTGGCACTCATTCCTAGTACTGCTCAGAAAACACCTCATTAGGACTATTTGCTGGAAATAATCAATCTACCCAAAACAAAACACATGTTGGTTTTCTTGTGTGCTATTTTTCAAGGGCAGACTTGGAAGAGAGTTTAAGTGGTCCCTGAAATATCTCCTCTTCATGCTTTCTGGACAAAATACTCCTACATCTTGCATCTTGATTCATCATTAATTTTTAAACTACCACACTTCAACAGAAAAAGAACAATGCCACAGTTTATTTTTTCTCGTTGTCAGTGAATTTTGAAACAAGGGAGGGCAAGGACCTTGAATTCAGAACTCAATCCAAATTCAAAGGTTGAAGAGTTTCATGGTGCAGAATTTCTACCCTGTAAACCATTCTTTCCCTGCCCCCAACCGCCAATCTTAGCCTTCTGTTCAGATAATAACCACAGGAGGCCCAGAAAACTTTTTCTCTACCTGCCTTTATAGTCTTTCCTCTCAAAGTGTTTTTGCACAGCCATGAATCACCACGGATGGGTGGGAGAGACAGATGTTTGCTCAAATTTGAACTCCGATTTTAACCAAATTTCACAGACGGCCACCTTATCCAACCAGTTATCTTTGTGCCTCAGGGACTACAATTACCCCTAAAATTCTTCCATGGAAAAAGACTTAACAGGTTTGGTGACAACAATTTCGTTAATTTGGGAAAGTTCCTTTGGACTATTTCCTTTCCTAGAATTCATAAGACCCAAATACTTCTATTTCTTTATCTAATTTTATCAACAGAAAATTTGAGCTTCCATTCATAGAAAGCCTCTGTGTTAGGCATTGCAAGAGCATTAGACCAGTGGAACAGCAACTACATGCTTATAGCTTATGGATTGCTTCCTACAATTTTCCTACCTTGGTATCAAACAACTCTGGGAGGATTAGATTCTGAAAGTGCTGTGATTCTTTCAAAAATCGATAGTACTGTTAGCTCCTGATCCATTACTGTTTTGTTCAGAGGCTAGAGTAAAACAGGTTTATAGCCATGAAATACAGACATTGTCATGAATACCAGACAAAGAGCTACCAAATTTCGGGTAGATGGATGGGATCAAGGTTTGCACCCTGAGCAAGCTTCATTACTTCCAACACCTCCATTGTTTGGGAGAGTTTAGAAACAGCTCTCCCATGACTGTTGTTTCGAACCAAAACCAAGGAACACAATGTGTCTGCTTAGCTAATTTACAAGTCAAGAAGCACTAAATTTTAGGAGCAGATGCTCACAGGAACAGCTGTGATGACTGTGCTTTTCAGATGCTTGATACTATAAAGTCAAACTAGTAAAAGACATGATAATTGAGGTTAATGACTGCTTTCATAGGACTCCAAAGAAGCATAAGGATCCTGGTTTTACAGGCTATAGTAAAAGCATTATTTTTTTCTTCCCTTCGTTTCACTGGAATAGTTCAACTAATACATCACTGAAAGCTGTCACCTTATATAGGTTCTTTACTGGAAAAGCCTTCAGTCAGCGCTTGAACCCGTGTGTGCAAAACCTAACTGTGTAACTGCATCTATGTTCTCAGCATTAGGCACATTTGTTTCTGATCAAAGATTGAACAGATTTATCAGGGATACAGAAAACCACCTGGATAGTGGCAGCACAGTTGCCACATTGAGAGGATGAGAATGGTGTGCTCTTAAGGCATAAGTAACCTAAGGTTTGTAGGGCATTTTTAGATAAGCAGGTTCTGGGACTTTTCCCATCCTGAACTTTAGCTGTATGACACTTAGAGATTCACGGACAGAAGTGTCATGATATTGGGTGGCATAGAGATAATTTTCCTCCCAGTAGCTGCTGTATTTTGGATTTAGTATGAGAAGAATGTTGATAATACACTGATGCTGTTAGTTGTTGCTAAGAAATGAAGGACTTTTTTCAGTTTCCCATGTTCAGCTAACGAGCAGGTGCACAAGAGCTGGAAGGGAGCTTAGCCAGGCAGCTAAGCCAAGCTGGCCAACGGAAATATTCCATACCATAGACGTCATGCTAAGTATATAAATGGGTAATGACTGGGGGGCAGGAAGTCTTTTTTCCGTGAGTTCAAACCCTTTTCTATGAGTTCAAGCCTTTTCCATGAGTTTTGTCTTTTTTCTGTGACTTGGTGAGTTTTGTGAACTTTACGAGTTCGGCAAAATGCATGGAAGTCATGAGCCCTGTGAATTCCGCAGGCTGGGCAATTGCTGCTCAGAGATTGACTGAGCAATTGGTTGTTGGGTGGTGAGAATAATTGTCTTGTGTATCACTTGTTTTGCATATTTAATAATAGTAATAGTAATTCCTTTGTTGACATATTAAATTGTCTTTATCTCAACCCATGAGTTTCACTTTTTGTCCATTCTCATCCCCATCCCACTAGGGAAGGGGAAGAAGCATGTGAGAAGCTGTGTGGTCGTAGTTGCTGGCTGACAGGTTAAACCATGACAAGTAGTGACGGACGAAATCTTTTATGGGACACATATTACACTGTAGGCTTCCAACAACATTTGAAATTCTCTTTTAAGTTAACCTTTAAAATTTTCCCCTTTATGTTCTCAGGTTGTGAACAAAGGTTGGATCCCATCTTTCCTGTCCGTAAAGAGTCATAAGCTCTCAGAACTCCCAGTTACACTTCCCATCCAAACATTTCACTCATTCAGTCTTCCACATGGTTCACTTTCTGTGTCCTGTGAAACTTACTTCTGTGAATACAAGCAAATATACCAAGACCAAGGTTAGATACATCACTATGAAGGTGCACAGAACTGAGCTCTCCTACCCTCAAAACACACAAAAAAAACAACCCACCAAAAACAACTTATGACACTGTGCTTGGAGGCAAGGGGCTGAACCAGGTACGCCGAGGAGCAGCAGACAACATGGCCAGAGACAGAAACTGAAAGAGAGCCCACGTAAGAAAAAAGGAACAGGACTGTAAACAAGCATACCAGCAGAATAGATCAATCAAGGACTAGACTTAAATGCAGCTTTTGTTCTGAAGATGAGAGGCAGGGTCAGGGGACATGTAAAGATGTCACAGCTGAGGCTTGTCAGGGCAACTAAGTCCAAATGGAATCCTCTGGAGCCTGACACAGACCTGCTGAAGGTCATTCTGCCTCTTCTCTGTGTCTTATTTATGTGAACTCTAAACCTCTAACTGTCTTTCACCACAGTAGATAACGTCCACACAACATTCATTCTTGGCTGTCTGAAAATGAAGTAGGTAGTGGCTATTAAATAAAAACAAGTAGATAAAGGAGAAAGAAATGAGCTAACACAATCCTTGATTTTCTTTGAGCCACCTTCTATCTCAGAGAAAAACCCATCTCATTACTTATTTTGTTGCAATGTTCCAGTTTCAGTGAGGATTTGGTGGAGAGTTTACTGGGTTTCGGGAAATCAGACAGAGAGGAAACATTCCAATAGAATGTGTATTTGAGAAAAAAACAACCCAAACCCCAACAATGGAAAACCTTGGACTTTTTCTGAGTTGCTGCGATAACAGCATTTTCCATACAAATACACTTACTAAATGATAGCCTGTTAAAAACTGGCTTCAGTGGTGCTGCAGGCTCACAAAACATCAGAAAACAAAATATTTTGCTAGTTAGATTAAAATCTACTAAGAAAGCAGCAGGAAAAGTTAGGCAGTTTGGCTCTGCACCTAATTGAGTGATTATTTAAAATAATAATGGTAGAGGAATTGTCCTTCTACTCTGACTTGTCCACACCTAGAATCAGCTCACATTGCAGGTGTTCTAAACAGCAGATTATTGTGTAAAATAATGTGCAGTTAGTGCTCATTATAGGATGCAAGAACGGGCTGATGTTTGCTGTAACATCACAAGTCAAAATCCAGGGCTGCTGGGGAAAAGTGATCACTTCCTGCAATATTGTTCTCCTTTTAACCACGCTGAAATGTACATACAGAAAATGTAATGTAATAAAAAGGTATAATATGTCAAAGCCTGTTTTAATGTGTCTGGATGAAGAAAAACATGAAGACTATTTTTTTAAAATTTTTCCTTAGAGAAGAGGAGCAGGATAGATCTTGCACAACAAAATATCTGTAGATATCAGCTTCTTTTCGCTGTTCTCTGGGGCCAGACGACCTCAGAACTGGCTGAACATGTTCTTCATCACACCCTGCTCTGAGACACAAAAAATAGCAAAAAAGAAACCTGGTGCTGCTTCAGACCAAGCTTCTGCTAGCTCTGATCCCCTCTCTAGGAGAGATCAGGTCTCCTAGCTGGATCATGTGAAAGACAACTCTTTTCGTGCCACAGTGATTACACACAAGGGCTCAGATGTGACGCAGAACAGACTTGCTTAAGAAACACTGTTTACTATGGTGTAAAAAACCTGTCCTGATCCCTGTTTCTCTCCCAGCTGGGCTCTGAAGCCCTCAGACAGAGACGTCCTGCTGGAGTCACCTCACCGGTCATGTCAGACTGCCAGTGAGAAGAGTCAGCACAGAGGTCACTGCACCAGAGATTTCAGAGGAAGTCCAAGCCAGTTACCTTTTCCTTAGCACTTTTTCCTAGCACTTTTCCCAGTTCAGTTGGTTTTAGAGATAGTGGGGTCTTCAGTCTCTGCACCCCTTACAAGACCCACCATGCAGGAGGTGTCCCCAACCAAGTGATGCTCGAAAGCAGAAGTAATCAAGCGAGTTAACTGGGAAAAGCAGAGACGTGCTTCCTGCATTACTCACCTCCCTGCAGAGGTGCAATCAGCAGCATGCAGTTACTGGGGTAGGAAATATACAGGCAGTCTTCTTATTTATGAAACCAGTAAAGATGGGGAGGGAACCTGCGGCCATTTCAGCCCCAGAGTGACAGAAAGATGGTGAGAAAGCAACCACTCCAGACCCAGTGTCTGGTGAGCAGGGCAAAATGCTTTTGAAGGACAGTCCATCTCACTCAAAGCAGAAACTTTCCTGCTCATCATGACCATGTACTGCCTCAACCTGCACTTCAGCTTGCTTCTTTTCACAAAGGATTACAGAATGACAGCTTAGGGGTTAAGGGGTTTGAATGCTGGTACATAATGACAGATCATTTTCATGTTGAAAAAAGGCCCACCCCCCAAATAAACAACAAACACCAGAAGTTCGTCTGAAAGGGAAATAAAGCTCTGTATCAACAAGAACTTTACCAGGCCAGTCAGTATTCATCCAGCCCGCTTAATGACCTTTCCTGTAGCTGCTTAACCAAAACCAAACTTTGGATGAAAAGAGGGCTCCAGCATGTGTCATACTTCTCACCATTGTCTATTTTATTTTCAGCCTGCATTACAGGATGCTGAAGTGGTGGACATGAAGCAGGGGAATAAAAGATTGATCTTCACAGATTAATTGACCTTTCCCCAAGCAAATGCTGCTTGCATCTTGCTGTCTTTGAAGGTCTCTCACAACACATTACATGTGTATAATTTTGTTATTTTTGAAACTGTTAAGCTAGTCATTGACACTCGCAGTTAAGCTCACATCCAAAAGTGCTTTAGGCTCCCCATTTCCCTTAAGGTTTTCTCCACCTGCTTCATCAAAGCAATTCAGAACTACACTGAGCAAAAGCAGAGAAGATTGGAGAGACTATAAGGGCACCTGGTTTGGCTTTGAACATGCGATTGAACTTTTTAGACTTGTAGTCCAGAAGAAACTTTCTTAAAAACAATCACAAGACCCCTAGAGCCTTGGCTTGAGAAGGAACCAAACTTCCTTGACATTCCTCTGCCCTGATGCCACATCAGCTTCCAAATTGCCTGCTAGGATGTGATCTGCCAGACTTGCCTTTTCTCACGTCACATAACAGATGTACCACGCTATTGCTATTACGTATTTTGACCATCATTCAAGTACACCTGCCCCAAGCAGACAGACAACTCTTCAGGTCAGCAGTGGTCAGATCTGGATCCGTATCTGAACTGCAGGAACCCACATGGTTGCTTGGACCTGAATTCTGTTTGCAATCCCACTTCCAGACATTCTTGGAAAGCAGCAGCAGGACCAGGGTCAGAGATCAGCTCTTTTCAGAGCATACAATATTTTGATCTTATTTTTCTTCATTTTTAAAAGTTCCCTGCAGAAACGCCAGAAGCACTGCTGAAAAAGTTATATTCTCCCCATGTTTGAGATATTTACCTAAAAAGTACAAAAATATATATTATTAAATGAAGAAGAAAAATGTTGCTGCCTTGTTTCATGAATATTGGAGATGGCACGCTCAAGAAGAGACCTGGCTGACCCAGTTCCCAGACCTGTGTTCTCCATAGAATCATAGAATGCTTTGGGTTGGGAGGGACCTTTAAAGGTCGTCTAGTCCAACCCCACTGCAATGGGCAGGGACATTTTCATCTAGATCAGTTTGCTCAGAGCCCTGTCCAGTCTGACTTTGAATGTTTCCAGGGACAGGGTACCTACCATGTTTCTGGGCAATCTGTTCCCATGTTTCACCACCATCATTGTAAAACATTTCTTCCTTATATCTAGTCTAAATCTACCCTCTTTTAGTTTAAGAATATTACTCCCTGTCCTGTCACAACAGGCCTTGCTAAAAAGTTTGTCCCCGTCTTTCTTATGAGGCACCTTGAAGAACTGGAAGGTCTCAATAAGGTCTTCCTGGAGCCTTCTCTTCTCCTGGCTGAACAACCTCAACTCTCTCAGCCTTTCCTCACAGCAGAGGTGTTCCATCCCTCGGATCATTTCTGTGGCCTCCTCTGGCACCACTCCAACAGGTCCATGTCTACTGTGCTGAGTGCCCTAGAGCTGGACACAGGACTCCCGGGGGAGTCTCACCAGAGCGGAGCAGAGGGGCAGAATCTCCTCCATCGAACTGCTGGCCACTCTACTGGGGTTGCAGCCCAAGATATGGTTGCCTTCTGGGCAGTGAGAGCTGTTTGCTGTGTCATGTCCAGCTTTTCATCCACCAGTACACCCAAGTCCTTCTTGGCACAGCTGCTCTCAATCTCTTCATCCCCCAGCCTATGTTGATACTGGAAGTTGTCCCAGCCCAGGTGCAGCACCCTCCTTGGCCTTTTTGAACTTCATGAGGTTCACACAGGCCCACTTCTCAAGTTTGTTCAGGTGCCTTTTGAGGGAATTTCATCCCTCAGGTGAGTTGACCGCACCACTCAACTTTTTGTCGTCTGCAAACCTGCTCAGGGTGCATTTGATAGCCCTGTTTATGTCATTGATGAAGATATTAAACAGTACTTCTCTCAGTATAGACCCTTGTGGGATACCACTTGTCACTGATGCCCATCTGGGCATCGAGCCATTGACCACTACACTCTGGATATGACCACTCAGACAATTCCACATCCACCAAGCAGTCCACCCATCAAATCTGAATCTCTCTAATTTAGAGAGAAGGATGTTGTGGGGGACCTTATCAAAGGCCTTACAGAAGTCCAGATAGACAAAATCTGTAGCTATTTCTTTGTCCACTGATACCAGGCCACTAGATTGATCAGGCAGGACTTGGTGAAGCCACTCTGGCTGTCTTGAATCTCCTTCCGGTCTCCATGTTCTCACAGCTACTAGGAGGATCTGTTCTGTGATCTTCCCAAGTACAGAGCTGAGAGTCACCAGCTAGTTCCCAGGGTCCCCCTCTCTACCCTTTTTCCATGTTAGATTTACCTGGTTTATGAACCAAATTAGGCATGGAAGAACTCCATGTTGTACTGTTTAGACCTATGCCTGAAAAGGTAAAATGAGATATAAGTTGTGCACTTCATTATGTGTTATGCTACATACAGAAAACTTTAGCACACATTAGAAAAGTCCGTGCTATTATAGCTGATTAAAGATTTCAAAATTTCACATTTTTTAACAATTCACAGGTTTAATTACCTGTTTCAAAATCAGCTTACGCACAACCTGGCATTTTTTTATTCTACTATCCTGGTAAAGGTGATTTGTCTAATAAAGAAATTTTTTATCCAGTTTTCCATATAAGCAGCTTGCTTGCTGGACTTCCAAGCCATACAAACACTAACCAAAACCTAACAGAAATGGAAAAAAGGAGTACATTCTTGCTTTAGAAAATGATTAGGTCTATCACACCAAGCACAAAAGAATTATCACATGGTTTACATGATGCCTCGGTTTGAATCTCATTATCAGCTACCTTACTGGACACAATATAGAGCCTAGGGAGGAACAGCGGGAAAGCATCAAGGATTTTCCTAACTTGATTCCGGTCACTGACATGTTCTCAAGATGAAAGGTTGCCTATAGCTAAGCCAAAATGACCACCATCACTTATGGTACAGCTCACGGAAAACTCCTTTCTGGCTTGTTTGTCTTGGGATCCTAGTCCAGGCTGTTGAATAACACGTGAAATTTTCAGGTGTATCTTTCTTACCTCATTGCTGCTGTGTAATATTTTCAAGCCATTCCTGCTCCCAGAAGTACAAGGTTCACTTGCCTGGTGATGTATGTCTCCGTTTGTGTCCCATGAAGACGATTTCTGTTCTGCTTCTGCACTCCATTACCTTTTACCTACACTGGCGTAAATCTGCTACAACTGCTCTTGAGAAACACTGATGTAACAGAGAAGAGAAACAGGCTCCTGGGGCTCTGTGGTAAAAGAAATGTTACCATTCATAGAGTGTCCATAATTCAATAGTGTTTCGCCTCAGAAAGAAAGACGGGTGTCAGCAGAGGGGGAGGAAGAGGACTGTCCCTGAGCCTTCAAATGCTTTCTTGGCAGGAGAAATAGAAGCTTCAACCACCAAACAGTGAAGCTCCGTGCACAGAGCAGTCACCCACACTCTTTCTTTTTTGCAAGGAGAAAGAAATGCCCCATGTTTGGCAACAGCAGTACCTATTAACAGCTGGGTTTCTTCTCCATTTTTGAGACTACAGCAGTCTCTGCAGCTTGCCAGTTTTGACTGCCCATGTCTTCTGAAATAGGGCTGAGCCTCACCTGATGCAAGCTCTTAATGCACAAATGAATGTCTCACCTCAGGCTGTGTTCTGGCACAGCCAGGATTTGATTTGTTTTGTCTGGAGAATGCTTAATGCCCAGAAAGCTGTTTGTGATAACTATCCTAAACTAAAGCTATACCCCAGAGGATAGTGAAGATTAATTTGTTTAGCAGACCACAAGCTGAGATGATAAATACATCTCAGTTTCAGCATACCCAGGGAGCCAGTCAAACTGTATCTCACCAGGCATTTGCACAATGTCCCACACCAGACATCAAGTCATTCTTTTTACAAACAAGGAGATCAAAACATGCCTGTGCACGCACTAATGTAAGAAAAAACAGAAGGACATATGGCATCAGAATTTGGGTAAAACTGAGAAACCACCACAACACGACACCTGCTAGAATTAAATTTAGAAGATTCGGGAAAAAATGTTTATTGATTCTGTCTTTCAGACAAAATGCATGAAACTACCACCTGATTTTAAAAAGCGTGTTTTCAAAAGTAAATTGCCTTATTGGCAGCCATTTCCATTGCAATTGCTGTGGGAACAAAGCAGTATCCCAGGGCTGGGAAGGGAAATCATGTGTGCCTCATTAACAACTACCTATAACATGTATGGATCTGAACGGTCTACTGTCCAGCCAGACAGACTTTTGTTCAAGTTCCTGACTCCACAGCAAACTTTGTCCATCCAGGAGACATGCTGTGGCTCACTGTCATGTGTGCTTAAGGGTGTACATTACTTGAAGGTGCACATTACTTTCATATTGTAAGTACATGTAGTAACATACACTTAAGGTTGTACCTTACTTAGGGGTGTACAATGCCATTGCTGAGAAACAATGCTGGAGGAAAAAGCCTTAATTTTTCTCACCTAATCTTAGTGACTTCAGTCTCAGATGGCTTTGACACACTAGACTTTGTTGCCATAACTGAAGATGGAAATATTAAAAGCTCCTAAAAGATGAACTCTCATGCATTTGGTTGACTTGGTTGCTCTTCAGTTGCATTTATAGCATTGTCTCACCTGTCTTACCCTCTCCAGCGCTGGTTGCTGCAGTGGCAGCAGTTACAGTGCACGTGGAGGTTCACCTATGCTAAGTCCTCTATGCAATGGAAGGAAGGCAGAAAGACCTGGTGAGATGGGCAGACAGATTGCTAGCTCGAGCAAAAATATGTGTAAATACACAGCATCTTATTTGATGTGACAAAAGACATTTGCAAACAGCCCTCTTTGTAGTTTTATCCCCTGAGATTCGCATGGTAAAACCTCAGCAAAGGGAAAGAAATGACAGCAGCTCCCTCAGGAACATAATTCAGTGCAGGGTCTGCAGCAGGCAGAGGTCAGCTGGCAGCATCAGTCCAGCTGACCCAGTCACACAGCACAGTATTACACAGAGTGGGCATCATGGTCTGGAACAAATGAGGCTGATTCCCCAGACCTGGTCCTGCTGCTCCCACCTGTGCTGTCAGCTTGGGAGCAGTGGCACGTTCAGGGCTCACCAGTCACAAGATCTCAGAAACACACTGGATTTTTCAGGGCAGTGAGCTGTTGGAACACGAGCTGTCATCCAGGCTTAGTGAGAAAGATTTACCAGACTTCTGAGAAATGAAGGGAGCGATGATGGCTGCCACGTCAGAAACATGGGGAGGAGGAGATAGAAGTGCCTAATGCTGAGGGCACAACACTTCTACAGTGTGACCTAAATTCCTGGAAAAAACATAAACATAAATAACTTATGTGGATATTAATCACCATAAGATCATGTCTTGCCACACTTGATCCATAGGTGGAAATAGTACTCTGTTTTCTGCTGCTTAGGCTTCTTAGAGCACACGAGTTTGAGCTGGCTGAAGTTTTCAGAGGTAACACAGTACATTTGTACAATCATTAAAAAAAGATACCAGGGAGCTAGTAGCTCACTATTTGCTTTGTGCACAGCATTGCACAGGCATCTAGACCATAAGGAAAACATGATGCAAGAGATTTACTTCATTTTACAAAGAAGTGGTAGGAAAAATGGTAGGAAAAAATGTACAGAATATTCAAAAGAACACGAATAACAACCTAGAGAAAAAACTGGCACAACAGATTTTTAGAGTTCAGGGAGAATTTTTGTTTGAAATAAAAACTCGTCAGCAATTCTCAACAAATAATTAACTTATTTTTTTCTCAATGTGAATGTCAATTAGCATCCAAATATATTAATATGTATTTTTTCTTACATCCACAGAAGGAAGGGGATTTTAATGGTTAAGGGGAAAACACAGCAAACCTTTTGAGTTTACTTTCTTTTGTTCTATTTGTTTACTGTCACCTCTGTCCTTCTACAAACTGTCAAACTTTCTAAATGGCATTTCTGATGCTGGTCTTAACAGCTTGATCTCTTATGCTATAGTCACTGTCATATAAGGAAACGCTGTCTAGCTTCTTTGCTTCTTTATTTAGCACTTACTTATTCCAGCTTTTAAGCTATTCACTTAGGCTTCTGAGTACTGTTACCTTGTTGAGATTCCTCTGCATTTCCTGCTTTCTCAGGAACACGTCAAGTCACTGTACTTTCTCTGGCTTTTGCAAAGATTCATTATCTTCCCTTCCCTGTATCTCTGTCTTTACCATATGCTTAATTCTCCTCTTTACTGTAAGAGCCCTTCCAGACTTGGGTATGAAGAACTGCAAACAGTCTCCCAAATGTGGCCTCACCAGCCTGAGCAAAGCCAATTTCCAAATCTCATAGTTGATAAATGTACATATACATCTTGGAATGCTGTTGGTTTTATTTTGACAGATGTTAAACGTTCTGCCACGGATCTTACACTTTATCCACCACTACTCCTCATTACTACTCGAAATTTAACAGCTTACAGAAACAATGTTGGGTGTATAAAAAGGCTCAGCAAAATACAATAACTAGAATGGCTAGCAAGACTGTTTATATTCCCATTCGGTTTAAAAAAAAAAGAAAAAAAATAGAAAAAAACCACCAACCTTTCTTTTTGGAGCTGAAAACTTCTTTTTGGCCTATGTATACAAGACAGTGCTTTCATTCACAACATATTGCCCTGAATGGACTGAGAATTAATTCCTGCATGGCGTTCAGAAAACATTTCTCCAAGGCTTGTTATACAAAAGGCTCTAAAGGTTACACGGCACTCTTCTCAATCAGGAGACACTTAAATCTTATTTTAAATATTTCAATATATCATAAATACATAAATATAATCACATGACAACTTTAATCAGACTGGCTTGGGTAACAACTCAGTAACAGTGCAGCAATGGACATGGGCTGCAACACACATCCCAGATGTCAACTAATCACAGGCTTTTGTGTAATAGTAGTGCTACAATTGTCACTTAAACTGGTACACATAAGGAAGGCTGTTTTGGTACACAAACAGCTCAAATTTTGCCAGTAGAAATTGGTCATCTTAGTACTGCATTTTGCCGATAGGCTGGTAATCTTCCATTTGAATGGATGGGACAATATTTAAATATGAAAAATTTGGTGAAAGGAAAAGCCATCTGAGAAGAAACAGGAAATTTACACAAACACATGTAAAGATAGGAAATAACAAAAAAATAAACTTTACATTTTCTTTCAGATATTTAAAAAGATTTTTAATCCTGCTTTCAGTTTAATTTTCAGTTTAAGCAGCTGCTTCAAAATAAGAACAAGTTGAAAATACAAGCTAATAACAATAGCTAATAATTTCGTCGTGCTAGTATAATACAGAATATTGAGAGCTGGATTCCATGCTTGCACTGAAGTCCTTCCACATAAAAAAGGCAGCCTGAGTAGGTCTAAAAATCAGCGAGGTCAGCCCCACCATCTCTTCACTACGTGATTATTGTAAACTCTACTTTTTGACACCATATTTTAAAAGCTCTCAGTACGTATATTTATATCACATTTATTGGCAATTCTGCAGGTAAAAAGAGGGATATTTTATGAGATGGGAAAGTTTATTTATGATCTGTAAAACTCCCAGTGGGTTTCCAGCAATTGCCAGTGGTAAGTATCCTTTGAATCTCTTAACATGCTGGCTGAGTGACATGACACAGTGGGATCCCACTTCTCTGACTCTCCAGTAAACTACAATTTCTTAGAGTGTGCTTGGGATGCCAGTCTGGATAGCTGACATTCAGCAGCCCTGCAGCCCTGTACCCTCCCCCTTGCTGTTAGTGATTTCAGAAAAAACAACATTTTTTATAATAAGTGAACTAAAATCTGTCAATTTCTTGATTTTTTTTCAATTGGAGAACTATTGCAATGCCACAGAGGTGGCCTTTCTTAGGAAGCTAAAACAACTCAGAATACAGAAATTGCTACCATACTGTTTCACAAATAATTACAGAATTAGCCTTCTGCAAAAGTGTCATTTTTTTTCCTTTTTTTTTTTGAGATTCCTGTTTCTGTTTCTCTTCATGCCAACTGTTCAGCAAATCAGGATGGTGGTACTCCCAAAACAATTTCTCTTTTCCCCAAAACAGACCTGAGAAAATGTTGCTAAGACTTTCTGCAACAAGTGAGGTGAAAATTAAAGGATCCAAGAGACAAGAAAACTTTAACTTAGAGAAAAGGGGAGAGTGACATGTTAGGTAGGGGTGAAAGAAAGAACAAGTAAAGTTGTACTACAGAAGTGTTCATGGTGGGCTGGAGGAAAGGCAGAAAACAACACCCTTCAAAGAGAAGGGCCAAAATATCCCAGTAAACCAAAAATACAGGTTGTGAATGTGTAATATTCGTACATTTTTTGTGATATTTTCTTTACCATTAGTTGTCTACAGACCAACAGAAACTGATGAAAAGACACATTGAGCAGAACAGTTGGACCCTTCTGATATCCCAGCCTAATGCTGCCATCTTTGATTGCACTGCCTGCGAGTTTCAGAGATCACACCTCTCTGGCATACCTTCAGTCATCTACTTCAGATGGTATGCCATCATTTAAAGAAATGTTACACTGTGATTCAAAATGAAAAAATAAAAGATAACTTGGAAACACATTGGTCATTAAATATTTATAAAGCTGTAAACTGCAATCAAGAAATACAATATTGACCATAATTTTTGAGTGATGAGGCATCTACTTCTACTAAGCTTAGAAAGCTCAGAGAAGGTAATTTTTGGTAGTCTTGAATATGCAGTGGAAATGCAATTGCCAATTGGTGACTAAGTCCAAAGCTGCTAGTGCAAGTCATCACAGTTTGTGAAGTGAAACAATTGCTACACATCTCATTTCAATATATGTGACAGGTAACATTAATTTCCTTAACATGTCTTTGAATTATTCCTTAATATATATCCTTTAAATCAAAACTTCCTAAAAACAGTGGAGAAGCGAAAGAAAGGTACAAATGAAAGATAATCCACTGTCTGGAGTATCCAAGCTTTCAGCATCTTCATCCTGACACAAATATAACAAAATGGAACCAGTAAAATTACACAGATGCAAACCAAGTGCACAGAAAGGTCAAACAGCATTTGTGTTTTGAATGAAACAGTTTTAAATCTGACCTTGATTCTTCACTTCTTTTAGAAGGATTTAAATATTTAATGAAAAGATTTGACAATCTCATGGAAAAAGTGTCCCAAAGCAAAGAGATTGTCTAATAGTGTCTGACTATTAATCATCTTTTTATGATTAATTTATTAAATAGGTTTGTTGCTCTTGCTGTACATTCGTTTGTTTTAAGGAGAGTATGCTCTGGAGATTAGTTTTATGTTACACAGCAGGCAGAAACAGGAAGCTGAGAGACATTTAAAATGAGAAGAAAACTGAAATCAGAGCCCTGTTCCATAAGTAATAATGAAATGTATCATTGATGAAAAAAATGAAGATACCATCAAGCCCAAGGTAAGCACATCTGTGTATGTCTCTAGAGATTGATGTGTTACTAAGCACTGTACAATATATCCCAATATATGCACAGACACATACAGGTATATTACAAAATAAATAGGGACATTAAAAAAATAATGTGACATTTAGTATCACCCATGGGCATACGCAGTGTGCCTCTTACACCTGAATAAATAAAATCGTATTTTGTATATAACTATATGATATATTTTAATGCAAATATGTGAACCTACAATTTTTTTAATTCTATGTATATTGTATTTTGTACTCTCTTCACCTTCATTTTTTGCTGTTAATTGTGAAAGAAGAAGTCAGCAGGATTTTTGGGGGAAGGAAATGTTCTTCTTTTTTCTTTCCTTTCCCAGACAGAAAAAAATAAAGGACAAACTGCAAAATGAAACCACTATGAATATTATTTGCCTTTTCTTTTATTAACTGGCAGAATAAGAACATGCAAGAAAGCAAAAAAGGAGATTAATGGAAGAATACAAGTAGAAATAGGAGAATAAATCAGAGGGCTTTGTCATTAGGGAAATCACTTGTCATTAATCCTAGTCACTCGGTTCCCTAATAGAGAGAAATTACATCAGCAGTGATTTGTGGTTTGGAGTGAGATGTCCTGTGTGTCACCCGGAGGGTTGACTGAGTGCTAACCAGACTGTATGTTCAGAGAGAAAAGGGCGTTGGGAAAAGGAAGTGCTCTTGTCCGTAGTGATGTGTAGGGCTGGTGGTGGATCAGAAACATTGAACCACCAGGTACGGCAGGATGTGTGTTCATATCATATCAGCCCTCCTCTTCTATGCTAATTGTCAGTCCCCGGCAAGCCTGAAGAAGCTCGTGCCTTTCTCCTTCCATGCTAAGCTACCTGCTATCCCATGGGGAGGCAGAGAAAGTACGAGGCATTTCTGAGGAGCAGCTGACACACCGGGTGCTCTGGTACTGCTTCCGCATGCTGCAGCTTGTCCCATGCTCTGAAGCACAGAGGCAGGGGAGATGCCACCAGCTTCACGAGCAGGTGCCAATGACAGCAGTGGGTCTCTCAGGTGGTCCAAGGACCTATCAAGATCCTCAGCTGCAAAATACAATGACCTCTCCTATAATACCCGTGACCTGAGATGTATCAACTCACCCATGTCAACCACTCTGTCAAATCATAGATGTTCATGTTGCCAACAAGAAAAAAATATTTTTCTGCAGAATTTAAGGTGACCATTTTGGACGTGCGATACAAGGTTGTTAGGAAAAAACCCCAAACACTAGAAGCCTAAAGCTCTGGGGTATATTTTCCTGAATGTTTGTCTAGCCCCTGTTGATTTATTTTCAATGTTTTTCCCCAGAAACTGTAGTGTGAGGCAGTAACATATTTCTTTTATCTCACATGTTGGTCTGTCCAACTAGCAGCTTCTCCAGAGCCAACTACTGAGCTCAGGGGAGCACTTAATTCCAGAAAAAAACCTCATTAACAAAAGAAAATGAAAGGAACTGACAAATATTTGTTTAGATTCTGTGTCTTCAGGTGGTATTTTATACTTTTTCATCATTACTCTTCCATCTGCTTATTTTTAAAATGAATTATTATGGTTATATCCAGACTTTCTGTTGCCAAACAACTACTAGCATTCAAAAACAACTGCAACAGGACAGAAAATCAGCAGCTAACAAGAACTTCTGCTGTTACCTCTGCTTTCACAAAAACTCTGCTAAAACAGTAAATGGGTGAGCACCAGCGATCACAATCTCTGTTAGTTCCCACATGCCAAGCAGGATGCTGTGTCCTGTTTCGATGTCAACAGCAACCTCTACAGACTCCAATGGCTGATGGGCTGACCCAGGTTCTGTTAGTGTCACAGAAACACCTCACAGGAACTGACCCAGGGGGAACAGCAAGAAGGGGTGGTGGAGTTGGTCCCTGACCCAAGTTTGGAGTGAAAAGATGTGGGCTTAACGCTGTGGCTTACTTTGGTCTCTGAGGGAAAACAATGTGCTAGTCTAGTTTGTGCAACCGCTGGGACTTCCTAAGCCCTGAAGCACTGCACCCTCCTCTGCACCGGACCCTGTCACCGCTCCCCACTGCTGCAGAAAGCCCAGCGATGCAGGGATGCTCACACCACTAAGCCAGGATCCCTAGAGAGGCTGAGGTTAGCTGGGCTTGTTCAGCTTGAAGAAGAGAAGGCTGCGAGGGGACCTAATATATACTTACAAATATCTGAAGGGTGGGTGTCAGGAGGATGGGACCAGACTCTTTTCAGTAGTGCCCAGCTACAGGACAAGGGGCAATGGGCACAAACTGAAGCATAGGAAGTTCCGTCTGAACATGAGGAAGAACTTCTTCCTTCTGAGGGTGACGTAGCACTGGAACAGGCTGCCCAGGGAGGTTGTGGGTTCTCCTTCTCTGAGGATATTCAAGACCCGCCTGGACGCGGTCCTGTGCAGCCTGCTGTAGGTGACCCTGCTTTGGCAGGGGTTTTGGACTAGATGACCCACAGAGGTCCCTTCCAACCCCTACCATTCTGTGTGTGATTCTGTGTGACCTCAAAGTGAAGTCTGTCCTCCAGGTGTGACGCACTCAAAGGTCTCTGCAAACACCCTGGGGAATGAGTGAAAGAGAACCAGACACCTCCCACAGCTGAGAGGCTGGAGGATCTTCCTACAAGGGCAATCCAAGGCTCATATACTTATTGTGTCTTTTTTTCCAGCCATACATTTTGTTCCCTTTGAAAATATTTTGCACTACAGGTTGCTGACTGTAAGCTCCTGATTCATATTACTTCCCACTAACCAGATAACACTTTGTAATTATGAAGAGTTTTTTTCTGGTTGTGTACCATCTTGCATGATTGCTGGAAAGAGCAAAGAAATGGATGATTAGCCATCTTCTGGGGAATTCAAGAGTCCTGATGAATGTTAGTTCATGCTGTAGTGAATATAGAAGAAAGAGTAATGTGTTAAGTTTTATTTTTTATGCAAATCTTAAATAAATATGCAAGTGCTAAACTGAATATTAGCTTTTCCCAGTCTCTCAGATCACTCCAGTAATTCTACGCGTATACAATTTTTTTCTGCTTCTCAGCAAAGTTTAATGTTGATGATACCTAAGTCAAGCAGATCCTTTCCCTTCATGATCAATTTACCAGCTTGGTCTCAAAATGGGTGATAACACTTCAGTCTTCAGAAGATGTGACAAATGTAGCAGCCTGAAATGTTTGTGAAAATACAGCTTTTCTTCTCCTAACAAAGTAAAAGCTTATGAACTATCGGTTGGGATGTCAATTCCGTGATGTGACCCACAGCTCCTCCAGTTCAGTGAGAGGGAAGACAGTAATTTCTAGAATACTTTCTTTCAAGACTACATACCAATTTGAAGGTGATATTTGATTGCAGAACTACAAGACTGAGAATTTGTGTCTTTCAGTATTGTCAGAGTCAAGAATCTGCAAAACTTCAAGCAGAGATGTCATGTGTACAAGGCATATGTCGTTTGGGTTATATCCACAAGCTTTGTATTCACAGCCATTCTTGGAATGAAACCTGAGAATTTATTGAGAACGTATCAAGACTAGCTGCATTCTCAATGCTTCAGGAATTCTGTGGGCTTATGTCAATCCATCTTCATAGATAAAATACTGGTAGCTGACAGAACCAGTGCGTGTGGAAGTATGTCACAGCTGTGAATACTTCAAGCACAACGTATTTTGTTAAGCACGTTAATAATATGGGTTCTATTGTAATTGGCAATAATCCCAAAAGAATCCCCAACCCTAAATTGTTTCTAGAAATTTCATAAAGTAAATAGTGAGTGTTGGGGTTGATGTAGCTTGAGAATTAGCACGACTAGGCCATTTAAGCAAAACAGCGTAATTGAACAGGCTGCTGGAAAAGACAGCTAAGAATAGCCATTGAGAAAGTTCTGATAGTGCACATGGTGTGGGTTAGCAAAAACAAGATGTGCTCAAGGACATGGAGGCAGTCTGTTGCTATTGGCGTTAGTGCATATTTACCAATCATAAGGGAATGTGGGGCGTG
>Ga0065711_1036967_pt1 | contig 20358 bp, 10 predicted proteins | sample Hoacrofraction12_FD_59098 | JGI IMG/M metagenome (GOLD analysis project Ga0065711, IMG submission 59098) | Hoatzin crop microbial communities from Cojedes, Venezuela - Epithelial fraction 12 v2 (version 2) | ecosystem: Host-associated > Birds > Digestive system > Esophagus > Crop | place... | reverse complement strand
CCCCCGCAGTAAAATACATCCATTATTCTGTCCTTGCCTTCCTCTCATGCAGCTTTTAGAGGGAAAAAGAGAGAGGCGAGAGAATATGTTTGCCATGTGTTGGCCACACACGATTCTTTCTGCATAGGGTGATATCTACAAATTCATCCACTACCAGTGGGTCCCAGCAATTTGCCACAGAATGAACATCCACCAGCAATAGGTGAGCACATATCTGCCATAGCTTTTAATGTCGGCCTCAGTGCTGTTCTGTCAATGCCTTTCACTGCTCTCTGTGTGTGTGTGTGTATACGTAGGAGAGTTGGGTATGAATTTGTCCCAAGGAAGGGGATGTCACACCTGAGTATAAAGAGGTTAATTTGCTATATTCCTCTGCAGGTGTAGCTGCAGTTCTGGAGTATGTGCAATATGTGAACTCGCATAATGAAAGAAGAAGATAGCTATAATCCTGACCATTTCAAGGTGGGTAATGCGAAGCAGACCGAAGCCCGCGCCGTTAGGGATTTTGCTCCTCTTCACTCATGCAAAATCTGCTCTGATGTGTTCCTTATCTGGGGCGGGGGGAGGGGGCACAGGTTTAGAGCTTGGGGATGCATTTGGTGGTGGGGAGGGAGGCAGGTGGAAGGACGGACACAGCGGTCTTGGCGCAGAGCAGTTCTCACATTACACAGCATTATCTAAGGGCTGCCACACAAAATGTGCCAGCAGCTGCGCCTTTGTTTTTGTAGGGGTTTTGCGTACAATTAGAGCCTGAACCAGCAGGCACCGCAGACTGAGCCGGGCTGTTGCAGCCATGGGACAGCCTTCTGCTCTCTCTTCGCACGTGCCCCTAAGAGGCAGTCACAAACTCAGCCCGTAGCTGGGCTGTGTAAGGGATGTCCAGCGTGCTTGGGTAGCGGTTTGTTGTTGGCCAGGCACTGGGGTCAGCGCGCACTGCTTCTGCTGAGGCTCAAACCTATGGCTTTCTGCCCTGCACCTCTAAATCCGTCTCTTGCCCTTCAGTCCAAAGCAAAGCCGAGCCTTTTCAGAGCTGCTATGTGACAACTACTGCTCTTTAGGCTTTCCCTTAAGAGTTTGCACTGAATTCCTTAATTTCCAGCACCACAACAAGATGTACAAATACCTGTTTTACTCATGACTTGTTATTTAGTGGTCTTCTGCCAACTGTAGAAGGGCAGGCAGTACCTGGACGGCACAAAATCCTGCCTGTACAATCACTTTTGGAACAAATTTGAACCAGCAGAGTTGATTTCAGATCATGGTACTTGGCAGCGTCTGGATGAGGTATGTCTGTCCCAGTATCAGGTCCTCCCAGAGCTGGTTGTCTGTCAAATCTCAGCCTCCCAATGTGCTATTCAAAGGCAGGGGCTGTTTGAGCATGTATGGGAGGTGACCAGCTCTGGCTGTGTAAGCAATGGCTTTGGTAAATCACTGCCACTCCAGTAGCAGGAGCTGCGAAAAGGTAGTGTCAGCAAAGAAGACCTGACCTGGGAGCCTTAGATTCAGCCCCTTGTCCTGCTGCTTTTGACTCGCAGCATGAGCTCAGTCACACGGCTTTCCCCTTCAGCCCTTTGTCTGCCTTGGCTCTGTGTAGTATGACACCTGAAAGGAAGCGCTCTGGCTCGTATTTCAATTCGTTGGCATAGCAGACCTCAAGACATATCTCATAATGCTGGTAATAATAAACACGCATTAGCAAGCTATTAACAGGATCTGAAATGTTATGCTGACCTACAACAGAAGCTCAAAGGAGCCACATCTATGTGCATCATTTCCAGTTCTGCTCCTGCAGAGGTCTGTCTTTTTGTAGTCTTCAAGGAGAGCACAGCTAGGGTCAGAGCAGAGGAAGGAGCTGCCTCACTCAGGAGGGTGCAATGTCCAAGTCCCAAAGGCTGAATCTCACCTTCAGCAGTGCCCTTCAGCACTTTGGTACAGCCTGCATTCACCAATCACAACACTGGGAAGGAGATTATCCTACGCCAGGATGTAGGTGCAATTTAACCCTCTTGTTTCCTGCTGATCCCCACTGGTCATAAGCTACAGCAGAGGCTGCTACATCTATTCTAGCTTATCCAGCAGGCAGCGATGGGATTTGAGTGTTATTTCTCTCCCAGCCAGCCAGGCAGAGAGTACGACGTGGCACACATTGGAAATGCCTGGGAAACATGCTGCAACTAGTTGGCCTTATCCATGATGCCAAAAGGGAGAACGTGGAGAGATGCTGCCATGCCAGCCCTGAGAAAACAGATGCTGTTGCCCATGTTGCACAGGGCAATGTATTGTTGCACAGTTGCGCTCGTGAAGTGGGCTAATTAGTTCTGTACCCCCATTCAGGTCAATTTCAGCCCTCGTGGGAGCACATATACCATTTGTGGTACCTAAGTAGCTCGGTCAGTATACGGCTTGGAAGAGTCTTACCCTGGTCAACTATTGCACAATGCAACATCCTTTTGCGACAATGCAGGCCCTGATGCGATTTTAGCATGACTCCCTGTTGCTGCATGCTCCTGAGCTTGCAGGAGCTCTGTTCGCTAGCATCAGCGAGACCCTGCACTGCAGTAATGACAAAGCACAAGTTATGCAGAAAAATGCATTTTATGACAGGCAATTATGGAACTGAGCAGATCTGTGTGAGGAACCGAGTAAAACATTACTAAGAAAGGTCTGCTGTAACTGTCATTTTGAGAGAAATGGTATGGCTTTGGCCCCTGCCAAATTGTTGATTTTTCCCTAAAATTGGTAACACACTGGGAAGGTGAGTGGGAGGCTCTATGAGAATCCTCATTTACTAGAGAACTCTCTATCAGTCTCTGGAGATTCATGAAAACTTGTAGCTTGTTCTCTGTTAATGTCTTATAGTCCTGAAGAGCCCTTTTTGGTTAGAATAGATGATGGCCTTCCCCGCCATGGCAAGAACAGATTGTTAAGTAGTTCTCCAAAAGAACCTGACTGAATTGCACCACGAAAGATGAAACAGCATGACATTTCTTTTGAAGCAAAAGTAAAACTAGTTACACTCCGTGTCTATGGTCTTTCATTTAGCGGAAGAAAGAGAGATGAATAATAGATGGTCCCCTGGAAATATTGTTCCACCACCTCTTAGTTGGAATCAGACAATGCTAATACACTAACAGCATTCAAGATTATTCTATTTAATCTCCGTAACGATATAGTAGTATTAGCCTAGTGAGAAGCAATGGCAATTTTCCCCTTTCCCCCATACAGACCTTGAATCTTTAAGTGAAAGGAGGTCTTAGCCGTGTCCCAAGGCAATAGATAAAGAGCCTTTAGCATCCCTGTCATTCTCTAGAAGTGTCAGATAACCAGGGTGTGACATAAGGCATTGCAACTGGGAAATAATGTACTGCTGAAATGTTTCAGGATGTAAGAGACCTCTTAAAAAAAAAAGTGCCTTCGGAATACAAAGTAGATGAGGGTAGCTGAGAGACAGTTAATCATGAATATCAGTGACAGCAATAGGACAATAAACCTTGTTTACCACAGATGGTTTTGATTTTGTGTTGTCAAATCTCCAAGGAAGAGTGAAAGAACAGGGCCATACCATATAAGGCCACCACCCTCAACATCCTGAATCCATGTTTCTCAATTATCTTCCAGATACTAAGATTTAATACTTGCAAAAGTCCACACCAGCCCCAGAGATCATCCCAACAAAGTAAATGAAAACTGGTGCTTGGATGTTGCAGAGCATTTGGTAAAAGCTTAGCAGTCAGGCCTAATACTACAGCTTCATTAAACAGGCGCTAACTCACACATGCACTCTACTGCAGAAACAGCTACGAAAAAATCGGTATGTTTCCTCCTTCGTAATTTTGACTCTCATGACAAATCAGCCCACTGCCACACCCACCAATTCATCCAAAATGTTAAAATAGCCTAAAGTGTGTCTCCTTTCTGCCTGATCTGAACACAAAACAGGTGTGCCACGTGGCAGAGCATCACTTTGGCTGATGGTGGTTTGAGACCCAAATGGTTCTTTATTGTTTGGTGTCTAAGACGTGTGCAGCATTTTGTCTCATGCCTTGCAGACCACAGCACTCCACAAAATATGCAACCTTGCCCAGTAACAGAAGATACTGAAAAGTCTCAGAGCTGCTGTTTCCCTGCCTCACAGTCGACTACTCCTCTTGCACTTACTGAAAAGTACTTGGGGTGCAAGATGGATATAGGTTGTGACCTGAGAAGGTGCAAAAGCTAAGAAAACATTTTACAAATGTACAGAACTAGCACATCTTGACCCAGAGAATTTAACTATGTTGGCATGGTCAGACTCTGAAGAAGGATTAGGACCTCTTCACAGCCTGAGGTCCTGAACGACAGGTAACCAAGTGTACAGCCCTGTACCTGTACCTTAGCACCAGTCTCCAGCCAAGGGGCAGCATGTCATTTGCCTTTCAAGCGTCTCCAGGTTAGTGGGTGAATCCACCATTCTTCTCTATCAATGTCTGCTCTGGAAGATGGGTTAACAGCAAAGGGGTGCCATAAATGAGATGCTGTGCAGCACACGGGGTCTGGGGACATGGGAGCATGATGTGAGGCTCTGTGAAGCACTCCTTAAGGAGAGGTCACAGATCAGTGGCACTCGCTCCCTCTTGGGACATCCCTCTGAACTATACGTTTCACTCCAGCTCTGTGCAAACCTCCATTGTGGCTGTGAGCAGACCCATGCCAGCCATGGCGTTTGTAAGTGGGAGGCTACACTGATCATACAGGAACACTCAGAAAATGAACTCTAAGGCTGGGGTCTTGGAGACAAGGCAGATGGAAAAGACATTTGTCCATTCATTCACACATCCACCCCGAGAGCCAAGAACCACAGTCTCACCTGGGCAGTATGCTGGCTTCATATGGCTGGTAAGGCCAGTTTCCTCTCTGCCCAATGGACTACTGGAAAACAGCATCACAGAGCAAGGGCAAAGCAGGACTTACCTCCCAGCTCTAGAGCCAAGCCAAACAATCACTTAACCTTTCCACTATTACTGATGCTGGGTCAGTAGAGCAGAGGGCCTGGACACCCCTCTAAGGGCTGTTACCTTTTGGAGATTGTGTGTTGTCCCAAAAAAGAGGCAGGATCCCTCCCTCTTGCAGTGCACAAGGACCACGCAGAGGTTCTTGCCCCTGCAGTAGGCATCACGCGCTCTGCTTCCAGTAATTTCCCTGCAGTTTCAAACTAGAAACTTTCCAGAAGACTTGTTTCATTTTAAAGTGCTGTCATGGTGTCCTGCCCTCACCATGAAGCAGCAGAATAATTTGGGCTGTGGCTGAAAACATGTTTGAGTCTTCTGTAAATGGCATCACAGCAGAGCTGAACTCAGATGTAAAGAGGATACAGCTCCCTGGAGTGTTCCAGCAACGGGTCATGTGCTGAGTTTGGTATAGGAGACATCATCAGATGCAAACCTTCATTTGACCTCCCTCCTCAGATAGAAGCTTGGCAGTGACCCAATGCCATGCATTTGTGCTCTGTACCAAGTCATCTATGCGTAACAAACCCTGTATTAACACTGGCATTTTCCACTCTGAAGCAATGGCATTAACCTATTCAGGAGCTGATTTCATGCAGGACACTGGGAAGAAAGCACATCTAATGTAATCAATCTTGCATTTCCAGCTGAGGCAGTGCTTAGGCTGTTTTTTGCTAACAGCAGCAGCTATACACAACTGGTATGTATAGTATCCCTGCTGCAGAGAAAAGCAAACTGGCAGGAGAAGAAAGGATTGTTCCTGGCATCATTTCCCCACCTACACAGCAGAAGGCAGAGCTGTTTCAAGCCAACCAATTATCCTCAATTTATTACAGTAATGACAAGAGTGAAGGACAAAGCTAAAATATCTTTTTGGACAGGGCTGACCAGCAATGAGGGGGATTTTTGCCAAAGAGATTGCACTCAGACCTACAAGTCCCCTGTGGTATTCAGAGAGTGCTTACATCCCTTCTTCTGCTGCCTCAAGGGTCTGCCCTTTTGCCCGGTGAGCTGCAGCCATCCCTGCACTGCGTACCTGTCGGATGCCTGCACCATCCTAAGCGCTGCTGTGGGGGCTGCCCTCCCTCCCAGCCACCGGGCTGGCACTCTGCCCACCACCACAGTGATGGGGCAGCAGACCCTTAACAGCTCCTGTTCCTCCTCACCGCCACACTCCTCCACCTGACAGAGCATAACCTCCTTCCTCCCTGTCCTGGTTTCGGCTGGGACAGAGGTAATTTTCTTCCTGGTAGCTGGTGTAGTGCCGTGTTTTGGATTTGGGATGAAAAACATGTTGATAACATACAGATGTTTTTAGTTATTACTAAGTAATCACGGACTTTTCAGCTTCTCATGCTGGCCTGCCAGGTAGGTGGGAAGCTGGGAGGGGACACAGCTAGGACAGCTGACCCAAACCAGCCAAAGGGGATATTCCATACCATATGATGTCATGCTCACTATATAAGTTGGGGCAGTTGGCTGGGGGGCAGTGATTGCTGCTTGGGGATGGGCTGGGTATCAGTCACCCAGTGGTGGTGAGAAACTGCATTGTGCATCAGTTGTTTAGTGTATTTTTAAAATGTTTTTTAATTATTATTATAATCTCTTCCTTTGCTTTTCTATTAAACAGTCTCTGTCTTAACCTATGAGCTTTATTTATTTTTTTTTCATTCTCCGCCACATCCCACTAGGGGAGGAAGACGTGAGTGAGCGGCTGCATGGTCCCAGTTGCTGGCTGGGGTTAAACCATGACAGTTCCCCAGCTCAAGCAGGAGAACTTCGTGGTGACTGCCACCTGGGGGGAAATCCCCTGGCCAGAGACACAGGAGGTGATGGTACAAAGGTCATGCCTGCAGCCTTGCTTTGTGCAAGTCAAGGGTGCTAACTTTAATGGGGCTCCGTGAGTGGCTGAGGAACCGAGGTCTGGACCAATGCTACGTATGGGACTGTGAAAAAAACAGCCATGGGAGCAGACAGCGTTGAAAACGACCAGCTGATTTTGTGTATTCATGCAGGAGAATTGAAACTAGCAAAGATTTGAAAAGAAGCAATCAATCTCTATTAAAAACAAACAAACAAAACAAGAAAACATAACCAGAAACAAACATAAATAAACAAACAGGCCCTGCAGCTGATTGAGGTTCAGCCAAAGGGTGAACAACAAGTCTTCGACATTCAAAGCTCTCAACTTTGGGGAATGTGATCCCCAGACTTTGGCTAAATTGTCAATTGTCAAATGTCAGCGAAGTGCAACAGTGCTATTTTTTTTTTCTGAAGGAAGACATTAGCTAACAGTCTATTACATTCAATGAAGCAATGACAGAAAAACAGCTAAACTTCAAATGTTAGGATATGATATTGTTTCCATTTATTTCATCCATTTTTAGCAATAAAGGCCAGAAAGGAATGTCTTTTAGCAGTGAAGATGTATTGTCTTCCTACGTAACCATATTTCTTATCACAAACTAAAAAAAGCCACCTCTGGAATTCGAGGATTCTGGAATGATTTTTGCTTTGTTGTATCTTTATGCAACCACACGTACTACCCTTTATTTGTGACTTGTCTCCTCTTTCTTCCAGGATTTTGATTAGTACCTGCTACCCTTTAAAGTGAGGACAGCTGCCTCTCAGGCTGCAGGACTTTTTGTTCTTGGTGCTGCCACAGGTTTCCTCTGTGATACTGGGTAAATCACAGAGGCCTCTGTAAGAGGAGCTGTTGGCACTCAGACACTGTGAATTCACCCAAGCAAGGCAAAACATTTGTAAACTGTCACCTACTTTGTTATTATTGACTCACACTCTAAAATGGGGGTGGCGAGTGTATTTCCTTAGTTCTCTCCCAGGCTTGTAATAGATATGAGTGCAGGCTGCTGTCAAAATGTGTGTTGGGGGGTCTTAGTGGAAGATCACTCCGTGCAGACTGGGGTCCTGGTTGGTCCTGCAGCATGCTGTGCCAACACCAGCAGCGATATTGCAAATCTCACAGCACCAGCCCTACGGCAATGCAGGCTAACAGTGCGAAAAAAATCGTCATTACACCTGCAGCAGCATCCTGCTCTACTAGCAGCTCTAAATATTCCCACACCCGCCCTCCCTGACACTTTCAAAGGAGAAGGTGAAATGCCCTCCGTAGCACAGCTTTGTGTGGTCCAGCTCAGGAATATCTCCTCCCATCTTGAAACCCGAACATCTTCCCCAGGATCTAGGTATTGTTCATCTTGCAGGCCAAAGTGCCGACATGCGCTGCAGTGACATTTCAATCACAGTCACCATTTCCCCTTCAGACTGAAGCCCATTAGCTGCTAAACTAGGCTACTTCCCGGCGCTCAGCTGAAGGAAGCACTTTGTTGGGAGTATAATCAATCTTACCACAAAACTCTGGCTGGTACTCTCTCAGGTGATTAAACAGTCACATGAGAGAAAAATGGCACAATTCAAGGGCTGCTCTTAACCGAGCTAGGACATGAAAAATGAAAAGTGTCACTGTATTACTTTGACTCCCTTACATCACCACCCCCAAAAAGGAGCCATGAAGTGCAGCCCCTCCGTGATGGTCTTATGCATAATTCAAAACATGAGCTGCCATCAGGAGCAGATCTCTGGGTCCAAGTCTGTTGAGAATGCCAAGCAGCATGAGCTTCAAGGCTTCTCAAGCAACGAAAAGGGCAGATCACTAATAGTGCAAGAAAATGAAGCACAGGAAAGACTGAGGATGAGCTCACACACGGGAAGTCACAAATTGACAACTTTAAGAGCTCTGTTAGCAAGCCAATATTCCCAGAAGCTCTCATAGTTTTACAGACCTCTCTAGATTTGTGGTCCTGCTGCATAGTGTTCTTACACTTTACAAAAATTCACTGTATATGCTCCTCAAGAAAATGGAACATATTGCTCTTTAAATCAGCAGAATTTAAAGAAGAATTAGTGTTAGATTTCAAATGGTCACTCCAAGATTTCAAATAGTCACTCCAAGGTTTCTTCTATTTTTACAGGCAAGCCCAGAGAGGTTGAGCTGCAACGGGAAAGGTAGAGAGCATTTTCAATCCTAAACTCACCACAAGGCAAAACAAAGGTCAGAGTAGCTGAACTGCCCATTAGCTTTCAGTGAAAACTGAGGTCAGCGTGTAGGTGAAGAGTTGCTTCAAGTAATTATTGTAAACATGAAGAAATCTGCATTCATCCAAAGTCACCGGAGGGTAGGATTTGAATTTGCTAAAGCTTCGCTCTTGATGAGGTTGGTATATGAATCAGTCACTTTGGGGTAGCAAGTTACTGTGGTGCAGTTGGTGGCATTACTGGTGGGGGCATGCATTCTTCCCGAGTGGTTGGTGGAGGTCAGTTAGCCCCCAAAGTAAAAATTCCAGCAGTTGAACTAGTTTATTATTAAAAAAACATGGTTAATTTCTAGCGTGAATAATCTATTTTCAGCTCACTTTCACAGGATGCAGTGCTTTCTTGCCAGACCTGAACACCTGAAATTTTCTCGTATGTGACCTGTCGTTACACAAAAGTAAAGGTCAAGTCATTTGTCTGTTCTTTCTCTATTGACTGAAATTTTTCAGTCTTTCTCTGCAGCGGCAGTATTTACATGACTTGAACAACATTTGCAAGCTGTATTTTTTAAAAACTTTGTCAATGCTCCTGCTAAGTCATCATTTTGGATTAATTACCAGGAATATTTTGTCATTATGCCATCACCATTTGTAAAACAGAGCAACATATGAAAACTAATATATGAATGAAACTTAAGTTAACAACAGACAGTAGTGCTGGTATACCCATTTATTAAAATCATTGTGTACTAGCATCCTGAAAGTATCAGTAACAGCCCTGCAAAGACATTACAGATGATCTGCAAAGGCAAAAGCATAAGCACATATTACTTTGTAACTCGGGGAACCTGTTAGATATCTGTTTGGGGCAAGTCAATTTATATATCAATTTCTTCTTTGAATACTAGCATACTGATTTGCCACCCTCACTGGATCTCAGTCCTGTTTGGGAAGTTTCAGAATATTTTTCTGTTTTCTTTGTCTTCAGCCCCCTCCCCTTCCAGCTTCTGCCCAGCTAAGTGGCTTGAGGGAACCGGTATTTTTTCTGACCTACAGCTAGTAAATCTGCTTCCTGGGCTTGCAGCAGTTATCTGAATACACTTACAGAACATGTATTTTTAGTCCTTCCTCCAAATTCAGAGAAGAGAAAACTGCACACACTAATCAGTTGATCAGCAACAATTAGGAAAATTAGAGGGTTGCTTGAAAAGCCACTTATCTGAGAGATCTCCATTAATCTCTACAGCATCGTGAATTCAAATGTTTGGAGCTAGCAAGCAACAGACAGGTTGCTAGCTGTCTTCTTGAACCTTCATATGTTCAAAAACCAGCTTGTTTGTTGGCTCTACTGGCCAGGTACCATTTTATAAAGCAAAAGAAGAATTCTGATGTATCTCTCCGTTAATTGACTTTGAAGAATAGCCTCTGTGTGCTAAAGCATTTATTGGCTTTTTGATCCTTAAACACAGCCTTTCCTTGCGCACAAACAGAATACATACACAGCCGTACGGCCCAAAAATTACAAAGCTGAAGGAGTCTGCAAAAATTGTTACTGACAACCTTTAAAATCTAATACTGCTGTCACTGAATCAAAGTCTCCAAACAGCAGGGTGGGCTGATGAACCTCTATGAGGCAATGGCTGGAGTGCACCGAGGTCTTTTGAACAAAGTGACAGGAGGGAATTCAGTGACAGAGAGCCACTCTGCAGCGTTTGCTGCACAGGCAAAGCAGAATGGCTCCAGCCTTTGGGGAGGCTGGGAAAGCAGGGTGCAAAGGGCACTTCCTTGGATCTCGGTGTCAGTGAGGAACCCATATTCAGCATGGCTGGATGGCAAAAGTATCTGCCCTGCAGAGATTCCCTTAGAAATTCAGCATGGCCAAAGACTGGATGAATGCATTCATAGTCTAGCCCCTCAGCAAGGGGAAAAGCTGTAAACTAAGAGGGCAGATTTAGATTAGATATTAGGAAGAAATTCTTCACCGTGAGGGTGGTGAAACACTGGAACAGGTTGCCCAGAGAAGCTCTGGATGCCCCCTCCTTGGCCTTGTTCAAGGCCAGGTTGGATGGAGCTCTGAGCAACCTGGTCTAGTGGAAGATGTCCCTGCTCATGGCAGAGGGGTTGAAACCAGATGATCTTTAAGGTCCCTTCTGATCCTTACCATTCTATGCTTCTATGATCTCCTGCCAAGTCCCAAGCAGACTGCAGGTGCCTGTGGCATTGGGGAACAGATTCTTCCTGCTTTCTTCCAGTCAAGAAAGGATCAGACATCTCCTGCTCTCGTCTGCATGGCAGATAAAACCATTTCTTCTCAGCTTCCTGGTACTTTCCTGGCTACTTAATGATGTCCCTCTCTTGCAAGTATCAGCTCAAGGCTCTTCAAGCCCTTGTATCAACAAAGCACGAAGTCTTTTGTTATCCATCCTACCCTGTGCTCTTTAATTACTAAAACCCTAACAACAGTCAATAGTTTGTTCCCTGTTCAGTGCAGACTAGACACAGAAATTATCATTCTTCCATTCCCCTGCAGCTGTCTCTCTCATCCCAATACACTTCATTTCCTTTGGTAAGGCAGTATTACCTTCACACTGCTAAATGTCCTGCTGAGCACAGGCACAGCCCAAGAAAAGCTATCTTGAAAATACAAAAATGTCTTGAAAATCCCAGCTATCTTGAAATTATTAGCCATTATGACTTTCTTTGTATGATCCTGTTCCTTAATTACCATGCCTTGTGATGATAAAAGATGTTTGGGCATCATGCAAGCCTACCAGGCTGCATCCGTGCAGCAGACCCACTGTAAGCCAGAATGCAAGAGAACCTATCACATAAGCAAGGTGTCTTTAAGCTGAGTAGACAGAAGTGATGCACAAACACCAAATCCTTCCCTCCTGCAAATTCATGCTTTTGGGCTCTCTCTGCTTTTGAGAGGAAGAACCAAATGTTGCAGGAGCTGAGACAACAAACTGAATGAAGGTCAAACTGATGCAGTGGTCCTTGGGCCAGCAATGGGAGAAGTGTCAGCTGGGCCAAGAAGCAGGACAGTGAGGGCTCCTGCATGTGTGAGACATGGGTCTTCTGCTCTAACTGGACATCTTTACTTATTACTGTTCAAAATATTAAACAGACGCTGGTGCTAGTTCATGCATCTTGGGTGCTTCTGAACAGTGACCAAGACACTGAACAGTTTTTGTCCTTCAGTGAGGTTTCTGACTAGCCCCTGTGTAAGTATCATATCAAAATTACAGCTCTATTTATCTGAAAACTAAGAAAGCGTGAAGAGGGATGAAATAATTCAAGGACTGAAAACAATTACCTCCATGGGGAGAATTATGGAGCTCAGCTTGCCTGTCCTGTCAAAAAGGCTTATCCAAAGCTGAGCTGATTACAGTGTATCCGCATCTTTGTGAGGGGAAAATACATGGCACAGAAGAGCTTTTTAATCTAAGAGAGAAAGGTGTAAATGAACGAATGGCCAGAATACAAACACGTATTTTCAAAGCAGGAGGTTCTATTTAAAAGAGAAGCTAGAATACGGGAAAAGACAGACACTGTCTCAGGCGCAGTCTTTACGCAACAGCAGGTAGAAGTCTGGAAGAAACCTTAGTCGGGAAGATATTCTATGCCATGTAGGCCACGGACCAGAGCATCCCAATGTTCCACTAGGTCTTAACAGGGCTACAGACCTGAGGACCTTTATGCCAGTGAAAATTCAGGCCATTTCGTTCAAGCTGAAAACCTACATTAATTATCCAGATTAATTTAGTGTCGTGAAAAGCATAAGTCTGTCTTCTCGAGATCCAGTTCCTGCAGCTTTACACTGGCTTCCAGTTACCACTTGAGAAGATTCAAGACATCTTTTATAAGCTCGGAGTCTTTTCTTGTTTTTGTGTAAGAGAAAGGATTTTGAATGAGCTTGATGATACTCCTTTTTTTTCCTTTGATCTGTCTAATCACATGAATTAATTGACTGTTAAACATTGTAAAATTCAAATCTCTTTCAGGAATTCCATAGAAATTCCATAGCTATGTCACGAATCATGCTTAAGATCATAGCTTCATATACTCCCTCCAATGCCATGTGACTACCAACTCAGTATTGATTTCTTTTCATCTCAAAAACTGAAGCGATATTCACTGCCAAAATAAAAAGCTGTCTGAATTATGAGAATGCACTGCCAGCAAGTTCCAGGATGAAGCACAGATATAAAAAAGAAAAAGTGGGGGAGGGGGTAGTGAAAGCGTATGTGAAAAAGCTGAATATACTCTGTGAGAAGATAGATATTAAAATAAGGCTTTCATCATAAACCAGTACAGAAGCAGAGGTAATAGATGGATGGCACAATACCACCAATTTTGTCCACAGCTGGATGGACCTTGCCTCTGGTTTAGCTTAGAGCAGCCCTGAGTAGCAGCCAGTCATGTCCCACCAGATTTGTTCCTGCCCCTTTTCCCCCAGCTCTTTTTGCTCAGTCACTAAGACCATACCGGGGATGGGGGGGCGGGGGGCAGGGATGAGAGACAGGATGGGACAGGACAGGCTGCAGATAAGCAGACATTACCCTGCCTAAAAAGAATACATAGGTGTTTCTCCCTTGCTTTCAAGAGCTTTCTCATTGCCACACAATGGTCATGCTCAGGCTCTTGAGTTTAATGTGTACCTCCTACCGAGTCTGGTACCTCATATAATATTTGAATCTGAAAGATCAAGATGGGATGCACAGTGCTTACTCTCCAGGAAACTGGGCTCCCTGCAGTATAAATAGTAAAGGTAGCCAGTGTGCCTACTATAAAGCAATCCACAAAAAGTCAGCACCTGGTCCTCTCTGTGGTATTTCCAGGGAATGAGAGGGCAGAAGCCCTTAGCAGGACATACTCTAAAACCACCTACCCGTCTCCAAAGCTACACACCGTGACTCAGTCTTTCCTTGATTTCATGTGGCCTGAACACGACATGAAGCACAAAGACTCCTGTCTCTGCTTAACTTAGTCCCTTGTAACAAAAAACTCATCTTTGGATCTGAATTCCTCAAAGAATGCAATTCTCTTCCCTCAGCCAGAGAAAGCCTTTTCTGCTAACACCGCCCCATCCTAAGTGAAGCAGGCTTTTTCCTTTCAGAAGTCTTTCATCACCTGCCGTGGCATCTTCTAGGGCTGTCTGCCCTTTCCTGACAGAGAGCCAGAGCAGTCTCTGCCCAGGTACTGTCTGCAGTACATTGGCATCACATGTGCTCTCCCTGAACCAGCTGCCTCATTGCATTGCTATTGATTCCGAGTTGGGTTTCTGCAGCAAATCTACTGCATTTCCATTAGCAAGACTACAAATGATGAAAACGCTCATTTATATCATTCCAGCTCTGCATCACAATTAACCTGCTACTTAGCCTCCAGCAAGCCAAATTCTGCCTTCTCATCTGATGCTGAGAAAGTTCCCCAGGGTTTCTCTGCACTCAGAAGCTAGGCACTACAAATCTGAGGTGAGCCCCTGTGTGCGTTTATTTGCAGTGCATGAACAGGAAATAAAACATTTCGCTTAAAAGTACAACAGACACTGAAGGAGGATAATTTCAGTTCCCTGCAGTAGAAATCCAAACCCTGGGTTTTGTCATGACATCAATTTTTAATGTTTTGTTTAGATACTTATGATGCAGATGTCATTTTTAATAAAGAAACAACAGGCATACACTCCATATACCTACTGTATTTTCTATACTCCCATCTACATATGTATATAAATGAGGAGGGAGACCACACAGAAGCTCCATGTAGTATGAATAAACTTAGTGAAGTTTATAATGTAAAATGAAGGCTATAAAGAGAAATACAAGGGCAGACTGCTTTTTTGCGCTATAAAATTCAGACTGTTATTAAGAGAAAATACTTCAGGAAATACGTCTTCTTCATCATGTTCTGCACATGATTCACGGTGCATGAAAGAAAAACCACACCCACAATGTCATTTTTAAAGCCATGAATTTGGGGTGCTTGCCCAAGAGAAAGAAAGGCAGGACCAATCAGTTTAGTCATCTCCGTGTTAAATAGACGAACTGTTTCTATGTGAGCAATCAATGTTAAAAATGAGGGTGGTAGAGATGCAAAAAGAAACAAAACAACAAATTTTTCTGAACAAATTGTGCTTGTTAAGGGCATTTTAAAGACAATGTGACTAACCGGAAGTTTCGGTTACCATTTTAAAAGGCTTAATGGACCTGAACTCCCTAAAAATTAGAGCATCTTAGGCACCTCACCCCATCAGTCCCAATCGCACTTAACTCTGAGTGTTCCTGTCACAAGTATACACATCTGTAAGCCACCATGACCTTTGGGACAGCAGAGAAAGAAGTGTTTCAGGAAAATACAGACTCTCTGGCTCAGTAAGGTGGCAGTTGCTTTATTGCTGCTTGTTAATGGAGGCCCAGTTGTGTCTCCAGGGCTTACTGAGATCAGCATCTCTTTATTACACCCTTGAATCAGGCTCAGAACTTGTCTGGTGTCTTAACCGTGCTTAGTTGTAACTTCCCTGTGACAAGATATTGTCAATTCACAGGACATGTCAAAGAAAAGTCACAGCTTTCAAAACAAGTCTTCATGTTGTGTAGCAGACATGTAACTTAGAAACTCAATTGCAAGGTTAGTCTCCCTGAACATTCACTGGAGAAAGGGAGAGCTACTCCTGTTAGACTCAGGCTGGGAATCATCTGGGGGAGGTGTCTTTGTTTATGAATAGGAAGCTGAAGGCGGTCTAGCTTCCTAATGTAGGCACTTCAGTCAGGTGTCTGAAGCTAATCAACATCCATACTGTATCAGAAACGGAGCAACAGCTGCTTTAAGGTGCTCTCCTCCTGCATCTTCAAGCTTTGGGCAAAAAACAGTCTCCCTTGTGGGGAGACCTGCATGATAATGGTGAGCGTAGAAAGGGCTGGTATATAGCCTGTGCTCCATCAGCTGCTCTCCTCTCTCGTGAGCGCTGTCCCCTGTGGCTCTCCGAGACATCCCTGACCTTGACACTTTCAGAGGCTGCCAGGCACAGACTCAACCCTATGGCCTTGTGATGGGGATTCGAACTGCAGAGCATGGGTCAGACTTTGGCCATTTCAAGAAAAAGAACAAACACCGTGTGAACTTGCTATGAACAAACCCTCACTGTCCATAAATCGAAGCCTTCGGCTGGGCTGCAGCACCTATAGCTGGAGGGAAAGGCTCGCTCAAGCCTGCCACAGAGGTAAAACAGACGTTCACAAATCACTGTGTACAGGAGAAAGGACATCAAATGCAGAGCTGAGAAAGAACCAGAAACTGAAAGTAGTATTTACAGTATGATACCAAAACAAGAGACAGGCTAGATTTCTTCCCATTTTTCCCAACCCCAGCTCTAAAAAGACACAAGAAATTCAGTCATTGTGCCTGGATACCTTTCGAGCTGAGACCATTTCCTATGTAAACGCCCACTACCAGTCCTCAGAGGCACTCTTTTAGCACTTTTTCCACCGAGGGTGAGAAAGAAGCAGCCTTTGCTGATGCTGGCCCAGCACACCTGAAGTGGCAGCAGAAATCAGAAACATGAGAAGGGAGCAGTCCCATTCGGGGGTGGCTGACAGCAGTGCACAGCCCGTTCTCCATTCTGCCACGTTCTCCAGGCGAGAGGGCCAGTACCAGTGAGTCAGGAGGCAGCCCTGCCTACCCCCGAGGGGCACGCACAGCTCCGTCACTGCGTCCACCCACTCACCCCTGTGCGTTAGAGCCAGCACACCTCGATGGGCACCAGTGCAGGGAGATGCAGGCATGCCTGTTGGTCACCCGCTGGCCACCAGCATGGTGCCAGGCGTGCTGCTGGCTTGCCCGTGCACGGCACCCAAGGTTGCCAGGAAATCCGAGAGTGGAAACGACGCAGGGGCAGCGTGGCTGTGCCGCCGGCAAGGCGCATCCTCTGGACCCTGCTCTCTGCCGGGCCTTCTGCTCTGCTCATGGGGAAACCTGATCCAGCAAAGTTCTTGTGCTGTGGTCTGTCTCCTGCCCTGCCTCTCACGTGCCCCATGGCACCTCACCAAGCCAGAAGAGAGGTGACCCCAAGGCCAAGGGCTCAGGCACTGCCGCTTTGGGGCAGAGCCAAAACTCAGGAGGGCTGCACTCCTTCGGCAGAGCTGTCACCCCAGAAAGGCAACCCCACACAGACCCTGGCGGGTGGTTTTTGGGGAAATCTGCTGAAACAGAAAGACAAAGCAGTGGGAAGACCTGTGAAGAGGGGAGTGGTTTGTTTGCAGATGTATAGATGCAGTTATTACAAAAATACAATTTTGACAGTACTGCAGAGCCACATCTATTACCAGCCTGGGTAAAGGATGGAATTGTATTTAAAGGTGATGGCGTAGGAAGAAGTAAAATTTAGCTCCTGAACTGTGTTAGTGCTTTTACAATCTGCATGTCTTCTCAGAGGGAGGGAGATTGTAGGCTGGTGTGTAATATTATATCCCGCTCGTAATTAAATCTTCTCTGGTGTAATTATGCTCAGATGACACGCTGCCTAAATATGGGAATGCTTTAAAACATTCACTTTTCCTTTCTGTTTCAGCAAAGAAGAAATGTTATTACAATGTAAAACCAAAACCAAATAGAAGAGATTATTTCTGTATTGATAAAGGGCAAAGTATAGTAGAAGGACTGAGGCCAGTCTTGAATCTTATGCACCAGACACAATTACTAGGATTGTCTCTCTTCTGCTTTCTCTCCTAGGCTCCAGGAGAAAGAAGAATCAATTAGCTCTCAGCAGACTATGACCTTGAAGGACATAGCTTTAAGGGGAATATGCTGAGTAAGACAGAAGAGAGAGGGGAGGAAGAGAAAAGGATTTGGAAACTCATGGAAGGGCCCGGTTCAGAAACAATACATCAGCCACAGAATATGAGATGTGTCAGTTCTTTTTTATTTCTGCACTGGAAAAAAAAAATATCAGTGCAAAAGCGGCTTTCTGGGAACAAGTTACCTCACTCTGCCTGAAATGGAAAAAAGGACACTGAGAGGCAAAAGAAGGGACAATCCAATTTGCAGATGCTACTTTCCAAGCCATCTCTCTGAGAATTTTATAGCTGTCAAAGGCATTCATAAAAAAAAAAAAGTTATCACTGATGCAATCTGTCAACCTCTCCAACAAATCTTGCTCTACATAAAACACAATGATATGTTTGAAATGCAGCTGTTTCAAAAACCCCAAGACAGTGCTTTTAGAGCTGTCCAAAAAGTTCTTTTCATGCCTCTTTGAATTCTTAGGCAGACCTTCTGCAGTGTACTTTTCCAGCTATAGTTTCTTATTTTTCTTTGTGGGGAACAGCAGCCCCTTGCCATAGTCAGAATTATGTGCCACAGTTAGAATAAATACTATCTACACAACGTTCTCCCTCAGAGCAACCCAAATTTGACCTGCTGCCAGTTCTCCTTCTCCTTTCAGTCTGTATCTATCTGAAAGTCTATGATGCCTTAAAACATATTTATCTTCGGGAAAAAAAGGCAACAGTAAAAAAAAAAAAACCACAAAACCAAAACCAAACACCCCCCATCCCGGGCTTAATTTACTTCAGAGGTGAAGTTAGCAGGTTATCGATAGAGCCTTGCCTCATGTGGAAATTCAAGAGAGTGAGGCTTTTACTGGCATAACTAGCTTTTGGTTGCTTCTCCCTTTCACATGAAAGAGGCCATTTTGACTGGATGGTGGTCCCTGGTCACTTTATGAAGTAAAAAGTGCTGTCATATCTTTAATGTCAGTTATGATATTTGCACTACAAAAAAAAAGATTTTCTGCATCAGCAAGAAAAAAAACCAATCACTTAGTATTGTTCTGTATAACTGCAAAGGTGGTTAAGTGTCCCAGTAATTCAAGTAATGTCTTACCTCCCACAGACAAAGCCCCCCGCCATTTAACCGCATAGCAGTATTTCCCTATTAGACTGTTTCCATCAGACAAATTACTTTTAATCCAAAGGATGGTTGTCACCGATTATCTAAGCAAAAGGCAGCAGGGCTTCTATAGGAAAACTTAAAATTTTCTTCCAGTGATTCTGGAATTGCTGTTCAGGACTGACTCCCAGCCGGCAGGACCTCCATTGAAATTGCTATAGTTATGCTCATTTTCACTGGCAAGGTGGCTGGCCCAAAATGTTCTCTCTAATCCAATTGCCACACACCTACACAGAGTGAGTCCTGGTGGGGCTAAACTCTGTAGTGAAATTCTGGTCACTTCAGGGCTCCAGGGTGAGGTCCAGTATGTACCACCTACAAGGTGACCATTCTGTGGCATTACAGGGAAGGTATGAGGGAGTATAAATGAGATGGGATCTTGCAAGGCTATTTGCAGGGAACAAAGTTGCTCATTCTGATCACTGCAGCTTTCCAAAGGAAACCTCAGCCCTGTGCTCTCGGCACAATGGCTCACTGCCTTCGCTTTTACTAGAGTTGCACAATTTTACACAGCTCAGGGATTGCGGGCTTGATCTGCTCCAGACTTGATGGCTTAAAATGATGAATATCAAAGAAATCACACTTCAGCAATGTGGTATTTTGATGCTTTATGATTGCTACTGTGAAAATAATCCAGGTACCCTGGATATTTTTTGCTTTAAGGATGAGCAAAGACTAATCTGGAAACTGACCCCTCTTGCATCCACAAGAATGCTTTCCTGAAATGCCCCACAAAAGTCAATGAGGCAATGTCTAAGAAACAGGTTCAACAAGAATCAGCTCCTGGAGGAGGAAAAAGATGCAGAGAAATGCATGCTACATTCTTAAGAGGAAGGGAAAGATCATAAGCTAACTGCTAAATTAATAATTCCTAGTCTCTAACTGCTTCAAATACACTGTCGCTCTTTCCCACTGTTCTCCCTGACTGTTTCAGGAGGATGACAGGGATGTTTGCCAGCAACAGACTTCAGGAAGGAGGTAGCAGAACTGCTCTGCAGGCAAGGCAAAGAAAACGAACACACAGGGAAGATCCAGCCCAGGACGCAAATCACATTTATAAGAAAAATATGCTGATAGACCATGTGGAACAGCTATCAGATAAACCCTTGAAGTAAATCACATCTTTCCCTACAAGTGTATACAGACAAAAGGGCAGTACCAGAGCTTTACAAAGTCCCAAATGAAGCCCTCTTCATTGCCATGCACACCTTAGAACTAAGTTCAGAGGCCCCTAGGTGCTCTCCATAGCAGGTACACATGCTATACCAATCTTAGAACATTTAAGCTTTGCATGCCAATCATGCCAATCACATGTCCTCCCTGAGGACAGGTGAAAACAGTGAAGTGCCTTTTTTTTTTTTTTTTTTTTTTTT
>Ga0065711_1008388_pt1 | contig 20358 bp, 17 predicted proteins | sample Hoacrofraction12_FD_59098 | JGI IMG/M metagenome (GOLD analysis project Ga0065711, IMG submission 59098) | Hoatzin crop microbial communities from Cojedes, Venezuela - Epithelial fraction 12 v2 (version 2) | ecosystem: Host-associated > Birds > Digestive system > Esophagus > Crop | place... | reverse complement strand
TAAATACTATTTTTGTTGTAGTAGGTCATAGAAGTTCTAGTCAGAGGTCAGGATGAGGAAGAACTTCTTCACTCTGAGGGTGACGGAGCCCTGGAACAGGCTGCCCAGGGAGGCTGTGGAGTCTCCTCTGGAGATATTCAAGACCCGCCTGGACAAGGTCCTGTTGCAGCCTGCTGTAGGTGACCCTGCTTCGGCAGGGAGGTTGGACTAGATGACCCACAGAGGTGCCTTCCAACCCCGAACATTCTGTGATTCTGTGATCTAACTCCTGCTGGCCTTCAAAACGTTGCCCTGCCTGGGACACCCCTGCGCCTCCCAGCAACGCCTCTTCACCATCTCTAACTTGGAAACATCAGAAACAGAGTCAGATGCCAGGACAGTACAGGAATGACAGATGCAGCCGGCGAGACGAATTTCCCCCATGACGTACGTACCTCAGGCCGCACCAGCCAAGGCGGTGGTTAGAGGCAGAGTTATATGTTAAGCACTGCCAGGCTCGTCTTGCTTATGACGTGCTTAGATTCAGATCAGCAGACAAAACTGCAAACTGATTTTCCCCACAAAGGGAGTTTTCGACAGATTTTATGCATGCTGTGTAAAAAAAAAAATTACTTATAGGTAAATGAAAGCTACCCGCAACCATCTGTGCAAGGTTAATGTCTACCATGTTCTAGAATAGCCAAGTGACACACAGTACATGACAGTACCCGAAGACAGAGTAAAACACAGTAAGTACATCTGGGGAAAAATCATGCTTTGAATGTATTTTAAACTTCTAAGCCCACAAGCCAAAATATCAATTGCTTCTAGGAGCGTTTTCCTAGTGGAATATGGATTTGTTTACCGCACTTCAAGTTCCCCTTTTCTGGTGAGAAAGCTGCAACCAAAACATCTCCAACATACCTTTAACTTCTGCTGTTAAAGCCATGTTTGTCATTGCTCTTACTCATAATATATAGATCAACCATATGTGAAACACAACGTTCAAAACGTTGCAAAACTTCACTTAAAGCACGTAAGACCTATTATTTTTCCTGACCAAAAAAGAAAAATCATTGTAAGTTTGGAACTCAGCTTGGGCTTTCCACCAAGCACCCAGACTTTACTTATTCTAATTTAACTTAATTCATCTCAGCCAGTGTCCCCTGCCAGAATGCAGAGGTCTCATGACCTGAAAATGGCAGGCCCCCTCCCTGTCACACACGCCTCTTGGCTGTTGCCTACTCAGGGGATGTCATTTGTTAGATGCACAGAACGTGCACTATCTCTCTCACAGAAAGACCTAAAATGAAACATTGCATCAATTCCTGCTGACCTTCCCCAGGTCTTCATTGACCATCTGAATCCACTATGCAACGCATACCACAAACACATATACCTGTTTGTTCCCTGCCCATGGCAGGGGGGTGGAACTAGATGATCTTTAAGGTCCCTTCCAACCCAATCCACTCTATGATTCTATGATTCCATGATACGTATATATATTTTCTACGTGTATATACAGAGATGGTAAAAGGTTTCTTTTCTCTAACCTGTGAACTTCCAATATATTTTCATATATGTGGAAGTTTCTTGTGAGGGAATTCACTACTTGAGGAAAATCAGGATGTCAGAGCCAAACTCTCAGTACCTTTGACTGTTCGGGACTTCTCTTGACAAGCCCTTCCATTAAACCATTGCACGCACTGACTTCTCTGCAGTTAAAAGAATGCTGACAGGAAAAGTATAACATCTTTCTGCCACTGTTTGCATAAATGAATGCTCATTAGATGCACTGCATCACCTGTAACACACTTTTCATATGAAATAAGTGCATATTGGAGCACGACCAGTCAAGAGGCAATGCCTGATCTTACTCAATGATTGTAGAGTACTTGGTTTCAATATTAAACTGTTCTCTGGACTGACTTCCTGCAGATACAGCTCCTCTTTTCCAAAAAGCATTATTTTTACTGAGTCATTGACACTCTTCTGAAGCCAAGAAGCATGTATACGTGCAAGGATTTCACCAGGGTTTGTGGTGGTGAGGGAGGAACATGGACACATGTTGGCTGTGTTGCCATCACACATGGCTGGCTGCACGCTCTACCTGCCACTTTTGCCCTGCACAGGAAAGGGCTGGCTGGTACAAGCGCCTAAAAACCTCTGCCACCATTTGTATTTTCAGCCCATTCCCTTCTCATGCATTAGTGGCTTCTTGGTGTTTGCCTTCCTCAAGGAGCTTGGGGCATCATCCTTCAGGAGGAGAACTGGAGAGAGGGAGCCCAGCAGGCAGGGGCCGTGGTTGATAACCTTGCCGTTGGGTGGAAAACACTGACTTTGGTGAGATGACTTGTTGGTACATTGAGCAAGGACGGGTGGCCTGGGGGCCTGCTTCTGCGCTTCCCCATGAGGAACAGAAATGCTGGGTGATGCCTGCGGGACTGCAGAAGGCACATGGCTGCTTAGAGAGCTCATTAAGAGACTGGGGGACTGCGGAGAGAAAAAGGAGAGGAAAAATTAATGACTAGGAAAATGACATGCCTGGGATTCTGCTCAGGGTATATAAAACCAGATAATTTCATTTATTTCTTAGAATGAGAATGAAGGGAACAAAAGGAAAAATGTTTTAGGAGTATAACTGAGCTGTGCGGGGTTGAACTGGGAAAGCTGAGCAGATGGAGTGACAAAAACCCAAGCGTACTTCCAGGGCGCTCTTGGAATCCTTCGGCAGCGTGAACAAAGCAAGGGACGAATGGTGGAAATCGCTGGGAAATCCAAAGCAGCTGAGATAAGACTGCAGGGTATGGTGGGCACCTGTCTGGGAGCCAAGGACGTTATTCAACAATACAGGGAAAAGGGTAGGAGCAGTGGGCCCAGCTGTGGCTGAGGAAAGGGAAAGATGGGAGAGAAATTCAAAAAAAACCCCAAAAATGGCAGAGGGGACATGCTGGCAGGAGTGGGGAAAACAGGAGAAAAGATGAAAGAAGCTCGGGGACACCAAAAGATGCCAAGAGCTGTGCAGGCATCAGGCAGGAGATGCCGTGGCCTGGAGCAGGCAGACGGGTGAGACCCGCTGGAGGAAGCTGCTGGAGACTGCAAATGAGATTGACGAGATGGGAGAAAGGTGCAGCAAGCTGGGGCAGCCAGCTGAGGGAGGACACACTTCTTCCCAGTATGAAGGGACGGCAGAGGGGCAGCTGGACAGGGAGAGCGAGAAAGCTCAGCTCGGGGAATAAAAACAAGAGCGACTCGGTAAGCCTCACATTTTTATTAACTGACAACAGGAAAATTGGCGGAAAAGTACTATACAAAGTCAAACATTCGTGCGTCTGTTACCTTTATGTGTGGACTGAAGGACATTGGGGAGACCTGTGCAGGGGCTGGTTCTCTCGCTCTGAAACTCTCTCTCTATAACCAGTGTTGACACTTCAGGTTTATTGAATATAGCAAACACTTGGGTGCTTGATAAGGAGGATAATGAATGCTTTTAGGGTGTACAAATTTGGCATATGTTGCAATTCGCTACCAGCACGTTCTTCCAGAAATCTGAAGAAGGAGCCAGCCTGGCTGGGTGCCCTCCCGGCACCGAAGTGCAGCTCCAGCGAGCCACATGTGCTGGTACCTGCCGGCCCCAGCATTCTTGTCCCCTCAGGGTTTTCATGCCGGTTATTAGCTGTCCTGCTTGGTTCAGCTATCTGTTGCCCTCATGGTCCCTAAACTTCAGGAATGCTCTCATTACCCTCCTCTGCTTTCCACTCCCATCATAAAAAAGTGACCTCCCCTCTTCTTCTTTTTCCTAGGGTTTTCCTCCTGACCTTTTTTCCCAACTGCCTCTGAGCTCAGGTCCCACCTCTGTCACTCCAACTTGTTGTATCCGTACAGCCCCCGCGCCGACACCTCAGCTCACTCCTCCACCAGCACGGCTCTCCCTGGGCAAGCCACGTGGAAGGTGTGCATTCAACCAACCTGCGAACGGCACTTCTCTGCATCTGAGAGGTGCTCCTACGAGCCCTGGTACCTCCAGGTACCTCTCAAAGTGTTCAGCACCTCTGCTGCCCCGGTGCCCCCCCCTGCCAGATGCAGTCGTGCGCAGTCTCTTTCTCCCCCAGACTCTCCCTCCCCACGACTGAACCTCAGGAGGACCCTGCCTGGGTCCTGCCCAACATTTCCACCTGCTCCTTCCCAGGTGCCCCTCCCTGGACCCACTCTGTTGACCATTTTCCCGTTCTTTCTTCCCAGAAAGGGTGCACCGGCAGGGCGGGATGTGATGGGAGGACAGGGGGAGGCAGTAAGAAGAGGTGTTTCCATTTGTCCCTGTTTTGCCGAGCTTCACACGAGGCTGGCTATCCTCTCCCTTTTCAGCTAGCTGCAAGCTCAAGCTGCTCTCGTAACTGCTAACTGGTTTTCCCCTGCCAGCGTCGGAGGCTAAATATAAGCCCACGGAGCCGGCCCCACGTCCCTGCCCGTATCTGGCAGCGCCTGGCATTCCACCGCGATTTCACAGAGCCGATGCTTTTCACGAACTTGGCAGCTCAAGAGAGCCGCCTCTCCCCGAACCAGCCGTAGGAGTTTCTAGAGCAACAGGAAACAGATTGCTAGTTTTCTCTTCAGTGCAAAGGGCAACATTGCAATTTTCTTTTGAGTCTCCAAGTGAAATGCTGCACTCCACCTCTGGGAGGTAAAAAAAGTCACGCCAAAAACTTGCTCAGCCAGCTTGCTGTCCAATGGTTTGTTTGGTAACACTGTGGTTTTTTTGAGGAAACTGGTATTTTTAAAGGATTGGCAGTTATTAAACAGCATTTAACGCGTAAGAGAAACTTATGATGAATACATCAGCATCTGTGCCAGACCAAACATCTGTAGTTTTTAGTGAAGCAGGCAATAGGAAATCAGAATTTTAATTCTGCTTTCCAGCTGACACTATAAATCAGCTATTTTAAATTCAGCCGAATTGAATAATTTAATTTTCTGGTTCTTAGGGTCAAAAATTAATAATCTTAATTTCCACATGAACTAGGCACGTGAGTAATCTTACCCTTAAATTACTTGTTTACACACTGGTAAATGCAGATGATAGTTTTAAAAAAACCACGGAGGCATATGCTAATTCAAAACATGCTCAGATGAATGGTGGGAGCCTGCCAAGTTTCACAGGTTTTCGGCTTCACTTTCACATTAGAAGTACCTGTAAAAACCCAGAGCTCAAGAAGAGAAGCTCCCGGTTTGACCTGACAAGATGTCCCAAGAGAAGAGGGGGGCTGAAGCCAGCCTGCCCTCCGCTAGCTGGCCCCAGGCACAGCCCCTCCGCACGGGCTCATCCTCACAGCTGGCCCTTCGGCAACCAAATGGGACCTCTGCTCTTCGGGTACCTGCTGGGGCAGGCGGTCTCTGGCAACATCCCTCCTAGCTTCAGCTTCTGCCATTTTGTTAGCAACTGGTGAGGGCTAAAAAGAAACCTGCCACAACATAAAAACCGTCACGGTAGTGACATACTCTGGCTGCATACAGTCATCGATGACTGAGTTATTCAGACTTAATGAGTTACCTTTCGTGAGCTGAGTTACAGTAACCTGCTTTAATTAAAGAGTAAAACAAATTAGCATAAGCTACCATGAAGGTGATTAAACCCAAAGCACGAAGTGTGTAAACCAGTATGTCATATTTAACAGGTGGGGTAGGCAAAAGATGTTCCTGCCTACACTTACACAGTCTGAGCTTAGGAGCGCAACTTGGTAAGCCATGGTGATCATACCGTAAAATGGTTCTGTTGATGCAAAAGCTAAGGATTCAACACCTACCGAGCCTGGTACCCTTCCCTATAGCTTGTTTGCTCTTGGAAGTGGCTGATGCAGGAGGGATGTCCCAGAAAACACGATGGATGAAATCGAGTATTACAGAACGCATTGAACTGAGTATTTTGCAGACATATTGCCTAAATTATTAGAATGGGCTTGTCACTGGACAATCTATTTGAACTACTCAGAAAGTAATTCTTGAAAATATGAAAAAGCAGGTAATTGCAAAACATTGCTGACCAACTTCAGTTAATGCATCCTAGAAGGTCAGTGATGGTCTCCAAGATGAACTTGGTGAACAGGAGACACGGTGTGAGATAAACAAGCCATAATTCAGCAAGGACAAGTGCAGACTTTTATATGTTGGTTGGAATAACCGATCGTGCAAACCGGGTGGAAAGTGACACGGAGGATCTGTGAATTACCACGTGCCACCAACCAAACGCCAACCATTTCATACTGCTGAGAAAAAAATGAATGTCATATGGGGATGTATGAACAGGAGTGCCATATGCAAGATGTGTGAAATCACTCTCCTACTCTACTTGGTGCTGAAAGCCTCAGCCCGAATCCTGCGCCCAGATTTAGGCACTGCACTCCACGGAAGATGTGGAGTGGCCAAACGCAAGAGAATTGCTGGAAGTCTGGTAAGCATAGTCTGAGGAAACCTGGGATGAAAGGGATGAGGACTGGGCAAGTGAATGTAGTCCCAAATATACAAAGAAAAAGAAAATAAATAGTTTTCCAGATGCAGTGGATGAATAAGGAGGACAGCTGAGTTGCAGAAGGGGAATTCGGGTTAGACATGATGCAAATGCTGTAGCGGTAGCGCAGTGAAACATGGGGGGACGCAGCGCAAGGAGGAGACAAAGTGCAGGGCGAGAAGTATCTGTTAGGAAAGATGTAATCCTGTCCGGTCACGGAGGTCGGATGATGTCTGGAGAGTGTGTCCCCCCGCCGGCTCCGCGACGCTGACAAAAGTTAAAAATCCTCAGCCGCTATCAAGCGGGGAAACTTCATTAATGATTTATACCAGTAAAGGGGCCTTGCCTGAAATGTGTCCAGCGTAATAATTTTTTCTATCTAATTTTTGCTTTTAGCCATGAGATTATGAGTAATAGCTGCGGTGCTACACTGTTAGCCAGAAATCCTTTAGATTTCTAAAGGTCAGTTAATCTATGATCTAATCTGATGGTCACTGAAATTAAGTGGAAGCAGTTCAGCAGGCTATAATGGAGAGTGGTTCATGTCTCTAGCCTTCAGTTACCTTGAGTTAAACCATCTTTTATAAGCAAAACAACATACAGGCATGAAATACATTTTGAAAAGCATGCTGGATCTTTCTGTTGTACTGCAGGGGAAAAGGAAACTCCGCCTTTCTAGCTAGCTGCTGCTTTAAAATAGTGCTCTTAAAAAACTCCAGAATGTCTTTAGTGCCTTCTGTTCACCTGTTGACACTCCTGTCCCTTGGGAGATTTTATGCAGCTGGGGAAGCAGGCAAGATTCATACAAATCTGGCTGCTCTGTCTTGACTTGTTCACCGTGAGAGTCAAGCTGCCTGTTTGAAACTTACTCCTTTTAAGAGAGGAATATTTCAACTAAGCAAGACCAAAAAAAATACCCAGGAAAAAAAAAAAAGGGGAAAGAAAAGCAGACTTGGCTATACAGCTTGGCAGTTAAAGGAGCACTAAAATAGAAGTGTTAAACTCCTCACAGTTATCTGTAAGTCTTCAAGGATTTCAAGTCTCAGCACAGTCACCATTAGCGAATTAAAGATCTGAAAGGTTGTCCCAGCGAGCACATGCTTTGATTCCTAAACAGACCTAGTATTTCGTATTTTTGAGTCGCTTTCCCCAGGTACTTTCATTTCATATGGCTGGACTTTAGACTGCTTTCCTACTACTCTTGCAACACATCTGGAAATCCCCTCCTACGTAATATAATACGTAATATACACTACTTAGTTTGAGGAATTGAATTTTATAATACAGGCTCAGGCATAAAAACTCACAAAAGAAACCGAAGACGGAGGTCAGAAAACTAGCCTTCTTTTGACTCTGACTTTCCCATGCTGCATTTCCGCTCGATTATGATACAGTTTAAATTTCATGGATGTCATCTGAAAATGAGAGCCGATATAACGTAGCTGAATTCTCTTTGTCACTGAGTATATTCTGTACGTTAACTGGTAGTGCGATGCACTGCAGCATAGTCTTTAATTAACATGCAACAATACCACAGCTACTGTACGGGCACAGCATAGGAACCTGGTGCTGGATATAAAAATAGCTGTGCTGAAACGTGTCGTATCACTACACGATGTGACTAAGTCAGCGGAGACACTCTTACACTTGAAACCTGAAGTCTTACTGAGCACTGATTTTCAGCTGGGGAAGCTGTGATCAAATCAATGCATGTATTATTCTCCACAAATGAATAATGCCGTGAACGAGGACATATTAAACACCTACAGCGCACAAAGCTTCTCACACTGGTTACGAGCCAAACACAAACAAAAGAGGCCGTGAGTTCTCCAGAGCTCTTGTTCTGTCTCCCGTGAAGTCCTCCTGCCTGTCTGGATACAACGCGCGGCATCCCTATGAACGCCCGGTGCCAACAGGAGAGGGCACCGATTTTGGGTTGGGAGCAGCCTGACTGCCCTTCTCTCCTCCTCCTTCCTACCCTCGAGGAAAACAACGAGAAACAAAGCCGCTCCGTACCCCACAGTGAGCGAAGGCAGTACGAAAACCGGGGGAGACGAAGACGCCTCTGCTGGCACCGAGCCAGGGATGCGCCGGCACTAACGGCACGGGTCCGTCCCTGGCCGGGGGAGGCAAAACTCGGCACCCCAGGGCGGTGAAACCCTCCGCCAGCACAGGGGCTTTGGGAGGAATGTAACCCAGGGCTGACCTCCACCCTCAGCCCACAGCCGGCACCGCTCCGCTCTCTGAAGGCGCCGGCGCTCGCTTAGCTGCCGCGGCGCGGGGACCTCTCCAAAGGTTTCCCTCCGACGCTGGCCACCAGAACCGAACATCCACAGAAACGCAGCAGCTGGCCCCCCCGCCCTGCCCAAGGAGCAGCATTTGTGCACCCTCGCTCGTCGCGGCCACGCGGGCACCGTAGTCCTACACCGCGGTGCAGCCTCGGGCACGATTTCAACATCCCGGCGCGGCACAAACTGTCGAGGCGAAGAGGCCGTGTGGCTCTGGCGCGGGGCAGCACCGCAGGGAAGGGGCACCAGGAGCCATGCAGCGACGCTCCTCTGCTTGCTGGGGAATGCGTCAGGGAGGCACAAACACACAAAAGAGAGAGGAGATAGGAGATAGTTACCTAACATGACGAAGGGGATTCCCAGGAAGGTGGAATTGTATTTCCCACCAGTGAGATTGATGATCCCGGCTGCAGTCAGGGTGGCAAGGGTCACGGTCAGCAATCCCAGCAGGCCAAGCCAGGGTTTGCTGCGGACACAATCCTGCATGGAGCAGCAGAGAATGGCCAAGGTGACCACAAGGACCAAGCTTGTGATCAGGTAGCGTTCTGACACCCTGCTCGTCTTCTGGAAATCCTCCTTCAGCGAAGAAGAAGTGAAAGGATACATTTTCACTTTCCTGTTGGATTTCTGGAAAAGTTCAACAGTGTCACAAAATATGGATTCCCACTTCTCTGCCACCATGTCATTCAAGGAGTTGATTGCCTGCAAGTAGTAGGTGAGCTGAATGGCTTCTGCAGACTTCACCCGGTCCTTGCTGTGCACAGTAACCCCACCAAGCTGATGCCCGTTATACACTTCCCTGCCATCCTTTAAGTGAGTAATCGGATAAGTGATTGCAAAATTAGTTCGATTAGAAGAACGAGCAGCCTTTAATTCCTCCAGTACATGCACTATGTCGTCCACTATGCATGTCTTGTCATTGTTCAGGATACATATATGGGCAAACGTGTAATTGAAACCAGGTCTTTGAACTTGGATCCTGGTCACAGCAGAGTGCAACTACAAGGGAAAGAGAAATCACAGACGTTATTTATCAGTTCATCTCGCACAGTAGCAGCCAGAACGACAGCGGCTCCTCGCCTCCGTCCCTTTCCTATTCGATCTAAGCAACAAACAACAAAAGTTCTGGTGACTGCAGTATCAATAGCACGCTCATTGGAATAAAAAAACAAAAAAGAAACATGCATTAAAATAGCAGTATTATTCCCCTGCGCCCTTTGCTGGCAACTCGGGTGTGTGGTGACTTGCCTCCGCGCCATGCGCATCTGCCGCTCGGCCTCTCTAAATAAGCCAATTCCAAAGGCCCGGACCGCCACTCTCCAGCGATCTGGGCGAAGGCAGAAGGGAGAGCTGCAGCCCAACGGCGTCTGGGGACACCGTCGTGCTCGGGATTGCCACGCTGCTCTCTCTCAACAGGCAAACTCTGCCAGGTTGCTCTCTCCCAACAGGCAAACTCTGGGCACAGCCGGTGGCAGAGCAGCGTGAGCGGGGGTGCCGCAGGATGCGCCGGGAGCCTGGCAGCCGGCAGCGGCAGGGACGCAGCCCTCTCTCGGAGCAAGGACAGGGCACAGCCGCATGTCCCAAGCGGGGAGACTGTCAGCATGGCAGGGCTATGACAGCTGGCATGAATGGATTTGCCCTCTTTTCCCTCCCTCTGTCCCCCATCAAATCCTTGGCAAGTGTGAGAGCGGGAAGCAACGGCAGAGACTGACGCTGGTTTTCTCTTTCTCTCTCCAAGAGGTTCTGTTAATCAGGGGAGGCCCTAATTTCAGTGCCTGCACGTTATTACCGCTTATTGTTTGGTGTAGCAGCAGCTTTCAGCACGGCCTCCCTCGTAAGCTGTTTTGCATCCTTCTGAAATCTGCCATGCTTGAGCTCTGACCCAAAGTGCATTCAGTTATTTTTGAGCATCAGAAGGGCAGAAAAATTACCCTCTCCTCCTGAAAAAACACAGAAAACTCTTGCAACCTTTTCTCAATCCATTTAGTCAACACAGCAGAAGCAAGAAATCCAGAAGACAGTAAGGGAATAGCCCCAACAGGCTGAGGTTACAGTATTTTTCAGAAGTAGAATATTGAGTTTGCTAATGTTGGGAGCCTTAGCAAAGTGCAAGCTGGTTTTTTGCATATTCTCCTTGCAAAACGTGCAGCCCTTACCCACCACCATCACCATTTAACCCCTCCTGCGCTGCTGTAGCTGTGCAGAGAGTACCAAGACCTCCCGTAAGGATGCTGCTGGGGCCAAGGCGATGCTACCCACCGCCCCAAGTCTGCGCAGACTTTCCCTGCGGCCGTGGTGTCCTCCACTGTGGGCAGCCACGAAGTTCAGAATGGGGCTCCCTCTGCCCTTTTCTGGCTGGCCTGGGGGGTACCTGATGTCCCACATTCCGGGGGCCCCCACTCGCCGCTGTGTGCACGCTGTGTGGGCGGCTTGGTGGGACACGCCATTCCTCGCGGCGTCAGCAGGGCCGGCACGGCGGGGCGTGCGCCCCTCGCACTGACCAGTCCCCGCGACCTCGTGCCTGCGGCAGGTGGCCATGTCTGCTGCTGCCCCGGGGGGAGCGGATCACCATGCCCGCTCTGAGGAACTGCACGGATTTATCCTCCAGTCCCCTTTACAGCGAGGGAAATGGCTGTCGGAGCAATGCACAGGTGTGGCCACACAGCCAGGGCTGATAAAAGAGAAGGAGAAGCCCTCCTTCACCTGCAAAGCAAGAAGACCACCGCTCTTGCAGGGAGATGAAGAGCCAAATTAAGAACAATTTTTTTCCTTAAAGAGGGAATAGTTATTTTCTGCCTTTAGATTTTGGGCAAGACAATGAAGACTGGCTACAGGGAGACAACTCCTTTTTTCCTACTTGCATATGCTGCTTTCCACTGCAATCCAAACAGGGCAGGAGGCTCTTCTGCCCAGTAAAGAGGCTGGGATTAGGTGATATTTAATAGAACTGCCTCCTTCTGAAGACAAGCACTGATTCAAAAAACACAAGATAGGGTACACGAGAGCAGCAGAGCTTATGCACTTGTCTGGTGGCAATGGGCAAAATGTCTAATAATCATGGCTAAAATACTGGTCTTGTTGAAGTTAAATAGTCATAGTGACTTTTGTGTGGTCTTTCAGACCTATTTGCAGAAAAAAAAATACGATACTCTGAATCTGATTGCTTTGCAATTACATTGCATAATCTGTGATGGGTATACATTTATTTAGTGAAGCTGCCTCTGTTCTTCAGGATGACATGATGTCATATAGGCAAAAATTACATAATTCCTGTATTCTCAACTTGTTTCTCTAGCAGATTGGGGGTGTATTTTTCTAAATTTGAGCAGTTTTTATCTTCTGCAGAACAACATTTCTATATTGACACTAGAAAGACAGGTTTGAGAAATAAACTGAACTAACAGATCTTTTTACAGTACTGGGAGAACATAATATGTGGTCATGGTGAGAAGCAAAACTCTCCGTGGTGGGAGAACAAATAACAGTCTGTGCAACAGATTAGGGGCTTTTGCACAACTTTCTTCTAAAACAAAATAAAATAGAAGATTTACAAGAACCTGTCAAAGAAACGAGCCTGTATGGGGAATTCTTCCTGTCTTTCCAGTTTGTTCTTGCAAAGCTCTGCTTTGCAACAGCTGTTTTGGGGTATGAATTCAAATGTATGTCATTACAGTTTGGGGAAAATGCCCTGCCTTACCGACTGAAAGACATATATCTGATTTTAAATTTTTTACAATGGCAGCTACTGTATGGTTTTAATCAACAAGGGTTGTAAAATCAGATGTCACATAAAGCAGCGCAGCCGAGGACAACTAGGAGGAATAGCAGGACTTTCCTGCCTGTGTTAGATTCACAACATAATTCCTTCAGAGAGGATCCATCGAGAGACACAATGCAGAAGAAATTAAACTGTCAGGAAACTTTTATCAAACAACGTGTGTTGCTATTTACCTTCCCTGCTTCACCTCTGCATTTGCTTCCTTCTACATCTGAAACACTTTCTTTTAATATTTAGGTTATAAAATAACCCCATCTGTCACAGCTGTTACTTCATCTTTAGCGCAAGGCTAGAAGCTAAATGTCATACCTAAAATACTCATTTTTTTCTTGGAAATGATAATTTTGGACTCAGAAGCCCGCTCGGCGGCAGCAGCCTCGTGCCCCCTGCGAGGCTGCGCTGGGCTGGACCGGGCGCGGCGTGAGGGGACGTGCCCCTCGCACCTCGGGGTGCCGGAGTGGGGAGCAGGCAGCCGGCTCGGCATTCTGGGGCACCCCGGCAGCCCCAGAGCCTGCTGCAAGCTCTGCAGCATAGAGCAGCTCCGAGATGTACCCCGAGCTTTGCCAGTGGCCACGCCATGTGTTCTCAGTGTGGAGGCAAACAGCCAAAGAGGAGGAAAACCTACCGTTCCCTCCACCCCTTCGAAGCGTGCCAAGCACTGCCCCAGCGCGCCCATGGCCCCAGCGCGCCCATGGATTCAGCTCCAGGAAGCCTGACTCAGACCTTCTTCCTCGGGACAAACACACCGCTTTACCTGCCCTTTGCTTTTTCGGACCAGCTCCTAGAAAACAAACCTCTGCCGGCTCAGTGCCGGGCAGGGGCACGCTGCAGCACGGCCGCAGGCCGTCCCTCCCTTTGCTCTGCCCCGCTGAGAGCTGCCGACCCGCAGCACTCTCCGCTCTGCGGCCATGCTGCAGGCTCCACTGCGGCCACGCAGGTTTTCTCCACTTGCAACCAGAGCCCACGCCCGTGGCCACGGGTGACTGGCTTCCACAGAAAATGGACAGAAGGTCCAAGAGGTGACCAGGGCACGCCCTACCAGTTCAAGGGATCACGCGGTCTGCAATTCAGCTTGCCTACGGTACGCCGGGAGGTCTCGCAGGAAACTTCAGGTTGTTAATAGTGAACGGCAGAAATCGCTGTATGATGGGGACAACGTTAGCAATATGCTAATGCATAATGCATATAGCACTCCTCAGTGCAGCAGATTTTAATAGCAAGTAACCACATTCTCAATAAACCTGGCACCTAGTACTGGGACAAATGATTGACCACCAGATTCTCATTTACCCAGCTGTTTTCTTATCCTTGCTGATCCTATTAGGAGAAAGGGAGATTTCAAGGAATAACAAAAGCTGAATGAATGGTTTTTCTTGCAGGGAGACATGCACTGCTGGCTCATCGCTCACAGCACTTTCAGCTAGCTAACCGTGCAAGGAACCAAAAAGCAGTTTACTGCTGAGATGCCAGAGCACTGCAGCAGGAGAGCTGCACAGCATCGCCTCAGCTCCCTTGCCACCGTGGCAGCCTGTCCCCGAAAGCGCTCAGGCACGAAATAGTAACTTTCACCTCCCCCTCTCATCCTTGTTTAAGCAGTGACCACCACTTGCAGTTCCCCTCTCCCTTCCGAAAGTTGTGTTTATGCGTGTCCTGCACCGGAGAGAGAGTTCTAGAACAGCGTTGTCTCTTCCTTCAGCCCTTAGCCCTTTGCATTTGGTATCATCGTGCTCTCAGTCTTCGTTTACTCTAAGTCCCACGCTCACTCAGTCATTTATTTTAGACAGAGAGGAAAGATGGCTTCAACCAGGAGACAAATCCCCTTCTGCAAACACCCCCAGGTGAGGGCTGTACTGGTCTCCCTCCTCCATGCCAAGCCACGTTTCAGCCTGTAGCACAGATGACAGATGAGGGGTGGCAAAACTGCCCTGCCCGAACGGCTGGTTTTACCCACAGGCCCAGGACGGGACGACGTCGGGAAGCAAAAGCCCAAATCCTTTCACTTATCCTGGGCTAAACAACTTGCTCCAGGGCCTCAGAGAGCCATGGCTGCAAAGATTTCTTCAAGCTGTTTTTGGCTCCTGGCCCTCCTACCTCTGCCATCAACACAGGAAGGCAGACGCCGGGAACCAGAGCTCCCCAGTTTGTCTGCCCTGGGATGACCAAGCCCCACGCTGGGCTCTGTGAGACAGCTCTTCCCCTTACAGAGCTTGGCACAACTTTCAGCAGTGGCAGCAAAGCTGAAACTGAAGGCAAAGGGGTTGTACTCAGAGATGTATATTCAGGACAGAAAGGAAAGCTTGATTTTATTCTTACATCCACGCAAAAGACGCAGGGAGCCACAAGAAGGGGTGAGGAAAACCTCTAGCCCCTTTGCCCTTTCTTTAATTCAAAAGTGAGCAGGTATTAGCAGAATTTTGTCAATTTAGTCAGGTAACAAAAAGTCTGCAGCCTCCCTGTGAAGCAAACAGATCCCATCCCAGCAGGGAGGGGTTAGAAACTGCTGAATCATTTGCAAAATGGTCCTATCCCAGAAATCCTTCAAGCCCGCGTTGCACAGTCTGCCACCCCGACCAAAGCCACGGGCAAAGGGGACAAGGCACGTGGCCCCAGTGATGGCCACCAGTGTCCCACACGGGTCTCGCCCCGCTGGTGGCCTGGCTTTGCTCCCACGGATGCTTCGCGGCGAGGGCGACAGCAACACGCAGCGGGACACTTCAGTCTTGCCAAGCTCCTATTCCCAGCTCACGGAGACACCCCGACTCCCGCGGGAGCTGCGTCAGAGTCGCAGCCACCATTTTTAATATTAAGGATGTGTACAACTACCTTCTGCTTATCATATATACTGCAAAAATGTGTTTGGTTTTGCTGCTGAGCAGTGACGTGCGGTGTTTTATAGGGGACATCGCTCATCGTAAGGACTCGACTAGGCTTTGGTACTTGACATATAGCTGATGAATGGCCAACTAGACAAAACTAGATAGATATACGGATGTCCTCCTGTACTATGAATAATCTGGCACATGGAGAGATATGTTTTACTCACAGGAGTAAGAGCTTTGCAATGCCATATTATTTTTTGTTGTTGTTGTTGCTGGTATTATTTGACTCTATTTAGTCTTTCAGTCTACCTCTGATGGTTCAAATTAAAAACGAGCTTCACTCTAATCAGTGTTGCCAACTCTTACAATTTTTTTCCTGTCATTTTCACCAAATCTGTTTTTTCTCTGAGCTCTGGAGCCTGAAGTATTGTGTTTTTTTAAAAAAAAACCCTCAGCTTTCATTAAAAGAAAGAAATGTCTGATCTCATGGCTATGGAAGAAAGCCTAAGAAGGCTCAAAAATAAAGTGAAGAATGAACTCATCATCTATTTCTGCTTAAAATCTCATCACTGTTTTGGGCTTAAGACTGAAAAACTAGAAAGCAGGATAAATACAATGATTTTTAAATATAGGCTTCATTTTCATGTGAAGCTGGTTTACTCTTCTGGTAATTTTTACAGGTAACTTCTGCCAAGGAAAACGAAGAGGAGAAAAAGCCTTTAATGGATTGCTATAAACTTCTCCACTTCTTCTATGATCTCAGTAATCTCTGGCATTTCCTATCTTTGCAGAGCGCTTTTTCATTCACTTCAAGAGACAGCCTCCGTCAAAACGTAAAAGGGTTGTGAGAGGGAAAAGGCTTGCCCAGCTCCCCGCTTAATTCACAAAAGAAAACACAGTGGGCTCTGCAGACCTGGGCAGAATTAAACTATATCGAGTGTATTTTCCTCAGCAGAAGGTGCAGAGAGGGAAGGCAAGGGAGCCCCTGGACGGGGCCGTGCCCTGCTGTCAGTCTGAGTACCACGGGTCTGGGGCAGGGGTTCCAAGCGAGCTGGTGGGCAGCGGCCTCCTGCCCAAGCCCTTCTGGCTGATGCACACCCGAAGGAGGAAGCCAGTAGGTCCTAACGGCTCAGGAATAACATCAGAAGTCGCAGCTGGAGAGCGTGCAGCGAGGAACGCTATGGGTAGCTGGGCTCTTCGTCTAGCAGGCCGACAACCAGGTTTCCTGAAGAGACGCTAAGATACTCATCATGCAAGCTACGTACTTTTGCAACTAATTTCTTCAGCTGTCCAAACCACGGTGAATTGTTTTCTCCAAAGAATTTTCATGTAAATAAAATCTATAAATTGTTCAAACTACAAGTCATCAACTGAGGGACAACCATTAGTGCTCCAAGTGGCAGATGTGTGTGCATTTACATTTCCACCTGCCTTCTTGGTGGCTACAGAAAATTGCTAGATATGATTCTTCTTTCCTAATCTGAAGTGGAGGAGCTTTACTAATCCATATTGACCATTGCCCTGGCAATTACACCTGAATTTGTCCCACCGGGAGAAACCCACTCCGGTTTTTGGTCTGACCTGCTGCTGGAAAACAGGACCCCTCTGCACAGCCTGGTGCACAGCTCCAAAATGGATTTTTCACGATGGGGAAAAAAAGATGAAAACTTCGCTCCTGCAGCTGATCTTGTGTCAGGTCTACGGCAGCCTCCTCCACACGCCCCATCTCTCCATAAACACCCCTCTGTCCTTCTCAGCAAGCTGGAGACACCACGCAGGCTTTTTGGAAAGGCTCCTCCAGCAGAAGTGTGACCCATAGGCCCTTCCTCACTACAGAAAACCTCAATAGATGCAACTTCACAGCCCACGGTGCTCATTGTTGTTACTTGGCTCCTCCTTCTCCCTTCCAACAGGAGAGAGGGGGTTCTCCTGCTCTAGACCCCAACTTAAAGACAGGGTCTGGTGACAGCTTTCAGGAAGCCCAAATTTGGTCACTGTGAAGAACCGGCAGCTCTCCTCAAACCATGCAGCACTGCCTGAGGCACCAGCAGCCCTGACCTCCAACGCCTGCCCTGCCTGCTTGCATTGGAGGGGTGACGTCCCCCATCACACATGTCCAGCCATGCACTGAGGGAACCCGTCCCCTGCACACTCCATCAGACAGGAGGCGAGATCTGACCTTCAAAAGCAGGAAAGGCGATGCAACACGGAGTGCTGGATGTCCCCAGCATGGGCTGCCTGGCTGGCAGCGGCTCGGGGTGCACTGTCGCAGGGGAGCATCGCACCACGGTGCGAGGCAAGAGGGACAGTAAAGGGACGCCATCCCAGCTGGAGCAGTGGGATGCGGATGTCCTCCCAGGCACGGGCAACTCCAGGGCTTCTGCTCCAGCCCCCGGACGGCGCTGCGGGAGAGACCAAAACCTCTCACCCACAGGAACCACGCCAAGGAGCTGCTGCTGCTGCAGACACCGGGAGCTCAGGAGGGGTTCTGCACGTGCTTCCACGCTGCCCTTGCGGCGTGCTTTTTATCTTCCCTGTTCCCTGGCAGTGCCCAGATCTTACCTGCGTATCTTAATTCTCGTCTGTTTTCGCATAAGATACATTTTAGCCCTGCAGCATTGTGCTGCTATGACAACAGGCTTGCACTTCTGCTGCTTTCACACCCTTGTTTTTCTTGTATTAGGACTCTTCCCCTCATCTTACAGCCTTGCTCTCAAGACATGACTTCATCCGTTAATTTTTTTTCAGCAGAATTCACTATTTGTTCTGTTGAAGTGTTTTTAGTGCCTGAGCTACCTAGAGAAGGTGGAGAGCTACTATTTCCATCGCTAGATCCACAACTGACTGCCTGTGTCCAGGCATTCAGAAGCAGCCAAAGTTTTAAAATAAGGAGTACCCTGCGTTAGCCAGGATTGCGCCAGACCGAGCTTTCGGCTCAGCTGAATGACCAGAATCCACTTCCACCGACCCTGAAAATAACATCTTAAGCATGCCATGTTTGTACAGCAAAGCAATTGGAAATATCACAGGCACGGGAACATAAATACGGTGATTTCCTCCACGAGTTTCCTCACAAGTAGAAAATAAGTGAGGAAATCTGGGAAGACTATAGACAGGGCACGCAGGCGCACACGTTAACAGGGACATAGTAATTAAAGAGCAGAGGGAGGAAATGAAACCCCAACAAGTATGAGGTCTACAAAATTTTGAAGTTCAACTGATTTGTTCTGCAGTAATCAGAAGTTATGCAGTTCTTAAACTTAAACAGAAATACCTAATTTCACTACTTGCCTGCATCTTGAAACAGATATTTCACCAGTTATCTAGAGCCATTGATGGCCGGTTTATATGAGAGGTGCAATGTATAAGCACCGTCTGAAAACACGTAGTTGGGAGAGGTATCCTCAAAAAAAATAAACCCTCACCTACAGATTTGCATAGAGGCAAACTGCAAATGCAATCCCGTTCAGTAAGGCATTTTACATTTCATTCCTTTTCATCTCTGCGTCTTGCCACCTTAAGTAGAGTTTTTGCCAAAAAAATATTAGTACTGTGTTATTGTTATAAACACAATAACGTAAGTGGAAGAGAGGATATCCTTCGGAAAAAAAAAGGAAACCTTTCATTAAAAAAAAAAAAAAAGTCTTTTGTAATGTAACGCTGTTTACTCACTGTAAGTATAGAGGAATGAACCGGCTCAAAAAGATGGGTGTCTTGAATTCTGGCTAAATCAGAATGTATTTTCTAGGGTTTAAAAATCTGGCTAGGTCCGTATTTCCAGTGAGTCCGTATGCCTTCAACCTGCCAAGTTTCTAGCTGCAAGTGGAAATACCACCACGACATGGTAGGGGGTTGCTCTGACACTGTATTTAGGTGGGATGCTAGGCTTAGATGACTTGTACAGACTCTACATAATCATCTGAACTTCTGCACAATGGTCCACACCAAATGGCTCAATTATTTTTGTTTCTCCAAGCACTTCTTGGAAATACAGGGGTCAAAGCTCACTTTCTTCAGTTAGGTATTTTTATTTCCTGCCTCTCTCTCTCTCTAAAGAGTGAAATCTTGAGGAAGAAAGGTCCTGGGCACCGACAGCACAGGATGCCAGTGCCCTGTGCTCAGCTACAAGAGCAGGTACAGCAGCGAGTAAAATTTCCTTATTGCCCGCCCACAGTAGCTCAGTCTCAGGATGTATCTCCTGCATATCCGAGATTCTACCGAGGCTTTTTGTTGGATCATCTATTCAAGGCCAGAGATCCAAGATATGTTTAGGTTTCTCCCCTTTCTTCTGCAAATGACTATGCTAGCTGGAAACAAAACATTGGGGTGGCAGGCCCGGAATGGTTTAAGCATTTACAGAGAGTTATGAGAACTATAGACGGAGATCTATGCAAAAATAATAATAATAAAAAGGTACTATTACATAAGGCAGCCACACGCCTCCACGCTAACGAGCAGGAGAGACCTTGTGTGGAGCAGCCTGTACCGTCAGCAAGACCTGCCACTGCCATGCGAGCGGCCAGCGTGGCGCCGGCAGACGTGTGCTGTCAGCGGGGAGTCCCAAGGCAGCCCCTGCCCCGGGGGTGCCGCTGGAGATCTGCGCCTGAGACGGTGGTCGGGCTGAGCCCTTCCCTACGCCTCTTCCCAGCCAGCCAACAGGGCATCGGGCGGCACTGCTAAAGGCGAGGTTCTCGGGGTGAGAGTGCGCCCACAAGGAACAGCACTAAGCCAGCTAGAGATGCCCCCAAAGAAGTTATTTAATTGACTAATTAATTGATTAGGATGTTAGTGTGATTAACTTTTGACAGTACCAGCTATGCTTGAACTGCTCAGTCCCCAAAGCTTTGTATCCCTTTACTGAGGGGTCAATAACAAAGCTGACTTCTTCCTCTGCCGAAACCAGAGGAAACCTTCTCTTTCCCTCGCCAGGTGACCAGGGTAGCTGTAGCAGCTCAAGGCTCTCTCCCTTCCCTCCTTGGCTGATGGGGGGGG
>Ga0065711_1036966_pt1 | contig 20359 bp, 25 predicted proteins | sample Hoacrofraction12_FD_59098 | JGI IMG/M metagenome (GOLD analysis project Ga0065711, IMG submission 59098) | Hoatzin crop microbial communities from Cojedes, Venezuela - Epithelial fraction 12 v2 (version 2) | ecosystem: Host-associated > Birds > Digestive system > Esophagus > Crop | place... | reverse complement strand
GGGTGCGGGGGGGATGGAGGGAGGAGCAGAGCTCCGGTGCCGGGGGCTGTTGGGGCAGCACCCAGCAGCGCTGCGGGGGGAGAGCTTCGTGCCTGGGGCGGGGAGAGGGGGGCCCGGGCAGGCGGGGACCCCAGGCTGGGGCTGCCGCGGGGGTCCCGCAGCCGCCGTGCGCCCGTCCGCTTCGTTCCCGCCCGATGCCGCCTGCTGCGGGGCTGAGCGGGCAGTCCGCGGGGTGCATGACGGGCGGGGTTTCCTCCTTTGCGGCGGGGTCCCGTTCATTTTTCAAGCCCCCGTCCCCGCCTCACCCTGTGCGCCGTGCCGGCTGGTGCTCCCCGCAGCCGTCCCGCAGCGGGAGCCCGAGCAAAGCCGGGGGCCGGGGACGGGACGCGGCTCTGGGGGACGGGACGCGGCCCCTCAGCGGGGCGAGGGAGGGCAGGAAGATCCGTGTGCCCGGGGAGCTGCCGTTTCGATCCCTGCGGTGGATCCAGCCGCGGATGCTTCCAGTCGCATCCCAGCCCGACAGCGGGGAGAACACTGGGAAGGGGTCAAGGAGCCCGGGGGGGGCTGTGGGCCCCCGTCCGCTGGGCAGGAGCTGCTGCTCAGAGAGTTTGCCGGGGACTTCGGGTGCGGTGAATAGTTAGAAACCCGCACAGCCAGCCGGCTACTGTGCCCGCCGCCGCTCGAAAAAGCAAAGCTGAGCAGAGATCCTGTCTTTTCTGGAAAAGTGGCCGCTTTCTGCCAGGACAGTAAATGCTGACGGGACTAGCGGTGCTGGGCAGGCACGCTGGGAGACAGAGGGATGTCCTCTCCCCTCTCCGGCCAGAGCTGGGAGCCCTGCTAGCAACCTTGGGGTGTCTCTGGGGAGCTGGGCGCAAGTGCAGGACACAGGCGGTCGAACTGCAGAGGGAGGTCTCTGCACCCCACTGCTCCTACCTCACATCTAGGTCAGGGCGCTCAGGGCCTTGCCCAGATGGTTTTTAGACATCACCAAGGATGGAGGTGCCCCCACCTCTCTGGTCCCCATGCCCATGCTGGACACCCCCCAACATGAAGATTTTTTTCCCAACATCTAACAAGACTTTCTCTTGCTGTAACTTTTGTCCATCAGCCATTGCCTTTTATCTCCTCACTCCAAAAGGGCCCTGGAGGTGCATTTAGATGCCCCACCAGCCACCCTCAGAGCACCAGGTGCTGCCTGCACAGCCACCATGTACACAGCAACGCTGGCTGGAGCTGCCCGCAGCCCAGGCAGCCCATGATCCACTTGCAAGCTTCTGCTGGTGGCTGCTCTTGCGTTGCCCCACCTAAAACCAAGACAGTTAGTCAGAGCCAAGTGTGACTTCCCCGGGGCTCTTTAGCTTGATGTGCAGGACAGAGCAGGTGCCACCGGTGCTACGGTTTCACTGTGACAGGGCAGCTGGCACTGTCATTTCTGCATGGGTGAGTAACCCCCTGCCACCCAACTCCTCACCCCTGTGCTGCCCAGGGGAGATGGCGGTGGGCACGGGGCTGCTCACAGAGCTGAATGATGACCACAGTCCCCCAGCCTTTCTGAAAGCCCAACAGATGGTTCACATCCTTTGCACTGAAAAAGACATTTTTGTCCAATGCCTGCAAAAATTTAGGCAGGAAAAATGCAGTGAGCAGAGGTGCTTTTCAGCAGCTGAGCAAAACAGGTGTGATTCTCCGTATTTCTGCCAGGCTTTCTTACATAAATGTAAGCAAGAAAATCACCTCTCCTGTACAGGGGAGCGGTCCTGGGCAGCCTGAAGGCCAGGCTCCAGGCCTGGGCTTAAACAGGGCTTCATTTAAGCAGCAGGTAGGTGAGAAGTGTTCCAGGTACGGCCAGTCGGGACCTTTAGGGACTCCTGGTGCTCTCTAGTCCTGTCATATATCTCCAATTTTTAGCACCCAAGAGGTGCCGAGTGCTGGGTGCCACGTGCTGCACAGGGCTGCATGGCTCCTGATGACCTCCAGGGCCCAGCAGAGCAATGTGGGGAGACCTGTAGAGCCCTCCAGGACCCCCCAGGGCTTTGACCTTTTCCTGAAAGCCATCTCACAGCCTGGAGAGGCAGGAACTGTTCTCCCTCCAGAGCAGGCGTAGAGGGGAGAGGAGGAAAAACCATCAGGCATCACATCATGCGTGCTGGGACACCCTGAGATGCCAGCAGGTAGAAGATGCTGTGTCCTACGGGGAAACGCCTCAGGAACCTGGAGACTATCAGAAATATAAACAGCTGTGCAGATGAAACAGTGACAGTTGAAGTATGTGTTGCCTGTGCAAATCAACGCACACACACCAATGTATATTAATGCAGCAGGCTGCAGACGATGATTTATGAACCGCCGGGACGTGTTGCTGCAGGTGGCCCAGGCTAGACGCATGATCCAGAGGTGATGAGGAGCCCTGTGTTGACTGGGCTTTCTAGGAGAAGGGCAGGTGGCTCAGTGGGGTGCTGATCAAGTAGGAGAGGAAGGACTCGTGGCCTGAGCTTGGCCTCATCTGCACTTTGACCTCATGGAGAGCCTGGGAGCCAGTGCTGGAGAGCAGCACCTCAATACCAGGGGATCTCCTTGTCCCCCTGCATCTTTCCCCAGGCAGCTGCTGCCGCACGCCTGTGGCCGCAGCACTCTGCAGACCAGGCCAGCTCGCCTCGCAGAGCCGGGGGTTAAGGACGGTCTTTCCCCGGCCCATCCAGGGTGGTGGATGGTGCTGTGTACCAGCACACTCCATCACGCTCAGAGATGCTCCAGCCTTACGCAACCACTGTGTTGGAATCGGTATTCACCAACTGACTCAAGCAGAGTGGGCTGTTTCACAGTCAGCCCTGGTCTATTTATAAGCCCCTACTCAAATGCCAAAGGATCCTTTTATTAGTCAAAGCACGTCCTACATACAAGGGGGTGGCCATTGCTTTTTGAGGGAAAGCTCAAAGAAGAGGATCTCTCCAGCTGGCTCTCTGCAACCCGAGAGGCAGTTTGGGAGCTGAGCCCCATCCCGGCAGTGCTGTCAGCAAGTGAGAGCCCCGGGGCATCCAGTACGCCCGCGGGTACCTAGCGGGTTAAGGTGAGCTGGCTGTCAGCCAGGAAAGCAGCTGGGTTTAAAGCTCCGCAGTCGGGGTGCAGCACGATGGAGGTGCCTGGGTTACATCCCCGAGCCAAAGGGAAGGAGAACTGGACTGCAAGGTGGAGGCAGGGCAGGTCTGCAGCGGACAGCCCAGAGGAGTCCAAAGGTGGGCCAAGGGCTCCTGGCAGTGCCGGAGAGCCAGCAGCACCAACTGGCCCACCTGGCAGAGACGGGCCGGGCAACTCGGACAGCAGCAGGGCAGATCAAGAAAGGCCACATTTTTGCATCCAGCTCCTCCCCCACCAACACCCCACAGCTTGGTTTCGGAAACACCGAGATGATTCAGTGTCAAGGGACTTCTGCATGCTTTGTGGGGGCAACGCCTCGTGTTTTCATTGACTGAATTGGCAGGCTCGACCCTCTGCCGCGCGGGAGCAAACTTGGAGCCCTGCAAAAGAGAGGTGTGGGACTTACCCAAGACATACTTGCTTGTTTTGCTTGTGCTTTTGCGCCAAGTCTGCCAGAGGTTTGTGCAAAGCGCAAGTGGGACAAACATCACTCTGGAGGAGAACATGGGCTCCTTGCTTCTGCTGTTGCTGGGAGCACCTAGCACTGATCGCAGCAGAAGGCAGCGAGTACTTGGGCAACGGACATGCATGGGGTAGGGTCCTCCGAGGACTGACCCTTTGCTTACACACCAGAAAACAAGCAAACAAACAGTTCAGCGATGCTCAGGAACAAGAGGACTAACTGCTTATGCTCATGCCTGATAACATTAAATATTAGTAAAAGCAAAGCAGCTCACCTGTCCGTCGCCAGCTTTGTGTGATGTCTGGCCACGCTGCTCGGAGGAGGACCAGGACACTGATCGGGGGGAAAATGGGGTGACTGATGGGTCCAAGCCCACGCTCCCAAAAGACCCTGCATCCTCTGGTTTGGGAGTCCCTTGCGCAAACTTGCCTGGTCACTGGGGAGACGGAAAAAAGAAAAAAAAAGAAAACCCACTACGCTGTATGCCAGATACTGTCCCCTCACCCAGAGGATAAAATAACGTTTTCTAATTAACGTCTTTAAATTAACCCCCCCAACATGCCCATTGCTGTGACATCACTCCCAAGTGACGCCCAGGCCTAAATACGGCTGTAAACAGGAATTGTCCCCACGGGAGTCGCACTGGCTATAAATACAGCAACAGGGGAGCGCTGAGCAGAGGACAGGCTGCACTTCCCCACCAGCTGAGGCTGGTGAGGCAGCTCTGACGGGCGCTGCTGGCGTGCGGTCGCCACAGCAGGGAAACTGAGGCAGGAGTTGCTTGGGGGGCTGGGGCTCCCGGCTGGGCTCACCGGCATGCTTTTGGGAAGGGAGCTATGCCCTGCTGTGGCCAGAGGCCACTGGGGAGCGGGGAGCTGGTGGGGACGGGGATGGCAAACTGGGGCTCAGCCCTGGCCACTCCCAGCTTGGGTAGTGACACTGGCCCCTCTCCACAGTGCCTGGCCCCATAGCCCTGCCCCAGGAGGAGATGGCCACGGAGAAGCCAGTGACTCCCACTGAGGAGCAGCTGGAGATCCTGGAGTACAACTTCTGCAAGGTGAACAAGCATCCCGACCCCACCACGCTGTGCCTCATCGCGGCCGAGACCGGGCTCTCCGAGGAGCAGACCCTGGTGAGTGCGTGCCCCTCGCCCCCGCCTTGGCACCGGCCCTGCTCCCCCTGCGTGCCCCTGTGCCCCACACGCTCCCCCCGCATCTCCTGCCTGCCCTCTCCCCGGCTCGCTGTCACATCCCCCGCACCCTTCTGTCCCCTGACCGCACCCCCTGCACCCCTCTGTGCCCCATAAGCTCCCTACTTCCATTCTCTGCACCCCGCTACTCCTTCCTGCACCCCACACTGCACCCACAAGTCTCCCCTGCACCTCTGCAACCCCCAGTGCACCCCCCACCCCAGGCTGCACCTGCAGAGCTCTACTGCACCACCGCACCTCCCTGTACCCCACGTCCTCTCTGCATCCTGTGTGTTCGTGCCCCTGCGTCCCCAAAGCCCCTTCCCCCCTGTAATCGCAGCTCCTTCCTCCCACACCCCTGGCCTCCCGCACAGCAGCCCTGTGCCCCGCTGGGATCCTTGTGCCCCCCCCCCTGCCCGGGAGCCCCATCCCCAGCTGGGCTGGGACACCAGGCTAGTGGTCCCCGCAGCCAGAACAAGGGCACACCCCGAGGGTCACTGCCTGGCTGTGGAGCCCTGAAGGTACAACCCCTACACGCCGTCCTTTCCTTCCAACCCATTTCTGAGAGTCTCGGGTGCCCAAACACGGCTGGCTTCACGCTCTGAAGAAACTACAGTCATTTTAACACCGATACAGGATAGACGCAGCTCCCGCAGGACGTGCTGTGGGACATGTTCAGGCTGTGCACACCCCCTCACTGCAATCAGCTACTTCAGCATTCCCAAACCCAGAAGTTGGGCGAGTCCATCAGCCTCTCCAGGAGACACAGGCCTCCAAATGTTCCTCCACAGGGACAGGCTGCCACTGCCTGGGACTTCCACTGAGCCCTGTGCTCCATCTGGCTACCTGCAAGCTGCCCTGGGCTTCGGAAGCAAACGGCTCCTTCCCAGTTCCTGCAGGCTGTGGTGCAGCCATTTTTGATGCAGGTGTCTGTTAAGCTACTAGACCACAGCAGCGCTGATGGGTATAGAAAAGAAATCCAGCCCACTGGAAAATTAGCAGCATTTTGCAGAGAGCTGCCAAGCCTGGCTCTCCCTGGGCAAAGCTGAAGGGATACGAGAGCCGAGCAGGCAAGGCCGGCATTTACCCTGTCGCAGGGAAGGATGCTGGTGCAAGGCCCGTTGCACTGATAGTCCTTGGCTGGAGGGGGAAAGGAGAGCCCTCCTCCGCTGTGCTTTGGTGACGGACAGGTACCACTGCTTGTTTGAGGCAGCACCCCTGAAATACCTTTTCCTCCTTAGAAATGGCACTGCTCCATTTTTTTTTCCTGAAGTGAATTGTAAACACAGGCCATATATGCCCAGGACACCTCTGGAGATGTCTTAATATCTTTCCTGATAGCCATCTGTTCCAACAAACCCAGAGTGCTCCTAGAGATCTGGAGATGAAGGTCATGTTAGGGACAGGTTCAAGACTGGGATGGTGAGCTGCAAAGTGCCTGCACTGCGTTATCGCACAGAGAATCATCGCTCCTGACATCTGGAGTGCTTTATTGGCTAGATATAGCAACCATCTTAATAAAACATTTACTGAAAATGAGATGCAAAGAGGCAGTGAGTCAACAGGAGATGATGGTTTAGCACAGGAAGCGAAATTTTTGGGAGGAGGCTGGGCAGGCAATCATCTGGCTGGATGCGGTCCAAGGCAGCGCTAGTGCAAGAGCCGCTTGCAGAGAGCACCGTGGTGGTATCGTTATGGACCACAATAGCTTCAAAAATAGCCATGAACAAATATAGCAACAAAATGAGCAGCAACAAAGCACATCACAGGCACGTTCCCAAACAAAAGGCTGAGCTGTGCTTCCGGCACACGCGTTGTACCTCTCTTCTTACGGCAGCGTGGCTTTACCCAGCTGCATTTTATCTGACATTTTAACTTGTGGCTGTGTTGAAGTGGCAGCAGCAGCTCTGGGAGCTGGCTTAGAGATGCTGAGTTACCACGGAAAAACATAGCCATGCATATTGCTTGAGAACCAAGATCATTTTTAACCCCTTTTTTAAATCTGTTTGTTCTGAAATTTATTGAGAGCTACTGCATTGTCTCTCTCAATCTTTCTGAAGCAGGCCAGCTTTTGATTCCCGTTGGTTTTGGACCTGCAATGATTGTTCCACCGCTCCAGCCATTTAAACAGACACCACCTAGCAGCTCCTTAGGTGTCTCTTACTCTGTTTGCGAGAAAAGCCTGGACTCACAGCAATAAAATGAGGACTCACCCATGCTGTCAAGGTCTGAACCCAGCAAGAGAAATGAGTCTGAAAGAGGTGCACACGTAGGTAACAAGACTGTTCGGTCCAGAGTGGCTGTCCTGCTGCCTGGGGACAGCGCAGCGCCTTGCTACGGCACACCAGCACCCCGACCTTCCCTCGCCTGGTCCCACGTGCTGACCGCATCTGCACCTTTAGCAAAGGGCTCACGCGGCCCAGTGCACTCAGTCTCTCATTTTTTCTTTTTTTCTTTCTCCAGAAATGGTTCAAGCAGCGCCTGGCGGAGTGGAGGAAGTCTGAAGGGCTGCCCTCGGAAAGCGGCTCTGTCAGGGACTAGAGGACGCTGCTCCAATCCCCGTGCCTGCTGTAAATGATGGTGAAGCTCTTCAGAGTGGGCTCCCTTGGGGTTCTTCTGTTGCAATATGTCTTGAGATGCAAAGTAATACCCTGCTATTTAACATAAGTTTTATTTAAAGTGTACATAACCAGGAAAATATATATGTGTGTGTGTATACAGCTTCTGATGGCTGCATAACCTGCCTAGTGATTCCCATCCATTAACAGCGGCTGCAGAGGGCAAGGCAATCTCATGCCCTTGTGTCCCAGGCTTGCAGAAAAGCTGCCATGAAAGGTTCAAACATAGAAGGGGGCAAAAACAATTTCTGTTCTTTACAATCCCCAGAGGCAGTGCCTGCGTGCTAGCTTTAATATACAGATCATCCAGAGAGGGGGCACCTGGAAAATGACATGTGTTGTTCAGGTGATCTTGGTTAGCTCAAGATATTGGCAAACCAAGAGCTTACACAACAACCAGACCAAGCCAAGCCCCCCCGAATGCATTTCTCACATTTCTGTTAAAGGACACCAAAGGGAAAGAACTGGTCTTTTTTTTTTCTTTTCCAATGCATTAATAAAAAATAGAGTTTTTTGATGAGAGGAGCTGTGTTATGTCCCTGCTTGTGCTCCCTGCCCCAATGGCAGGAGGCAGACTCCTTCCTCCGGGAGGGCAACAAATCTCCAAGGCGGCCCCAGTGGGCACCGTGGGTTTTCCCTCTTGCCACAGGGACAGCCCACAGACGTGGGCGACCTCCTCTCCTAGGACACCCACGGCTCCGTCCCTGGCAGCCCACGCACACCCCAAGCCCCGAGGCGGCAGAGGCCGGTGGCGCAGGGCCAGACCCAGCCTCCTCCTGCCCATTCTCAGGCCTGAGGGACGCAGCTGCGCTGGGGCTCTTGCGCAAAGCCCGGGCTCTCATCCATCCCGGCAGAGGACAATGCACAGGCTGAAAAATAACCAGCACCGTTGCCCAGCGACCTTACCTCACCTTGTTCAAAAAGGTTCAAAAATCCTCTGCTTAGTGGATTATTGAATCAATTAGTGGATCCTCTGATTAATCCTCTTCTGGTTTGTGGTCACCTGCCTCTACTCCTTTGGAAGGAGAATCAGCTTAGCACGGGGAAGATTCAGAACCATGGGCACTGAAACTGCCGATGCCTTCATTTGTAGCTTTTGTGCCTTGCGGGAGAGCACCTCTTGCCTCAGTATCTCCAGCCCATCGCCAGTGGCTATGCTGCCAGTGCACTCACAGGAAACAGATAAAAGCAATCTCCCTCTGCCATGTCCTGCACAGGCTGTGTTGTTCCCCTGCAATCCACCTGGCAAGCTGACTCACCCTCCAACCCAACTGGAGCTCAGAGTCTGTTCTGCAGCCTGGCACCGATATCTGAAGTTTTCTTCTTAGTCTTTGCAACATGCCTTCTCCCTTACACGGAGGGGAACTCTGCTTTTTCGAGTCGGACTCCAAAAACCCCAGCGCAGGGCTCCATTATTTTGCCCAGGGACACACAACTGAGTATCTGAACTGCACGGATTTAACCCACCTGCGTAACTTGTATCAAAGACGCACGCAAAGCAAAAGGCTGGATCTGCCCCATCTCCAGGCATTTGAGAAAACGGGCCCCGAATCCAAGACAACTCAACGCACACACCACCCCAGCATTTCCAAAGTCTGTACTAAAGCTTTGGATCTTACCAAATCCAGCCCTGGATCTGGAATTTTGAAGACTTCTGTGTTTCTACTTCTGTCACACGCACAACACTTTGAGCGCCATTAAGAAGATCTCTAAACTTTAGCAAAAATTTTGAAACCCAAGGTCAGGCGTTGTGTTGCATCAACTCACTGCGTGCCGTTGGCTTTGGCTTGCCACACTTCTTTATGGGAAAGAACATTTCCTGTGCTGGCTCCCCCCAGCAGCTGTTTCACTACTTTAACTATGACAGCACAACAATAACAGTGATAAACTCCAGACATAACCCATCCTAGGGAGAGAGGCTTCCCCCATTAGGTCAAATTCTGCTCATTTCCCCAAGTGAGTATGTTGTTCATAAGGAATGACCATTTTATTTAAGCCCTCAGCACAGCCCAAAGCAGGTGATTTTCCAAGGGGCAGTGGGGGCAGCCGCCCGAGCAGCGGGCTGTGTTTCTGAGGGAGCTCAGCGCTTCACCGGACGAGCCAGGTCTTGGATCCGAGCAGAGCAAGTCGCCTTCAAAGCAGTCTCCTTCACCGTGAACGCATCTGGGTTGAACAGCGCCGAATCCATCAGACACCTGGAGGGGCGAGGACGGGCCGGTCAGCGCCAGCAGAGCCGGGCCAGCTCTGAGAGCTGTCTGCCAGCAGACAGTCCTCCTCCCCAGCCCTGCCCTTCCCTGTCAAGGGAGGACAAAAGCACTCCTGCCTCCGCTGCTGTCACCACCAGGACACTCGGGAGACGGGGTGACCCGTTCCCCACTACGGCCAGGCATTCCCTCACCCTCGGCGAAACCTCCTACCCAGCAATTCCTGCAGCCCAGGCTGAGGCCAGCAGCACCGTGCTGGGCAACATGGAAGCGCTACGCTGTGCCTTGTGTCAGCTGGTCGCTTTTTAGTTAAGAAATCCCCTCCAGCAATCCCTACTGGAATTAGTAAGCTCCTATTTCTTCTCTTTTGGTTCTCCTTCTGCCTCAGAAATGCTTTTCAAACCCCAATCCACGTAGCATTAGCACATCCAACTATACAAAATCCCTGCATTTTGGAAGTGGAGGAGCAGTGGCTTAATCACACTGGCCAAACCCACATCGACAAGGTGCCGTGGCCTGCACAAAAAGGGCTGACAGCTGATCATTTCCCCGTGGCAAGGAAGCAGCACCTACCTTTTGCAGGGCTGGGCCAGTTCCACAAGCCTTGGCGTGGCCACTGTGTGCTTTGCAGCCCTCGTCACTGGCCACTTGGCATCCCGCAAGGGCACGAAGTCAGGATGCAATCGTTTTGCCCTAGCCAGCTCCAGGGTCCGAGGGCTCGCGACTGCCTCCAGAGCCAACTTGGAAACCTGTGGCCAAACGGGGAGGAAGGTCCTTACAGGTGCTCCCAGCATTCAAGGGTGACCAGCCTGCAACTTGGTGTGCCCAGGTTCACGGCCACTGACCACACACTGGTGGGACACGATCCTGTCTACTGTTGTGTCTGGCACCAGAGAAGCTGTGGAAGGAGAAAACCACCGCCCGGCCAGTCCCACAGCCTGCCCTCCAGCCTCCTCTCACTCATAGCCCTTTGTCCAACCCATCCCCCAGTTCTGGAGATCCCATTTAGACACTTGTCCATCTCTCCCCATCCCCACAACTGCAGGCTAGGCACAGGCATGCCCTTCTCTGGGGATGTCTGCCGGGAGCTGGTTCATGCTCTGGATGGAGGACGAGTCCTGCTCTCCAGCCCAGGAAAGCGGCTACGTCAGCCTCACAGACAGCAGCACATCTAGGGATGTCACGAAGAGAATCACCAGTGACTGAGCACCCGGTGCCCTCTGCCCAGCGTCCCCGCCTTGCACAATCCCGGGCGGTGCTGCCTTACCGGACGGATGACGGCTTCGGGGAAGCTGTGCTCGTAGCAGCAGGTCACCTTCCTGACCCGGGGCTCTGCCAGACGCTGTAACCGCGAGGGTGCTCTGGCCAAGGCTGCGATGTTGGCAACCCGTGTTGGCACCTGTATGGGTTCAGAATGGGGGAGGGATGTGCAGACACAGAGCTCGCCCACAGCAGCCCCCAGGGACTCACTCCCTCTCCAAAGGGACGAGCACCCAGCACCCTTCCTCTACAGATACTACGGACACAAGAAGGAGCACTCTTACTTTCTTACCTTTCGGTTACTTTTCTTTTACCTGAACTACGAGGTAATTTTGGCGCTATTGGGATTTGTATGTCTTTGCCAATATTACTTTTTTTCCCCAGCGGTCGCCCACTCATAGCCAGGAGAGGAATGCCTGTAATGAGAGCCTGCGTAGCCAGGTCAAAGCGCAGAGAAACTTCTTCCAGAGTAGATAAATGTTTTTCAGATTCATCTTCCTGGCTGCATCAAATAATTTCCTTGCTATGGACAGGTGCTCCAGTTCCAGGCTAAAAGTGCTGGTGCAGCTAACTGCATTCCTACAGCCAAAGCGATTACTGCTCCAGCATGGGACTTCTTCCCCTGTTTTTTACTGCGTTACTGATGCCAAGGCCTGCTCCAGCACAGCCTCCTTTATTTCCCAGCCCAGAGACTGCAGCCAGAAAACTTCGCCTTTGCCATGGAAGAGGCTGTAATCTGAGACTGCTCCAAGCCCTTTCACCCCTGCCAAAGTAATGACCCACTTAAAAGGAACAAGTTCAGAAATATATCTCTAAATTTGGCTTCTGGTAAAAGACTGTGAAAGTATACATAGCGTTTGCAGGCTCGCTCCCCCCCCCATATACATAGATAGGAGCACAGCTGTCCAACTACAAACACGACTGTACTCTCTAGGAGCTAAACAGGCCATTCCCACCAAGTTTCTCCACTTTCCCAGGCTGCTTTATCAGGGGATGCAGCCCAGATGCCTCCCTTGGCTCTCCTGCTACTCCAGGCTGCTCCACCCTGGCCGTTTTCCATCTCTCAGCAGGGAGACTGTCTTTCAAAGACAGCATCTCACTCCAAAAAGGCAGTTTCTCCCAGTATCTCAAACCCCAGCAGAAGGCTTTTCCCCTCCACAGCACACACTGGGCATATCCAGGGGCAGGATACAGGGTGTAAAAACTCAGGACAGTTTGCTGCATCGCTGTCCCCTCCAAATCTCCCTCAGCCACCTCCTCACCTCTCTGGGCAGCAGGAACTCTGGGTGAAGCCCCGTCGGCCGTGCAAGCTCCAGGATCCGTGGGGATGCCCGATAGCTCAGTGCAGCTGGTGACACGGGCCACTCCGGGGACTGGAGAGGTCTGGAAGCAGAGAGTCATGGCACTAGCACTCACAGAGATTCCCCCACACTGGTTAAACCAGGCTGCAGCCTCATGTTTGCTGCAGCAGAAGGCAGCTTTGTCCTGTGGCCATTTCCAGCACAGAATCCATTCATCCCTTGAAAGCGTCCAGAGGTCCTAAGCCCAGCAGAGTCCCTGCTCTGTGTTTTGCCCTCTGTAACGCCCATCCTCTGCTCCTGTATTTATTACTCTGAAGCTGTGCCGATGCTACAAGACCCAAGGGACTACCTATCGCATCCTACAGGCTTTCTGGCCTCTCACCTTTGCTGCAAGTAAGCAGCTTGGTATTTTTTAGGTTCAGACAACTTCAGCAGCCGATCAGAAGGGAAGCCAAAATCCTCTAGCAGGGGACGCTCCCAAATCGTTGATTCCCGTCCACAGCTGTACAAGAAGAGGGACCTTGAGGAACAGCACAGAAGAGTTAGTAAAAGTCAACTGACAGAGAACATGATCCTGGCGGATGGTATCCTAAGTCTGGTTAAACGTCCGTGCCTGCTGCATGTACAACAGTTGGCACCAGTGCACATGGAAAAGCCATGAGTAAATGTGCATTTACACTTGAGATTTCCTGACTTTAAAGGCAAATGCTGATTGCACATGCAGACCCCTCCTCTAAGCACCCTCAGTGCATTGCTTTCGAAGTCTAGGCCTTTCCCCGGACCATTTCAAGAAGCCACCCCACAACACAACCTTGGCAGCATCTTTCTTGTTCAGCTCTGCCAATTTAGAAACCTCTGTCGCAAAGGCTTAATAACACCTTGTACTCTTGTAGCTCCTTTCATCCTGGGATCTCCCCAGGCTTGCCTAGTGCATGCTCATCCAGCTTTCCATCAGCCACAACTGTTGGAAGATGCCTGTCATCACCAGGGAAGAGGTGAGCAGAGGTGAGCAGAAAGGCAGGAAGGGCTGTCAGACGGACACTGTTAGTCAGAGGCAGAAGGTCTGAGGAGGATGAGAGCCCCTGAACTGACGACAGTGGCAGAGGAGAGAAAACTACAGGCATGCGTGTTGACATCCCTCCAGGCAGAAGAAAGCCAGGAGTGAAACAGGGTTTCATCTCCATTCTCGTTGCTAGGACTTCTTACAGACTAGCAACTACCATCCTGTCTCCAAAAGAGCTTCGTCCCCTCCAACAGAGCTACAGATGAGTTGCTTGAAACAACGCAGCATCACCCAGCGTCAGTGAAGTTTACACTTTTTACATTATTTTTCACTGCTGTTCCCAAACATGGACTAGATTTTCACCGTGCGGTGACAGCAGAGGTTTAACTCCAAGCAAGACACCTGGATTCCTTCCAGTCAGCAGGATGCTGCAAGAATTCTCTGTTCATAGCACTTCCTAACCTTTATCCTCAACATTTAGGCCAGGCTCCAGGAGGATGCAGGGGATCACTAGTTTGTGTCCAGCTGCCTGGCTGGGCTGCGCCAGCCCCAGTGAGAGCAGGGAACGCTCCATGGACAGACAGTCCCTCTGCACACACAGCTGTGACACATACATGTTTCCATCAAGGTACGCATGCACGCACATGATGTCTCTGCTTCCAAGCCAAAGCAGAGCTGTTGGTTGGGGTTTTTTGTTACAGGCAGAGAAACATGCTCCCATGTGCTTGCAGACAGAGATCAAGTCTGGCTCCTAGGGCAGCTGCTCTGAACCCAGAGCTCTAATCAGACCAGGAACCATGAGGTGTTGCAGAACCCATTCCCACAGCCAGGAAGCCGATATGACGAAATAAAAAGGGAGCAAAACTTAGCACCCCCCAGTTCCTCCTCGTTTTGGAAGTTGAGCACTCAGGGTGACTATACTCCCACAGCACTTTCTTTCCTGATACAGACAGCCCATGTTCCAAGCACCAGTACAGCCTGGTGGGTCTCGGTGCCATGGAGCTCCCTGTGGGGCAGCGATGGCAGGAGAGGAGGTGGCATCTCCCTTCCCCTGGGAGCCAGCACAACCCCTGATTCGAGAGCACCCTCTGAGCTGCCCCCTACTCCAGGATGTGCTACCACATCACTGACCTGCACTGGTGATTGCCAAAATCTTGCTTGGGCTTGGCCAGTGCCACTATTCTTGGCGATAGTCGAGCTGCCGCAGCACGCCGCGAGAGGGGCCAGATCGTCTCTTGGTTTCCCCACACGAGCCTAGCAAGAACAGCAAGGGTGTGAAATTTTAGGAACATGTACAAGTGTGAAATGTGCTTGCTGGGGTTATCCTTCCCTGCCTAGCATGGGACACACAAACACAGTCCCTATGGCTCCCCACAGCTGTAAAGTGCCGCTGCCATCCCCTGAGCACTCACCTTCCCTGGCACTGAATTTCCTAACACTGTCCCAGTGGTGGTTGTCAACTCAAAAAGAAAAGAGCCTTCAAGTGATGAGTCTGGTTGTACAGCTCCCAGCAGATGTGCAGAAAGGGTCATTTCATTACACGTCTGAAACCCCTGGGGGAGTTTCATGATTGCATTTTTCTTGCCTCACCATTACCACCTAACCATACCACAAGTATGACAGTAAAAATAATAATAACGTTACGGGCAGGGTGTGCCATGGAAAGTGGGTGAGGTTTTGCAGCACGTTAGTGGTTACTCTCCTGTGCCCAGGGCAAATTTGGAGTTGCTCATCCCCCATCGAGAGAGAGAGGCCACGGTGGGAGAGGGTACCAGGGCAGTCAGGAGAGGGAACAGGAGGACGATGGGTTTGTGGAGCCTTTTTCAAGCGCAGTGACCCCCATCCAGATAGTGGAGAAGAGACGATATCAAGAGACTGTTGCCCTGGCTTGTCATGCCATAGCTTGACCCCATAATGCAGACAGCAACTCTGTTCCTCAAGCCTGACTGTGTCCTCCAGGATACAGCAGCCTGCGGCTCCAACGAGGTCTGGTCCCCTGCACCACAGCACCATCCTACCATCTCAGCGGGGCAGCTCAGATGGGGCAGCAAAGGCAAGACGCGGGTCAAGCCCAGTTTTTTGATCGAAAACAAGAAAAAGCAAATTGAAGAGAGCCCCTCACGCGCTGAACACGTCAATCTGGGGTTTTCTGGCCACTTCTGCTCTCGAGAGGAAAGCAGTGGCAGGACAGAGGGAAAGGGTCTGCACCGGCTGAGGCCCCATCAGTCCCTAGCCCTCGCGCAAGGCCTGCCTGGGCGCCTCCTCACCTGGGGTCGTTTGCATAAGCCGCTTTCTTGGGTTCTGCAAGTTCTCGTATCCTGTCAAAACCGCAGAGAAGGACAAACATGCCACTAAACATACCATTAAACCAACAAAGCATAAATAAGCTACTGCTCTACTCAAAGCCATAGAACACACTCTTGAACCCCCGTGCCTTTGCCTCCCTCCCTCGCGAGACTGCGTTTAACGGATCTCTCTCTCCAAGGAACTTTCCATCCGTTCAACCTGGGGAACTCGCCAGCCCATGGACATATGTGCTGTCTCTTGGATTACAGAGACACAAATTTGCAACTCTGCCCTCACTGCAGGGTCCCTCTGGGACACAGCAGAGAGAGGGGGAAGGTGCTTTTCTGGTCAATAACATGCCATGCAGCCCCAGCAGGTAGGAGATGGATGATCTCCCTCCCGGGCTACAGGAGCCCAGCTGAGCAGAAACACCTGTTATCAGCACTCCTGTGGTTTACCAAAAGGCACCATGGAGACAGCACAGTTTCCACAGGGCTTTAGGAGCACAGGTGAAGACATTTTTTTATTTATCATTTAATTTCAGTCTGTTTAGCACAGAGGTCTTAGATGCTACAGAGACACTGGAATATACATGGTCTGTGCCCTAGGAGCAGCGCTGGGAATGTTTTACTGAACATTCATCAGACCAAAAAAACTTCCAGGAAGATCAGACACCGCTGTGTGCTCCTGCTGCTCAAGTGTCCCAGGCCTGAAGCCCCAGGGGCTGGGAAGCGCTTGCGCTTTGCGAGCCTGGGTACAAAGCGCAGGACGAGGCGACACCAGCGCCGCAAGAGAGCCACAGAACTCCCTGGTGTCACTGACCAAGCCCACACCCCCACACCCACGGGGGCTGCAGGTGCCGGCCCCAGCCAGCTGTGGAACAACCACACGACGCGGGCAGCTGTGGAAGGGCCCCACCATGGAAAAAGCGCAGAAGGTGACAGCCTGGAGCGCTGCTTCCCCGCTCAGCACCACCCGGCAATCAGGCAGCACAGCCCTAGAGAGGAGCGGGGACACCAGCAGAGAGAGGTTTGCTGACAGAAAATGCTCCGTGCTTTGGGGACACACCTGGGGCCGATGCCTCCGGCGAGACGCCGAGCCCCACCAAGCGCCTGCCAGAGCGCTCAGCACCACAGAGACCCTAGCAATGGCGGCTGCTGTCAGAGCACCCTCGCCGCACGCTCCCTGCGAGATGCCCACTGATTTGTCTCCCTGCCAGACAGAGCAACACCTCCCCTCCGCTGCCCCAGACACGTTGCTCAAGGGGATCAGCTCCCTTCGAGACCAGCTCCTTGTCAAGCAAAGGGTCACAGCTTCGCTGCGAAGGGGCAGCACGGGCAGACGCGGTCTGTCACGAGAACGCAGGGGGAAGGGCAACACCAGACACCATTTCCGCTGCGTGTTCACCTCAGCGTCACCCAACACAACGACTCACTGCTGGGCATCAATCCCCGACCGAGCCCTCCCCAGGAGACCTGGGGCACGGCCCGCACACCCAGCCCGGAGGCCGGGGCCGGGAGGGTTTCTTACCTGTTGCGTGAGCGTGCTGGCAAGCCACAAGAAACTGCAAAGACAAGAAGAGGTGAATTCAGAAGCCTGGTAGCACCCGCAGCCCGGGCTGCCTGCTCTTCCGTGCGAGGCAGGGAGGCGGCAGGTGAAGTTTGCGTGTCTCCTTGGGACACGATTGTGCGGCATTTTCCCCTAGTACCGCCCCGGGGCTCCTCTCCAGTGGCTGCTCCTCACCGGGGGAGCCGGCAGCGCCCGAGGCTGCAGGACGGAGCCCCCCAGCACTGCGTCCCCCCGCCAGCACCCTCCTGGCTCCCACCCGGCTCGGTGCCGCTACCCCCGTTATGGCCTTCATCAGCGTCGAGGGGCCGCGGGGGAGCAGCGGCTCCACAGCAGCACGGAACCAGCCGCCAAGTTTCAAAGCGGGGACACAGGAAAAGCAGGGACGTGGTGACGCCGGCGCGGCAGGGCCACCGGGCGTGACTTCAGGAAGCCGCGCGCCCCGCTGTCGGCAATGGCCACGCAGCCGCCCAGCCCTGCCGCCCTCCCGCAGAGCCCCATCGCGGCCACCCCGGCTGCCCCTCAGGCCTCCCTCCCTCCACCGCCCCGGCCCCACACACCGCCCCGTGGCCCGGCCGCTGCCATTGTGCGGAGCACCCCCCATCGCCATGGCAACGGCGGCCCCACAGCCCAGGGTGAAGGAAGCCCAGACCACCAGTTAGGGTAAAATTGTCTGCTTTATGCATCGGTTCCCAAGGACAAAACTGTTAATGTCCTCTCAAGACAGAGGTAGCTGCAGAACAGGTCCTTCACGGGGCTGCCCGGATCCTGGGTCTCGTTGGTGGAGGGCGACGACGGGGGCGCTGGGAGAGCGACGCCGGTCAGCAGCTCGTCTTCCTCACCCGCCGCGCTAACAGAAACCACTTGCAAAAAGCAACAGGGTTTTCAGGTGTAAGAGCGCTTGCCCGAGGACAGCCTGGACTGAAGCGAAAGAAGCCGCTCCGCCCAACAGAGGAGCCTCCCACCCTTGGTGCCAGAGTAACTTCAGCGGTTTCAGTCCCTATCTGAAGTCACACTGCTCTGGTTTTTCCCCTGTGGGCAAAGAAAGACCTCACGTCTCATCGCTTTCATTTACTTGTTCTTACCCACTACGGAAGCAGTAACCAACACAATTTCCAGAGATGACCGATTCGCCACTCCCCTAAAAGCCAGCTCTGACACGGTGACAATAAAAATCGTCACTGTCAAAAACACAAGTTGCAGCACTTTATATTTCTGACACTCTCAACAAGCAAGGTCTCGATTTTAACAGAACAACACTGCTAACAGGGTTCTGCAAAACCTGTGAGGCAAAGATATTTCAGTTTAAGCCTGAGACATCAAGCTAAGTTAAAAACACTGGATACAACTTTGTTCCACCAAAGTCAGTGCCTGATTCACAGCTGGCAAGAAGCCATCTCCGCCCACCTAAGCTATACATGCCCTTAACTCTGCTGGTCTGAGAGACTAATTTTCCCCTACAAATATGCTAAAAAATACACTACTTTTCAAATGTATTTTCAAACCGCTATAAATTAAGATTTTCTTACCAACTAGACATCATTTTCATAGAAATTCCACACCCACAAGGAAAAGACATCTATACATTTCAGTTGCCATGCAGCAAACTGCCCATACACTAACGCCTCATCTCCCTCAGCTGCAAATACCACGTTGCAGGAAAAGAGCTGTCACTGCATTTCCAAAACCAGCTGCGCTATCAGCTCCTTGGCATCCTTCATGCTGGAGGAGATCTCGGAGCCATCCTCTGCCACGTGGGTCCCAATCAAGAACATCTTCCTCTCGTCCCCGATATCAGACAGTGCCAGAGCATCGTGGATGTCGGTGATGCAATATGCGCCTTCGAGGTCCTGATGCACAAAAACAAAACAAGCCGGTTAGTGGCATGAGGTGGTGGCACCGTTCCCGCTTTGAGCCACTGCCCTGGTCCAGGGAGGGGGTCTCAAATGCTCTGGAAGCACCATTCTTACGTACCTTCTACAAGGTCAAGTTCCTATGCCCTAAAATGGTTTTGGGGGAAAAAATATGTTTATCCTTAACCTAATTTCTTCCCAAAGAAATACAGGTACCATTCTGTTTCTAGTAATTCCAGTGTTTCTGATAACAATGTAAGACTACCCACACAAGGCAGACAAAAGCCTTGCTGGCCCAAGACCCCAGGCTCCCAGCCCAGAGTTACAAGAACAGGGCAACAGCCCTTCCCTGCGTACTTCCTCAGCCACTGGCGTTTCTGGCTCCGGGACCCAGAGAATCAGTAGTAGCATTTGTGTTTGATGAAGCCAAAGCCTACGCTTGCGTTCAAGAGTAACACAAATGACTACCAGTAACGTGCCTAAGTTACTAGAAATTTAGGAGGTAACAACGTAGAGCAAATCAAGCATGCAGTCCTCATAAAATAAAATCTGGACTTGAAAACCCTGGGCTGTTCTGTTGTCTGACTGTGCCACAATTCTGTTCCAGATACAGCACCGGTCATTGACACTTTCACAAAGGTCTTGGGAGAAAGCACTGCCTTGTGAAGAAAGCTGCTCTTCTCCCATGCTTCAGCAGCAGCCTTCGGAGCAACCAACCAGACAAACTGGACGCAAACAATGGTGCTTCACTTTGCAGCTGCGGCTAGGTAAAGTGGTACTTCTGGACAGACATTCAGAACAGAAACCTAACTCCAGGTCTAACTGCGGCCTCCCTTAAAGCTCTCAAACCTTGCAACCCCACAGCAGTTCTCACCATTATTTCCACCCACAGCTCCAACTGCACCACCTCCGAGCACAGGACCTGTACCTTGCAGATCCAAAACTCCACCTCGGATTATTTTCTTTTGCGGTCAATAGATTTACCAGAAAGACCCCCAGCTCCCAGCCATGTAGCCTCCTTTGAAAGGGTTTGTTGCTGTTGTCAGAGCTGCTGCCAGCCCAAGCCCAGCTAGCAGCAGGGAACTCTTACCTGCTTGTTGGCCAGAACCACCACCGGCAGGGTGGGGTTGTTCTGGACCAGTTGATGCAGCAGCTGTTTCGCCACAGGCAGTCGGGCGTGATCGGCCGAGTCCACGACATAGATCAGCAACAGCACTTTGGGCAGGTACATCTTCCAGTACGAACGCAGACATTCACTGCCCCCGACTGGAAGAGAAGACAGCAGCACAGGAGTCACCAAGTCATCCGAGCAGCACTGCTCCCAGAGGTGCAGACAGCAAGCCCTGGGCGGAAAACCCAAGGTATCTGAGTTACCAAAAACTCACAGTATTTGGGCTACTGTATACGAGACTGGAAATAGCTTTATTTTCCCAAGTCAAGTCCCATGCAGGCATATGTGTATGCTCGGGGGCGGGGGGGGG
>Ga0065711_1036965_pt1 | contig 20359 bp, 11 predicted proteins | sample Hoacrofraction12_FD_59098 | JGI IMG/M metagenome (GOLD analysis project Ga0065711, IMG submission 59098) | Hoatzin crop microbial communities from Cojedes, Venezuela - Epithelial fraction 12 v2 (version 2) | ecosystem: Host-associated > Birds > Digestive system > Esophagus > Crop | place... | reverse complement strand
CTTCTCTGGAGATATTCAAGACCCGCCTGGACAAGGTCCTGTGCAGCCTGCTGTAGGTGACCCTGCTTCGGCAGGGGGGTTGGACCAGATAACCCACAGAGGTCCCTTCCAACCCTGAACATTCTGTGATTCTGTGATTTTTAAGAGTTTTCTTTCTTTTGATGGACTCCAAGTAAGTCAAAATAAAGGCCAACTTTCAGATCACGTTTTAATGTGTACAAATAGCAAACACATTCCAAAAATTTATAATATAACCTCCAGTTAGCCCAGCATTTATATCTATGCAAAAGGACTATTGCAATTTCTGTATGAAAGGGACTAATCCAGTAGCTGAGCAGCAAAGTCTTAGAAAATTCTAAAACCTCAGGGCAGTTGTCAGAAACAGACGTATTAGCTTCCATAAAAAAATAGTGTCCTGCTCTGAATCTGAGAGTTGATAACCTGAGAAGTTAACAAAATTTTATTTTCTGTAATTTTTATTTCAAACAAAGTATTCTTGATATTCATTCAAAATACTAACTTCAAAGTAAAATGACCAGCTAGAAACAACTAGCATCAGTTCCGTGTTTGCCAAAGAGAGTATGAGTTCCCAAGTCAGTTTATTTTAACATTACATATGACACTACAGTCACTCTTCATAAACATTTTTCATATCATTGTAGCACCCAGCAGAGTTGTCATCAAACCATACATGCTAGCTTTGAATGAAGAATGCACACTTAGATACAAAAATGCATGTTAAAAGGGAATTTATACACTTGGATATATCCTAAAGATACTAAACCCAACTTTAAAATCATAATAGAAAAATGTAAATCAGTGAGATTACAGAATTATTTTCAGCTAATTATTTAGTTGGTTCACTATTTTGGAATAAATGTGCCACTAGGCTCTATTTACAATTATCAGAACATGAAGATTAGATATATTAAGTCAGGAAGGAAAAGAAGAAATCTGATGGAAGGTTATGAAAAAAGCTTCCAACATTTGCACTATTTATTGATCTACAGTTATTAAATATGTGCTATAAAGTCACTGGAATTGCAACAGAAATAGCTTTGGCACAAAGAAAGCCATTTTGCACATAACATTTTTGATGGCATACATGAGGGTGCTATAGTTACAGTGAGGACTGGAGCTATAAATTTCCTGGTATGTCTTTATTTAAAAACTGATCAACAATGTTGCCATGGGGTTTTCTTCTAGTAAAAAAAATTTAATGGAAAAATTTTAACAAATAAAAACAAAGATCAAACATAAAAGTATATTCAACTGCTGATCCAAGCATGCCAAATATATAAAAGAAACAACCTTATATCAATCAATACGTTAAACATCTACACATGCTAGTGACCTATTTAGCATGTTCAAAGTTGTATGACTGGCTCTTGCTGATGTAGATTGGGTTTGCTCAGCTCTGCAGTTCAACACATTTTATATTTGACCTTTGATTTGACTCTTTTGCAGAGCATTTGCAGTAGCAGCCTTGAAATTCTGAATTCTTTGTTTATTGTTTCAGACTTTAGACTGCTTCTAGGCACACTCTATATCCAAAGAAATGTAACAACCTTACCTTGGACTATTGTAATTTTAGGCTAAGGAACATTCTCATTTGCGTAGAGTTTAGGAAAACAAAACAGGACACAACCGAGAAAAAAACAACAAAGCTTACAACAGTATTCAGTTATTTTTCATTAGGTAGGCTGTAAATCCTCTTTCTTCTTTTCTAGACAGTAATAACACTTGTTCTATTACAACAAACCACTTAGTTCTCTCTTGCCTAATGAATTGAAGTAATTGTTGTGGCAAAAAAAAAGCCAAAGAACAGAGATTTAGAATTCTAGTGTGAAGAAACCATTTGAACAAATTTTAGAGTCTAATTTTATTATACGGAAAATCACCAATTAAGTTCATAACAACCTACGGAATTTGGAATTATCCTGAAAGAGCAAAGCAAGGAAGTTAATCAACTTGTTAGTCAGCTGAATCAGTGTGCTCTGCAGAGTAACGCATGTAATAGATTTAATTCCTAAAGCTTTTCAACCTTTAAGGCAAAATACTGGAAATAAAACATGGGAAACATATACTCTGAAAGTATTCCCCAACAATAAAAAGCCATTCTTAGAATATCATTTTTTATACCGCAGTTTACACCATTCTGTATGGCCTGGAAGTTGGGGAAACACTGTAACGTACCACTAACGTACTGCAGTCACATAGGACTCAAAATCACATGAGTTACAACAGGAAGAATAGGCAACTCAGTGCTAACAGGAAAACCGTCCAGACAGCCTTACTCATCTTTTTCAAAATGTTGATAGGACAAGGACAGCAAAAAATGTACAAAAACGAATAGCAAAAGGGGTTTCTTTTCTTTAAAGATGGCCTGTGTTCATCACTAAATACTGGCAGTTTTACTTGTTTAAAAACATTTACATGAATATTCTGTATTTTGAAGCAAAGTAAAGAACGCAGTTTACCATGCTATACTGCATGTACTTTTTCACCACACGCCCACAAAATATACCATTTCAAAGTCTTGATAATGGAATTTGGCCATCTCAACTAAGCCAGATAAGGGTTTTTTTTTCTAAAATCAAATTTCAATGTCTTAATGCTACTTTACTGTAATTCCTTCAGTATAACAAAGGTATTGAGAAGTAATCACAATGTTAGAAGTACCCTTCTAGCTCTATACTGCAACATAGTTTATCAAGAGACGTTTCATCCACAGAGTCCAACAGCAACACTAAAAAAGTTAAGCTTTCAACCCACAACAAAGATTTTAAGATTGGGCCCTTAAGCAGCAGAAAATGAACTGTAAAAGCTGTCAGTGTAAGACAAACATATTCAATATTTCTGTCTGAATAATTTGCTTGAAGAAAATCCTCTAATGTTTTGTTTTAATATATTTAGCTACAGAATAGGCTTTTTTTTTAAAGGAAGTCAAAAGAGAATTTGATACAGTAATACTCTGTACATTGTAAAAAAGCACACACATAGAGCAGTAAAATTGAGGCAGTTACACCTTCACTGTGACGTCGTCGCTTATTAACTGAGCCTAACTAATTTGAAGTTACATAGGCAAGCTAAAGCAAAGACAAATTGCTGCTATTCTGGTGGGATATTAAATTCAACATGGATCTAGATTTTTAACAGGTATAGACGATTTTACACAATTTCTTCTCCTCCAGAACGAAATTTAGTGACCCTCTCCTTGACCGTTTTCCTTCCTAACCATAGGAAGAAGAACTGAAGACTCCTAGTACTGACTACACTTTTTATTACTGTAGTAGGGCAGAAGCTTAAGTTGTGGCGTTTTCTTGCTTTCACCTGGGTAAGAGTCAAGAATATGGACACAGATTTCAAGAACTCCTTCATTTTGAGGACTATTTGGGTAATGTGCTCCTGAAAGACATAAGCTACGAAAATTCCCAAGCAATTGACTCAGGCTCAACTGTTTAACTAAAAAGAAATCTTTAATCTAAAGGAATTTTGAACAGAAACACACTGAAGCTAGTACAGCTCTGGAGAGAATCAAAAGCAACATGGAACTGCTACAGTCAATTTCCCACTGGAAGGATATAATTAAAAGACAAGTTTTCAACACCTTCAACAGCAAGAAACCATTGCAAGGAAATGAAAATTCCTTGGAGCACAGAGAGAAGCAACAAAAGAAAAAAGTCTGTGTACTGTACAGGAGATATGCTTACAAATGGCTAAAATGCTGGCTAAACTTTGTGCAACTTACTTGCAGTAGTTCTGAGTTAATAGCAAGGCTATTTTTACACACATGAAGTCCTTTGTATCTCTTAGCAGACAGCGACTGAAGACGGAGATTCACAGGAAAATTTGGTAAGATTGAAGATTTTCCTATTAAAAAGGACAGCTTGTCCAACTTACTATTCCAGATCTCTAGCCAACAAGCAGCACATCAGCAAATCAAGAGAGTTCCTTCAAGAAGACTGCCTACTCTGAAAGGCCACTATTTGCCACTGTGGCAAAAATTGACGGTTAGCTTCACTGAATTAGAGAACCATCTGCAAAGAACATGAGCAACACTGACAAACAAGAGCATGGTACCTAGAAAAAAGCAACCCGCTCTCAGCAAAGTACACTGCAGTCATTCAAACCCCAACCAGCAGCAGCAGGCTGCCGCCCAGCAGCCCACGGCACATGACGTTGGCAGCAGCTGCCACAAAGGTGCACCAGCCATTGCCGAGGAATGCAAGATACCAGCCTGACCAAAACACAGTGTCAGAGTACCCTCAGTCCTAAGACAGGAGTCAAAAACATTCTCTGTGGCCTCTGTTCTGCATTCCAACAGGACAGAAATGTACCTTTCAAAAAGACGAGTATCTAAATGACAGGCTGATGTTACAAACTTTTAAAGTGCATCTCCTGAGATTACAGAAACGCACTAAGGTCTTACACAGGGAACACGAAGAAGAATCAGCTAGTTTATAAGGCATCACTTTTCAAACTCACTGTAGATAGCACGGACCCAATACTGGTGACACAAGCTCAATGTCAAATACGCCAGCTGAGTGTCCAAGAGAAGGCTGTCACCCCATTACTGCCAAGGGAGATTTCTGCATCTAGTTCAACTAGCCAGAATGGTTCAGTGCCTGTGATGTCCAGAACTGGGCCTACACACATGGAGTTAAACCAGCCATCCCCCATATGAAAACCCTATAGCACCATGGCAAGCCGTGGCTGGTAGAGGACGGCCATGGACAAGTCAGGATGTAAATGGGTCTCAGGCTGGGCCCAGAAATCACCAGAGCAATGAACTCCAGATGGGCACTCGGGGGGGGGGGACTCAGGTGTTAGGGCTATAGGTGAAGACAGTTTTATTGTAGGAGAACACAGCAAAAGGATAACGCAAAACATGGCATCATGCGGCAACAATTCCTGAATGAAGAAACAGTTTTCTGTTAAAAAAAGCTAGTGAAAACACTTAGTCCTTTAACGTTATTATGCAGCATACAGTAGACAAAATAAGGAAAAACCCCCTAGTTCGTGTTGTAACAAGATCGAGTCTGAATAGCAAACACCACCTAAGAGGAAGATAAAAGACCTCTTCTTAGATTGCAATTCTCTTTAATTTCATTTGATGAGTAGAGTTTTTAATCTTCTGTTCTTCAGTAAACAGCTGGAGGACTGTAACAGCTTAAAGGTTAATGACACTGTAAGAAGTTTAGCACATAAGTTGACATTTCCAGAGTACAAAGCAAGTGAAGGGGACAGAAGTAATGAAAAATATGAACACTCTTTTGTCATCGGTATTTGCAACGGCTATAGCAAAGAAGAGAGCACCTATTTCACATCAGGACAAAAGCAAGACTAGTCAACATTATTTTTGCTTGTTTGCACTAGATTATGACCGTTTAATGCCAGAATATGCTATGATGTGATTGAAAAAGAAACAATAAGCAAGCTATTTGTAATTACTCCTCTACCATGAAATTACCTTTCAAGATACAACAGTCTAATTTTTTTAAGAATAGGAACTACTTTTGACAGCACAGTTATAAAACAAGTCTACATTTTATTAAAATAAAACAATTTTTAAACTTTTTTTTTTAAAAAAGCCTTTCAAAGACACTAGAAAGCAAAAAAGGCAAAAAAATTATAACCTTTAAAGTGTAACCCAGTGACAGCATTACCATTAGAAGCACAGAACATCTTTTTGAAACTTACCTCTCCTCCATTAACATACTCCATCACAAAACACAAACGATCCTTTGTCTGGAAGGAATATTTCAAGGACTTGCAAAGAAAACAGCAAAACCAAACCAATTATCATCTCGTATTAACCCAATTTCTTGCACTTAAACTGCAACAAAATTTAATTTTATCCTCTTAAGCAAACAATCCTGACTTGGTGAGAACTTTCAGAGTAATTAAAAGTGTAACTTCCTGTCTGGAGCTTGAGATGAATTAACACAAAAAACCTTCATGTCTTCCCTCATCTCTGCCATATGGCCATTGATAGGAAACCACCTTGCTTATTATAATAAAATACTAAATAGTTACTAAAGTGCACATTTTTCTATTGCATTTCTTACTGCCGTAGATGGTACCGGCTATTCTCACTCATCATATTTTATGATGTCTACTTCCACAACGCCCATGAAGGGAGAGACTACCATGTTCTTTCTAATTTCTCACAGATAATATCTTAAAAGTGATATTAACCTCTAGCCTGTTTTTATTTCCAAAGCAAGAACTCCCTAGTTTCACATACTATGCAATGTTCAAAACAGAATGCCAAATGAGTATTTTTATTTTCATATCATCTTAAAATTGTAACAAACATTACAATTTTACTTGAATTGATTTTGCTTGGAAAAATGATACCAAAGAAAGTCTACAGATGCGGGCTTGGCCTAAAAGAAATAAAATGCAGGAGAACTACACATAACAAAATCATAAGGAGATTCATGTGACTTAAATACTGCATCTCTCCTTAAGATATTTGTTTAATAATAGCAGAAAGATATAAAGATACAACTGCAGTGACACTGTTGCATGATTGGATTGGGATTACACCTGCTCCTGCTTACCTTTACATTCTAATTTAAGAAACTTTTGGAGATCTCATTTTTCTTGACAGGATTTCCAAGAATATTTTGTCCAAGAAATATAAATGTAATCCTTTGATTGCTAACAGGTTTGTTTATAATTTTCTAAATAGGAAAGCTTCCATGTTACACTTTGATATTTTAATACAAAATAAATCTTTAAATACATCACGTTAATTATATTTCAAAATCAATTAAAATATTTTCTAATATATTCTCAAAGGAATCAGAATTGCTTCTACAGAAGAAAGTCAGTAGTAAAATTAAAATTATCAATCATAATTTGCCATGAATCTCAAAATTTTCATCTTTTTTTCAATATTTTCCTTCCGTTAGATACTAATCATATGAAGACAAAGATATTGAAGCAGGGGGATTTCAGTTTCATTGCCCCATGGGCTACTTCTGTTGAACATACAGTTATTTTTATAATTTCATTGAATTGTTAATTAAGTTGTCTTGGTAAAAATTACTTATCTGACACTATGTGAAATCAATGTCTTTTTAAAAAAAAATGTTCATATGCAAAAATTGCACAACAGTCATATTCTACAACTAAATTTGTTCTCAGTGCAGTTAAGCTTTACAAAATTATTAGAAATTTTGTTTCTGAACTCTCACATACATATTCTGAGAAAGGGTATCATAAGCACCAGATAGCTACTGCTTGTTTACAAATCATCATGGGAAAGACTTCAAAATTTGTTTGTAAATTTTGCTCATAATGGAATACCCATCACATTGAAAATTACCTGCTAATGTTCTTAAAACTAATTCCTAATACTTACTGTTAAAAAAGGGTGTCTGGTGTTTTTCAATACTCTGCTTTCTGTAAGTGTATGAGCCACTTCATCCTGAAAAATAGAGGAAATAGGTCTGAATTACAATACAAAATTGTTATTTAATTAATTATGAGGAAAAGGTCAACACTCCCGAAAAGAGAAAGCTACAGTACAGTTTTGGAAAATAAATGAATCTGAAAGAAACATGAAAAATAATTCACGTTTTTTGAGAAAAGAGTACATTTAAGCTCGACAAAATACAATTTAATGTATTTAATTTGATTTTCTTTTTCTTATTTTCTTGCTTTCAAATGAAGTCTAACTTTATATCCAATGCAGGGAAGGAAGAAATGATAATATTCAATTTGATAGTTTAAAAATACAGTCATCACAACTTCACAGTTCGGGTATGAATCACCTGAACGACACATCTACAGAGAGATTGCATCAGTCTGCAAGGAACATACACAGGTAGTAACTGACAGGCAGAGCAGGGGAAGAGTATGATGGTGGGAAGAAGGCTCGCCCTGCGCTACAACAGCGAGCAGCTCCCAAGGACTGGGGAGAAAAGCAGGACATGTAGGAGGTTCGTATAATGAATACACGGCCATTTTATGCACTTCTGCATGTAATACATGCCGTGAATCTCCCCTCCCCAGGCCAGCCGAACAAGCCTGAGCGCCGCTGGGGTGGTTCAGCCATTTTCTGTAGCGCTAAGCCACTGCTGAGGATTACATCAGACAGACCTGAAGACTAACTTAGTGCGACTCAAACTTCAAGCATAATGCTGCAGAAGTAAATATATTTAGTCAGAGTATACTTTATTACTGCTACAAATAATACCAATACAAAATTATTGTACTGCACATACTTATCAGACTATGCTCTGAAGATAAGGTATTATTAAACTAGAATGTAAACACAGATGTCAGGAGTTTTAAATTAGTCTGTAAAAATTGTCAAAATAGGAAATTAATCAACAACAACAGAGTTAGTGGTAATAAATTAATGATGCCATTTAGCTGCATAGCAGTCCAACACCGAGTGTATGCACTACAACCACATACTAGGGGAAAACCAAAAAAAAATTCAAGGAGAAAAGCAAGCCTGTAGTTTTATTTATTTATTTGTTTTTAAATTTCAGTGGTTCAACAGACATGGGGCATGAAGCTGGCAGTGGCCATTTTTCCTGGCATTGCCTCAGAAGTTTGCAATACTGGTAGCAATTCCCTGATAACTGTAATATTAACCTGTCATGAAAATTTAGGATCAACAGATTTAGTCTGAACTGGGCAGATGCTATACAGCCTTCCAGATACAGCTGTCACAGCACCACTTTTCTGCTTCATGTTATGCTGTTATAGGTGTGACTTTCTATAGTGTGTATTACATCACATTCTAGGCTGAGTTGGGACTGCAGAACTGTTCTACCTAGTGACTGTATCCTTACCACTGATCTTCAGAGTTCAATGTTACTTAAACCCCCTTCCACCCTGACTGGGCTAGACAGCTAACTTCAGGCTAAAGTCTGCTTTTGTTTTTAGTTTGGGGAGGAGTGGAAAAACTGGTATCTCCTGATGTAGGGAAAAAAACCATGATCACTTCCCTTGTGAAGATCTAAGCACAGTCTGGTTTTTATTCTTTCATCTGTTTCTTATCAATATACAACAATACTATGGAAAACTTTGGACGACCCCCTTCAAAACAAAATTCCAGTTCTGAGGAAGTAAAATTTAAACAACCAAGGTGCTCCCATGTTCGTCACAGGATGAAAGGCATGTCTCCTCACACACTCCATCTTCCTTTAGTCTACAAATAGGCAGAAAAACAGACCCTGGTCTGCTTCAGGGAGTGTCAGGTTCTGGCCAATCTATCACTGAGCTAGCTTTCTCTTTTCAGGTAAACAGATAGTTTAAACAGATAGAGTTGTATCTCCAATCTCTTCAAAATTTCTCTGGCTTTATACGAACAAGAATTTTCGCTCAACAGAGAGAGACAAAGTTACCTGAGCAACAGTTTTAACCCTTCTAACAATTCAGTGATATTGTAGCAGCCAGCAAAGTAAAAGGGGAAACCTTCAAATTCAGAAATGTGGGTTTTGTTTTTATTGATACAAAGAAGCAAGCTGAAATGCTCTGAAGGCTGGAAGGCTATAAACGAGGAGCAGCAGAGCAAGGGCTCACAGCAGTCAGATATAAGACCACCCCTGAGGACCCCCTGGGTGCCACCAGTAAGCAAAGCACTGGGGAAGGGCGTCAGGCTGGAGACCGGGCCATGACATGCAGCAACCCGACAGACTCCGAGACCCGCAGAGACTGCTGCCGTTATAAAGTCTTACAAGCAGGGCCACTGAGACGCTCCTTCCCGTGCAGAATCAGGAGAGCACAGCAGCGATACCCTCTTTTTTTTCTGTATCTCCTGATTCTGACAAAGGAAAGGGTGCTCCGTTGCTGTGACTCCAAGCCACACGCGTGCCAGCCAGCCTGCCACTGCACGCAGACAGCTGCTTGGGGCAGGCAGAACTCACAGGTTACTCTGCTGAAGACAGAAATTTAAGTCTCTCCCCCTGCACCAGGGCTGGTTTTAATGAAACTCGAGGAAATATAATCAGTTTTGAGGTTCTTACTCCTCTATCAAATTTAATCGAAACTGATCAACACATTCAAAAGTTATCAGAAAGTGAGTGACAGACAGACAAATGAACTGAGACTGCAGAACTCTGTAAGCCCTCTTTTCATAGACCAATAGGAAAATTAGAAAAATCTGAAGGATATTTTAAAATAAAATATATGTAAACCATGGTAGTTCCCATCCATATTCAGTTTTTATAAATATTGGTATCGTTAGCCTCGAGCACTCAAAATCGTCAGTCAGATCCACATCCCTCAAAAATCTCCTTACTTAACAACTGGGATTATTTTTAGCTGCATCTCATGGTAACAAGAGCATGTAGGTTTCTCGCTCTCAACTTGCTCTGTGCAAGTGGGATTCAAAGCTTTAGAATGGCTAGAAACAAAGCTCCGAGCAGATGAACTCTGAGTTTAAACTTCGTAAAATTATGACCAAGCAGAAGAGCTAGCAACACTAAACTAATCAAGTTGAAGTGACTCAACAATGCCAGTTTAAACCACTTCCTCAGACAATCAGCTTCAGACTTTTCTTGTTCCTCAAAAACTGAAAAAAAGGAAACTGCTAGTCCTATGCACAGCCATCTTAGCTAACATATCAGGAACGGAGCACAGGCTGATTAATTAACTGCATTTCTCTGAATAAACCTGCAGTTACTGAGAAAAAATTTTGAAGTATGCAATATACCCTACAATGAACTTTTTCTTGTTGTAAATTTGGATTGCACTAACTTGCTGCCCACTAAACTCTCTCAAGGCTTTAGCACATTCTAGATAAGACATCAGAAAAAGGCATACAAAATGGGTACACATGCTTTTTTTGTACTCTTGTTTTCTGAAGATACACACATATTTCTATCAAACTCGGTTACCATAAAAAATCAAATACACCTTATGTATTAGATGCTGATTATTCCATTCAAAAAAATGATCCAATACTAAAGCTACAACCTTCCTCACCTTTGCAATAATGACTTCTTTTTTCAAAATCTTCATAGCATAGTATTTTCCACTAGCCTTCTCTCGGACCAGGATAACTTTGCCGAACGTGCCTTTGCCCAGTAGTTTTAAATAGTCAAAATCATTCATTGTCTATAAGGAGCAAAGAACAAGGATTAGCAAGACTTATGCTATGCAGTTCCAATACGCACACAAGTGTGTCCGCATATAACCAAATGCTGTTACCAATGCAATAAGAATAGTTTACATAAATAGGTACACTTCTACGATTCAGTTCATAATAGTTAACTGTATCCTTAAACCACTAGGATATAAGCAATGCTACTCTTATTGCAGTTGTCTAAAGTCAAATACTGCACAGTACATTACACACATACACTTCTTTTTACAAAGCACACACAGGACGAAGTCTTAGCCTGTATCAGCATTTCATGAATGCTCCACATCTAAGCAAGCTCATCAACCCGTGTATTACCAGGGACACAAGCACATGGTATATCAGTAACACCAACCACTGCACTGATGGCTTTTTTGAAACGTAGATGATCCTCACTGCAATATTATACCAGTAAGACTCTATAACAGTCTTTGCATTAGAGGTGGACTTCTAAAAATTTGAATACAGATTACAATTACAGGGTTTTTACATTAATCATTCTGGCTCTTAAAACGAAGAGCTGGCAAGTTTTCCACTTTCCTGTGACTCCATTATAGTGACCGTTCAAGCATTTAGTATTGCCACAGTTCTGCATGTTAAACGTAGTACATCCACGAGCTGGTTCCATGATCAGACAATTTAAGTCCAGTAGGCTTATCAGCTCAACTGAAGTGTCACACACTGCAAGAATATGACCAGACAATCTCGGATCCCAAAGCAGTTTAGCCACTTTCATGAGCACAAAGCTTGAGCCAATAATTATCTTAGTTCTGTGAGTTCATTTCACAGGCAGTTCAGCAGCACCAACCTGCATTAGATGCAAAGATGAGGATGTAGAAAAAACAGCACAATACAGAGAGTGCAGCGACTGCCCAGGGTCACCTTGGATGGACAGGAGTGTTCCTCTGGCCAACTCAGGGCCAGTCACTGGCTTCCACTGGGTGTTTCCACAGCACATTTTTCAGCACGCTGTGTTCTTGGCTTGGGTGCAGCACCACATAGCCACACACAGACCGCTTATGCACGCAGGAACCTTGAGGAAAGCGGTTAAAAGCTCTCATAGACAACACACTCCCTATTCTTGTTATAGTACTGTCCTGCAGCTTCAGTAACCTTCCTTCCTTTGTGAATAATAGACCTCAAAACATTCACGAAGAATAATTATACTCCGAGTGCCAGTTTTGCTAAGTTAAATATCTTTAATTCTGCTACTTGTGAGGAAAAGAACATATCATGGCTTATCTTTCACCTTCCTTGAGTCTCTATCCTAGCTGCAGTCTCAGGCAGCTTTCTTCAATACTGATACTTGTGTCTTCCACAATGGAATCAGTATTTTCCTTGTCACTACCAGAAACACCCCTAACAGTGCCTACACATCTCACACATTCCACTGTAGAGCTATTGGGTATATCCCCTGCTGTGCAATCACAAACAGTGGCAGCCCAATATATTCTATCATGTGAGAAAGAATAAAGGGCAAATTTCCTTCTGAAATCATTTATTCCTTTAAGCTCAAGTGCATTATACTATTACTGTGGATCTGAAGTTGGTGTCGACAAACTGTGAAAATAATTTATGCAGTTGGTCACTCAGAGTCAGTTTGAAATCTGCTTGTATAAGGGGTAGAACTGAAGTTCCATCAACCACATTAATGCTGTTATTCCTTAGCTTTTAAGTGCTCAACTTGCAACTTAAATGCTGTAAAAAGTCTCCAACAGACTACTTAAGGTTGCACCTGGATAACTGGGTATTTCAAAGCTTTATTACAGAGAAGATGCCTTCCACATATCGATTTTCTAGTTATATCAGCAGGAATTACATCTTTTTTCCATGTAATGGTTGATTGGTAGCTTCTAAGTAAGCTAACCTTGGTGAATTCCATTCTTTGCTCACACATGAACATACTTAAACATTTGCTGCCAAAACCACCTCGCATCAAGAGGACCAAAAACTGCATTTGTCCCAATAAGAAATGCAAGTAACAGAGATTTCAAAGTCTCAGTATATTTTTTTACCTAAAGCAAATCCACACAATTGAGTGTAAAGTTAAAGTTTATGACCACAGACAAATCGTTAAATGGTCGACTTTTCCAAAAACTAGTATAATGTATTAAACTAGTGATGATGCATGAGGTAATATGTAAAGTTGTGATCCAAATACTATGTGGCTACTAGTACCTCATCAACAGAAGGCAAGAGTTCTCAAATATCACAGTCAATACTTTGGAAAGCCAGGTTATCTACTTCGATAGTTCTATGATAACAATCAAGCAAAAACAACTGCCTTTGTTCTCAAGCAGTGAAAACTGACAAAAACACATGAACAATCCAAATGCATTCAAAACACAATTCGGGCAGAAGACGAGGAATTCAGGGAGAATCCTCCGTATCTTCAGCCATAAGCTATCACGTTCCCTGACAAATAATGGCCAACAGCTTTACTGATAAAGAATACAGAGTTAGTTACCGTACCAACTTATCACTTTTAACAGTCAAAAAATTATGGGATCATAAGCAGCATCAAAGGGGTAACTTTTTCCCATACTTCTGATCTTCTTTGAGCGGCTGGATTTAGAGAGGGACCGTCATAGTCTGAATAAAAACCAGCTCAGAAATGCAGCCCTTTGCCTGCACACAGAAGGAGGCTCTTGGCTCGACTGATCACAGACAGGGGCTTGATGCTAAGGGCAGCAAGCCAGCCACATCGAAAGACTCATTCGCCCAAAATTTGCTTACATAGTGTTCATCAAAGCAGTCATGAATCTAGCTGCAAGCTCAGTGAACACAAGTTAAAAAAATATATGTATATTTATAACAGGAAGGTAATAGCTTTGCAAGATTTTGAGCCGTGGCTTAACATGTTGGAGGTTATGGTGGTAATGCTAGTTCTAAGAATAAAGTCTCCTGATGCTCTCATACTTTAGAAGCTCAGCAGAAGGCCTAGAGATGATACGCAGTGCAGGGTAACTCAAAAAGTCTGCCAAAGAACACAAGACCTTGGGAGATAAAAACACAGATGCCATAGCTAAGGGTGTATTGAAAACTGGTGGAAAAAATGGAAATACTTCCTAAACTTGAGGGATGTTGGTAAGCAAGTTTGGAGGCTCCCATAAGACTGGATTCTTTCTCCTTGATGATTTTCCCACCTTTTTTCATTCCTACCAATCTCTGAGCACTGAATCTTTTTCCTCATTACATTATTTTTTGGCTTCCTCTGAAAAATCTATTCTTTACTCATTCTGCACCCTGCAAAACAAAGGAAAAGCAGTGAAGCTACAGGAAACTGCAGTAACCAAAGAACCGTATGATCCTCAGCCTTCTCTAAAGCCTATTTACTCCCCTAAGGATGACCTGTTCAAAAGAATACACCCTACTACAGGTGTTGAAAGTTCCTACCAAGGACCTAATTTCTTAAAATTCCTGATTCACACAAAGATTATGATGCCACTTGGAGTTTTCACCTGACTTCATCAGGAAGAAACTCTATTTACAAATAATAGTAATACAGTTAGAAATAAAAGAAGTTTGCTAAGAATTTTACCGATGCTGTTACTGTAAAACTTAAGTGGCACACTGACACCATTCAAACAAATTGTCACAAAAAAAAAAAAAAAAGTGGTTTTGGTTCTTCCAGCTAATCTGGCCAAGGACGCTGCTGTTACGTCTGTTTGAATGAAGTTCCACATCCTAAAAACAGTTTTCTTCGTATATCTTTTGCTACCTTTTCAGAGGAGAACAGGCCCACTCCTCCCTGTCTTCTTTCTTAATCTGATTATGCTCTTCTACTCATATGTATACCATCTGGTGCACGCACAAGCAAAATTCACTGGGCTTAGATGTAAAATCAGGTGACAAAACAAGCTTGTAGGAAACATTGTGCAAAAAATCCCTGAAATGAAAAGAAATCCAATACCAAAAAAGCAATAAAAATGCTTTAAGTCATTATAACTGAAATGGTTCTGATTATATTAACAACTACAAAAGTTTAAACAGAAGCTTTTCAGAAACATTTCTACAAAACAGCAACAGTTCTAAAAAAATACATTTTTTCCCAATTGCATTTAACACCGAAGGAATGACAACTCCCTGTCATTATGGTCACTTAGTATTTTTGATTCCAAAAACTTCTGAGAACCTTTCAATAAAGTCTGACAACAGTCAGAAATCTGCAGCGGGATTCTGAGTTTTGGCAAAAAAATATCCTTGTCGTCATCAGTATGCTCTTCACTGGCTACAAAAACTCCACTCTGCTCTATTATTAGGTGTCGAATAGCACCATTTTTCATACCACCATTTTTCCTATCACCTTTGTTTTGCAGAGTTTGCTTCTGGCTTGCTGCCAAAGCCATTACATAGTCTGTAGCACTGCACATGCACTGTCCTAGCGTCTTATTTCAGCATTTTTTAAAGCATAAGCAGCAAGACAGAAACCAAACTGATCTTCCTCCTCCTCCTGTTCCCACAACCCCTTTTGTTGTATGGGAAAATGCACCACACTGTCAACAAGGAAAATCAACATTCCAGATAAACTACTTAGATTAGACAGCACTAATTCTGACACCTTGAAAATGCTTGTTGTTACGCAGTGGTTTTGTGCTCCACTAAGAGGATACACCGGCTTGGAACAGCACTCAGATCTTTCATAAAGCAAACTCAAATCCCTTCCACACAACCGCACTCCCTCTCGGAAAGACTGACACATCTTGAACGCTGCCTCTGTCATGCTGTCACTTATCATATTTTACCCTGAAGCACAGTCATTAAACATCTATGCCGCAAGGCTAAAAGTTCAATGTCAACCTGACAGTGTACGATGAGAGCATTGTTACAGCTGTATATAATTAGTTTTTACCTTCTTCTATAGCCAAAAAAGGTTAGAAAATTGCATACAATGAAACAACACAAAAGAACTCTGTTGGCACTGCAAACTCAAGTTGTCAAAAGTTAGGACATGATGGAACTAAGATTTCCTACGACACCTTTGTTACAAGGGTACAGTTGTTAGCCATTGACATTTCAATGATTCTTGCTGCATACAGCGCAACGAACAAAACAGGCTCCATGTGTAAAGGCACACGTTCACTATTTCTTTTCATTGTTCATCATTGAAAGGCATTGAGCTACATTAGCTGTAAGACTATTTCGCTCTGTCAGCAGACTTCCACTTCGTTTTCTACAGGTTTCACCCCTAGCTAGAAAGAATAAAGCTAGTCCTATAGAAACAGGTTATTATTTCTCATGCAATTTCAAAGCATTCCTTGAGTCATGTCAATCCTGTATAGTAACGCCATTTGAATGATTTATTCTTCAAAAGCAGTCCATACTTATAGAAATACGTGACAAAATGGAAACACAAAATAATAAGCAAATTTTTGTGTGGCATTGAACCCTTAAAGCATGCTCTTAGTGGTGTGTTTATCCTGTTGACTCCGGAGATACAACTACAAGTATGATATAGCCAACAATGTACGTATTCCTACTTACACCAAAAGCTGTGAAGGACTGCAAAAAAATAAACCACAGTTTTCTCTTACTTCATTGAAAACTAAAGCAGTGTTATTTTCCCAGATACAAAAACCAAGGTCATTAAAAGCCAAATCCCGCTAGTCTTTCTCATGCAAATTATCTAATTTGTACTGGGTATTATTTGCATGAGAAAGAGGGCAAGCCTACTTGTCTCAAGAAAATATTTTACTACTATATTTTTAAAAGAGTAAACAAACAAAGGAAAAGATGAAAATAAAATTCAAACAATAAGCAGAATGTTAACATGTGCCTGAATGGTTGAACTTTGTTTTTCTTCTGAAAAGATGATGTATCAGATAGCATAACAAATAAACAAAACTAGAGCAGTTCAGCTTTATTGAAATAAAACAAGCACTTCTATGCTTGTAATACACTGAAATTTATGTAGAAATACTATTCCCTGTATATTTTTTTACCCAACTAGATCATTCTGCAAAAGGTATTTGCACATTAATCTTGTCAGGTTTTTTTAATGTCATTACCTTTCTTTTATGATGGGTTGTTGAAGCATCCATCTCTTCTTCTCCTATGTTGTCTATCTGTGAAGTTGGACTACAGTTCATCCTCTCCTCTTCTTGCCTCTGCAGTCTGTCTGCTACAGCCTGGATTGCTTCTGTCCATTCTTCCCTATCATGAACAAGCCAACATCCCTATCAGAAACTCATAAAATACACCCAAATAAGTGGTTTATCATGTTTTTCCACAAGCTACATTGCTCTACGTTCAATTCTTATGTTACACAGCAGAAGACTGACAGAAATTATCCATTTCCTTCCAAATTCTGCATTATGTTAAAGGTGGTGAAGTTGATGAGCGTCAAAAAAAGATCACTGCACAGTTCATTTCAAGAATTACCAGTGTCTGATTTTGTAAATATTTTTATAGCGAAAACATGAAAACGCTTTCTCCAGGTGTAGTGCAGCTCAGAGCATAGAATATCACCCCCTATCTAATATTATCTGATAATAATTTGATATTTTAAGAGACTTCTTGGTATTCGCCCTCCCTGGGAGACATTTTCACATAAAGTAAGTAAGATTTATTGAACCACACCGTACGTTCAACTCCTTGTCTGTCTCCTCTTAAAACTCAGTTTGTTGGCTTGAGAAAGAAGCCCTGAAAGATGATTAAATTCCTCCAAGCATCAGAAAACCCAGTGGCTGCACGAGGGAGCGGCCCAGATGCGGGTTTCGGTGGAGGGACAAGCAGGGACAGCTGAGCCCATGGCTACTCCGCGGGCTGGCCCGGCTGCACCAGCCGGCCCAGCGGCAGGCACAGCCCCACGCCACGCGCAGTGCCAGCCGCTCCGTGCTCAGCCAGCCAGGGACACGGGAGGAGGCTGGTGGCACCAGTGAATGCAGTAAGAGGCACAACGCTGCACACACAGAAGAAAGAGGGTGGAGAAACAGTACCAAGGCAGAATAAAAATAATTCTAAGTGAATATACTAACGAAAGAGAAACAACAGAAAAGGCAAAGTCGTTCGTTATTTATAGTTACAATCAATATGAAACAGGCAAATCAGAGTATTAGTCTCAGCAGGACAGGTGCCCACAGTGGGAAGACTCAGTGCACCTAACCAGAGACAAGTACAGAACATTTTGGCGAAGTACACACATCATCTCATATCTCCTACATGTGTTTGGTGCATTAAAAAAGTTAATTCTTAAGAGTTTGTGTATGTTTACTGAAACAAGAAAGACTAATAATCAAACATAAAATAACTTCTAACCAACACACTGGTTTCTGTGCCAAAAAAAGAAGCATATTTCATGGTGTAAAAGGAAAATTTCAGACAGCAAGGCTGGAAAATATTTCACTGCAGGCTTCTATTGTTCAAAATTTAACACTTCAGAGACATACGATGACATAGTTTTGGCTTATTTGAATACACTCATCCCACCTACTTGCAAGCAACTCTTACACTAGCTATGAGCTCAGATAATATTTTACAGAAGCTGACTTATAAATTCTTCAAATAACTGTTCAGACGTGCTCAGAATGTCACAGTTCCAAGTACTGATCGCTGTGTGGTCCCAGCAGAGACTGCGCCAAGGCTTCTGCGTAAAAAACACGCAAAGCAAAACAAAAATAAAATCCTCACCGTTCCTCCGGAGTGTCTACATGGAACGTCCTCTCTATGACAGTGGTCCACTGAAGACATCTGATAATGAATGTGTTTGGCTTTGGTCGCTCTGTTTTCATTAGTTGACATTCTAGAGAAATACAACATTGCCTCTTTTATACACTGCCAGTTAAGAGGTGAAGAGCAAATCAAATTACTTAGATTAAATACACATAGCTTATGTACACCTATCCAACACATATCCAGCACGTCTAAGGAAATACAGAACAGCAATATAACGATAGGCTTGAACAAAAGGTAGCAGGTAAGAATCATAAGGTGAAGAAAGCAGTCATTTATGGAACTTGTATTGCTGCCCATATAAAGAGTACGAACTCCATTTTCAAACTGGGTCTGTGTTATGAGGGTAAGCAGAGTCTTAGATCCCGGATTGCTCTAGAATGCCAAGGTAACAGCAGTAGCCACAGGCACATTTTTCCATCTGTACCTGGCAGGAGTAGTATGACATTTTCCTTTCAGTGGTAACCATGCCATAATTACCCACGCTACTGTCACTTCAGGATGAGATTTATTGTAAAATACGCTATCTGAGAAAATTCAGATCTTGAAACTAGTCTGATTATTAAATATAGAATAACCACACACACACGCCCAGTGGGGCTGCCCCAGGAAATCATCTCGTCCTCTTTGTGCCTCAGGGCAGAACCAGGTCTACCTATGGTATTTCTCAGAAGTATTTCTCTAAACTCTTTCTACAATCCCCCAAAAGTAGTAGCTGCAAAACCACTGTAAGAAAACTATTCCATCCAACTACAAGGAAATCAATTCTTTCTAGAGTTGGAAAATTTTCCCTAGCATTTAATGCAACTGTTCCTACAATTCAAGCATGTTGTTTCGTGCCCTATTGACTAATTACTTTTATCTCTCCAGAAGCTGGAACACTATTTTCTCTCCCTTCAGTCTTCTCTGGCCTACGTCAGTTCAACCAATCTGCCCTCACAGGTTGTGCTTTCAGACCCAAGACCTTCCTTGTCACACAATCCTAGATGGGCAGCAGACTGCCTGTTGCTCCTTTGTCACTAGACCACAACACCGGTAAGTCAGGCAGTGGTTCAATGAGACTGTGTACTAAATATTACATTAGAATAGATATCAGATATTAGATATTGGAGTACTGTGTCCAGTTCTGGGCTCCCCAGGTCAAGAAAGATGAGGAGCTACTGGAGAGAGTCCACCAGAGGGCTACAAGGATGGTGAGGGGGCTGGAGCATCTCTCCTACGAGGAGAGGCTGAGGGAGCTGGGCTTGTTTAGCCTGAAGAAGAGAAGGCTGCGAGGGGACCTAATAAATGCCTATAAATATCTCAAGGGTGGGTGTCAGGAGGATGGGGCCAAGCTCTTTTCAGTGGTGCCCAGCAACAGGACAAGGGGCAATAGGCACAAACTGAGGCACAGGAAGTTCCGTCTGAACATGAGGAAGAACTTCTTCCCTCTGAGGGTGACGGAGCCCTGGAACAGGCTGCCCAGGCAGGTGGTGGAGTCTCCTTCTCTGGAGATATTCAAGACCCGCCTGGACAAGGTCCTCTGCGGCCTGCTGTAGGTGACCCTGCTTCGGCAGGAGGGTTGGACTAGATGAT
>Ga0065711_1036960_pt1 | contig 20360 bp, 20 predicted proteins | sample Hoacrofraction12_FD_59098 | JGI IMG/M metagenome (GOLD analysis project Ga0065711, IMG submission 59098) | Hoatzin crop microbial communities from Cojedes, Venezuela - Epithelial fraction 12 v2 (version 2) | ecosystem: Host-associated > Birds > Digestive system > Esophagus > Crop | place... | reverse complement strand
CCGCCTGGACAAGGTCCTGAGCAGCCTGCTGTAGGTGACCCTGCTTTGGCAGGGGGGTTGGACTAGATGACCCACAGAGGTCCCTTCCAACCCCGAAAATTCTGTGATTCTGTGAAAAAAGGGTCAGTCTTGCTCCAAGCCAGCAACAAGTATGAGATGGAGAGGATGGCTCTGCTGTAGAGCTACTCATCCATGATCTACAGCAGAAGGATGCCGGGGAATACATCTGCGATTCTGGCAATGAGCAAACTATGGCATCCTTGGTAGTGAAAGTGACAAAAACCTGTCACTTCACCTTTTACGGAGCTATGGGTTAGTTTAGATGTTCCATACGGAAGATTCACGGACACTGTGGCAGAGTCTGGTCCTTTTTAGCGATGAGGATATCTGAATCAACAGTCTGACAGTGTAGGTCTTCACACATACTATTTCTCTCTCCTTATTCTTCTGCTGGCTCCTAAAAGCCCTAGGGCTGCAGGACTTCACTGCATAATGGGATGCCTTCACTGCAAATCCAACTGTACAAAAGCCTTGACCCCAGCCATTCCCCAGCTATCCCACAAAATACACCATCCATTCCTACGTCACCCACAAGAAATTTCAGATCTATCTCCTCTTCTGCACATCTGCCACCCAGTTCCTGTGAATTCTCTCTGATTTCTGGAACTCCATCTTCGTCTGTTTTAAATACCAGTTCAGCCATAGCTGTGGAGCCACCAAGGTTCTTGTAGGGAAATGAACTTGAGGAACTAAACTTCTTCATGTGGCACATTGTAAATCAACTCATCAAAACTCCATCTTGTGATACACATCAGTTCAGGGACATCCAGAGTTCATGTCTCTTCTGGCTCCACTTTTCTTATGAGGGACATTGTATGATGATATTTCTTCATGCACCCTCCCAAATACCCAAGAACACAGATACCAGGCATAGGCTTTTGAGTTGTGGCTTTGGTACCCGTTTGGAGTTACATGCTCCTAGATGCTTGAGATTCCATATCCTTGACTGGTCCTGTGTAAGAAGGAACACATTCCCAGAGGTGCTCAGTGTGTGCAGTGCCCAGTAACTCTTGGGGAGTGCAGAGTGCTTATTGCTCACGGAAAATCCAGTGCTTTTTGTCATTCCTTGTTTGGGTTTTAAAGTAATTTTGGAATTGAGTTTGAACTAAATTTGGAATGGCACCACAGTTTCATTAAACACAAGACTCAGTGACACAGTCAGCAATGAACAATAATTTTTTTCCTCTGGTTTGTCTTGGTTTAGCCTTGCCAGTAATCTTCACACAACCACTCCAGAACCAGCAAGCTGAAGAAGGCGGCACCATCACTTTGAGCTGTGAAACCTCAAAACCAAATGCTGCTGTGCAGTGGAAGAAGGCCGGGACAGTTCTGCGACCAAGTGACAAATACAAGATGCATCAAGCTGGACCCATGGCTGAGCTGACAATTTGCAACCTGAGTGAAGCTGATGCTGGGGAATACACATGTGACACAGAGGACCAGCAAACCACTGCAGCTGTGCTCGTGAAAGGTGGGGCTTTGCGTGGGCAAGAGCTTAATGGAGCTTGGTACCACAGCAGGGGCACATAGCTAAGTAATTTGACAGCTAGACATTGTGCTGTGCCCAAACTGAATCATGGGGATCTCAGAGACCAGTGTTATTTCAGAGGGATAAGAGCTGGGTCAGTTATCTCTGTGGAATTAGAAATGGGTCTTTAGTCAATGATTCTGTGGTTTAATGTTAATGTCGCCCACTAAAATCTGTTGACAGTGTTTTCAGAATGCATAGATTGCATTATAAATATCTATTATATATTTATTATACACACAATACAGTAGAACATGCATAATTTATAGACTAGCATATATATGTGCATAATATGTATGCACAGACACATACCTTATGCATCAGTAGGAATGTAACATATTACTACATGCCCATGTAACTACATTTCCACACATTTAGTGTTTAGTGCTTTGTGGTCACTCTTTCAAACAGTCTAGTACTGTCAAGAAAAAGCATGACGAAAGTAGGTGTCAAACTGTTGAAAGTAGATATCAAACTCTGTTGACCTTTCCATAAAGAACCAGCAGCCACCATAGTGGAGACGCTGAAGGATGTCACATCGTATGAAGGAGAAGACGCAGTGTTTGAATGCAGGCTGTCCCGGGAAACAACTCAGGATGCCCAGTGGTTCCTGGGGGATGTTCCCTTGCAATCCAATGAAATGAATGAGATCGGAGTCCAAGGGACGCGTCACACACTGATCCTGAGGAAGGTGACACTAGAAGACTGTGGGCCCATCAGTTTCAAAGTGGGGCAGCATACCTCAGCAGCACAGCTAACGGTCCAAGGTGAGCAACCTCCTAGGAGCAGGGATTTAGAAGGTGCTAGTAAGCACTGTCAATATTGCTTTAGCTTCTGGAGAGGTTTATTTGGGAGGAGGGGTCTCTGGAAATCTTGGGAAATTTGCCTAACCTAATTTAGTCTTTTAAGAGGTAGATATGTACATCTGAGCTAGTTGTTTCAGTCATTTTTTCTATAGTCTATGGAGTGCAGCAGACATCCTTGGAAGACCATCCAAATTCTCCTGAAACAAGCATATGTCAGAATCAATGCTGAAGAATGTAGAGAACAGGCTCTGAACTGATGTCCTACCTATGATGTTTTTAGATAATATTTACTCAAAAGAATACAAAAACTCTGAAAAAATTTCCATGAAGTTCTGTAGAACGCTTTTGAAAGACGGTCCTTATCAATATCCTATCTTGTTTTTTCCTCTTTGATCTGGTTTGCGCCCAGTTCTGATCTGTGGGTAATGCTGGATCAGGTGGTTGTGGCAGTGTCGGTACCCTCTTCCCCACAGTTGCTCCAGTCACCTTTGTGAAGGCTCTCCACAGCTTGGAGCTGCAGGAGGGTGGCACAGCTCACTTGTCCTGCGAGGTATCCCAGCCCAGTGCCCCAGTGGAGTGGAAGAAAGGCACGACCGTGATCCGCTCCAGCCAGAAGTGCAGCATCAAGCAGGAGGGGAACGTTCACACGCTGGTCATCCACGATTTGAACCGCGCAGACTCAGGGGAGTACAGTTGTCACACGGCTGATGGGAAGACCACCGCCAGACTAGATGTTAAAGGTATGATGCTCTTTGCTCAGCAGTGGTGAGAGCTGCGCATGTCAATTTTTGGAGCTCTCTAGTGCAAGACGGGCACCAAGGTAGTGGAGCAAGTGCAGCAAAGGCCACCAAGTTTGTCAGGGGACTGGAGCATGTGAAGTGTAAGGAGAGGCAGGGGCAGCTGGATTTGTTCAGCCTGCTGAAGAGAAGGTGAGAAGGTTGAGGGGGGACCTCATTGCTATCTGCAGCTTCCTAATGGGAGGGTCAACGGAGGAGAGAGAGACAGACTTTCCTTTGGGGTGCTCAGCAAATAGATGAGAGGCAACAAGTGCAAGCTGCAGCAAGAGAAATTCAGATTCGTTAAACAAACAACGTTTCACAGTGAAGGGGTGGTCAGACAGTGTAACTGGAACCCAGAAGGGTGGAGGAATCTTCATCCATGGAATCTTCATCCATGGAGGACCTCCAGAGATCCCTTCAGCCTTAATTATTCTGTAATTGATGCCTGGCTGCATGATCTGAAGCCTCAGGTCTGATGGTGTATATTCTTTGAGTACTTCTATCCTGCTCCGTGGTTTTATTTTGGGGATGAAAAGCCATCTGGGCTTCAGAAATTATTACTGAAGTTAGCTGGGAATTCTTTGTGAAGAGAAGTGTCGGGTATAGGGAGAGAAATGCAGCTCCCGTAGAACTGAAATTTTTCCTGCTGGTTAACTCCTTTTCCTCCTCCTCCTCCTCTGCCTGGCTTAGACCTAGACATCCCCACCCTGGCAGGTCTCTATTAGGTAAACACTGGTAGAATTGTACATGAGCTTCATGAAAGGTACAACCATTACCAGCTCCTTAAAAATAAAACATTATTCCATTTTCTATTTTTGCTTCGCCCGTTTTTCCTCCTTGCACCATTCCCCATTTCAAGCCCTGCCTGTGCTTTTCAAACACTGGCTGAAAAACGAGGAGGTGGAGGAAGGGCGCACAGCCGTGCTGCGCTGCGAGCTGACAAAACCCAACGCGCCTGTGGAGTGGAGGAAAGGAGATACGGTGCTGCAGCCAAGTGACAAGTATGAGATGCGGCAAGAGGGGACACGTGTTGAGCTCTTCGTCTATGGTGCTGAGGCTCAGGATGCCGGCGATTATACGTGCGACTCGGGGGATCAGCAGACCACTGCATCACTGCAGGTCAAGGGTAGGAGAAGCTTTGCTTGAAGGCAGAGAAGTTCTGGCTGTGGCTGTCCTCCATAGGGGTGATATGGAACTTTTATCGATGAATTATCGTTAACACTCTGTATCTGTGAATTACAACTGCAGGAAAGGGTTTGATCCACAGTCTGGTCTTCAAAGAATAATTTAATGCCTTTTAAACCCAATTCTATATCTGCAGTTGCAATTTTGATCTCACTGTGAGAGCTGGGAACAAAACTGCAGCTGCTGCTCGTGAAGGGTATGTACAATAGCAGTTAGAGAACTTGCCTGCTACCTGACAAGAAGAGACCACACTATTTCACCAGACCTAGAACAGGCCCATTTTAAATTGAGCCATTATATCTATCTGTACCTAAGCAGCCCAAGAATTATGTCTCTCTGTCTTTTTCTAGTGGCTGCTTTTTTGGATGTTGTAGTTTTGTTCATTTTATATTCAGTGCTATGTCTTTTGACTTGAGCAACGAGATCATGCTCTTGGATCCTGAGTTCAGCCACCATACCAGGTCCTGCTCAGAGCACGTAGTTTCAGCGATTAAATGCCCAAATGCTGTGATTGTCAGGGTTGTGCCTCTAACTGCTTACGCTGAAAATTACGTGTATGCCCATATGAAGCCCCTTAGAGGTCCTGCGACCTATGGCAATCCTTTATGGAGCAGCAGTGGACGCCCTCATGGTCTCAGTGGCTGATCCCCACAAGTGACTGGCCATGGCATAACTCAAAGACCTGCTCTGGGCTTGGCATTGCCAGCAGGCAAGTTGTGGTTCACAAAGAAGGGAACTGCTAAGCTGGAGAAGTTGCAAGCAAGTTCCTCACCTTTGAGCACTGTCACTGATGCAGTTGCTTCTCCGCTGCAGTCCTACCTGTGCTGTTTAATGAAGAACTGAAAAACGTAGAGTCGGAAGAAGGGGGAACAGCCATCTTGCACTGTGAGATCTCCAAGCCAGACGCCCCCGTGGAGTGGAGAAAAGGAGGGGTGGTCATTCAGCCCAGCGGCAAGTATGAGATGAAGCTGAAAGGCACCATTGCTGAGCTGATCATCCACGGTGTAGAGCCGAATGACTGTGGGGATTATACCTGTAGCACTGGATACGAGATCACCACAGGTTCTGTGTATGTACAAGGTAAGGTGAGATGTGGTGGAAATGCTCTGATTTTGCTGCTGGCATTTCTTATTCCAAAATCTTTGACAGTAACTGGCCAGACTTGTCTCTGATGCAACCAGTTGAAAGTTCATTCACTTCTTTCCTGATTTGAGTGAAGATTTAAACACTTACATCCAGACTGAGCTTGGACCAATGTTTATAAGTTAAGGTAGTTCAAAGTACTGACCGTACTTCATACCATAGCAGATGGGTGTACTGCTGAAAAACTATTTTCTCGGAGCAGTGGTCATAAAAAATACTGAAATTCTTGTTATTACTGATTACAACTTCTATCATTGTTGATATTCTTACTGCTCTTTTAAAGCACTGTAAGTAAAGATCCCATTTAAACCTTAAGCCTCCTCTCTGTCTCTCACCTCGTACAATGTCAGCACAGATGGTTGCAACACACAGAAGAGCCAGTGATGGAGTAGAGTTTCCACGCAGTGAAACGGTGTTTGCAGACACACACACACTGCTCTTGCAAGTGGGTGAAGGATGGAAGGTGGTTTCTAAATCACTTAAAGAAAACTTTAGTTCTTTTTTCCATGGGACAGCGTTACAAGTTTAACTCTGCTGGACAACTTGCACTGTTACTTGGGCTAGTTCTGCAAGAAGGGACATGTATGTGTTCATGCTTTTGATTTCCTTTGGCACCTTCTCTTGCTCTGTTATACAGAAGAAGCAGCAGTCATAGTTTCTGGTTTAAAGAACACAGACGTCTTTGTGGGTGAGTCGGCCATGTTCACCTGCGAGCTCTCACACCCGGGGGTGAAGAACGTGCAGTGGTGGCTTGACGGATCTCCCCTTCACAACAACCTTGTGACTGAAATCTCTGAGCAGGACGGGATGATCCACACTTTAACCCTAAATGACGTGGCGTGCCATGACTCAGGCACGGTCACCTTCAGAGCTGGGTCCCTTATATCTTCAGCTAAATTATTAGTCAAAGGTATTTTGGTGTTAGAAAGAAACACATGGCCACCTCTGGACTTGCTCAGTGCACTAGTGCTTCTGCCTTCCTGGCTACCCTTACTAAATCCCTTCTTCTGAGTTCTTCTGAGTCCTGCAGCCTTCCACTTCTGGAAGCCACCCATACCCCAGAAGTCTTACAGGTACAACCACATCGATTTTTTGAGTGGTTCAGGTGAGAACGGGTTGCAGGGTTAGGGCTGCTGCTTTCACCTGACATCTAAGTAGAGCTGAACATAAACCACTGTGGTAGCTCCTGATTGTTCTATGCCCCCTTCAACTGTTTTTATAATATCACGAAATATTCTGTAGCTGGAAATTCACAGAATTACCACTGTGGTGCTCTATACCTAGGCTATGGGCGCTGAGCTCAGTATATTCACAAGACAAGACTCCAGGCTATTATATTGATGGCTCCAGAGCTCTTACTGGGCACCCAAGGATATATGACATTGCAGTAGTGTAGTGACAAAATAAGTCTTGTTTGACGACTGCCAGAATAGTAATGGTCATCACTGCACTAGCAAAGATTTCTGGTCTGTTGAATAAATATTTTTCTCATTTGGTAAGGGTAGCCACAAGCTGCAAATAACACTGAGCTCCAGACTTGATAAAGCAAGCTCCTTCACATCCAGTCCTTTTATAGCTATTGGGAAAAGTTGTTGTTTTTCAGATGAAAGTATTGCTTATTCCTTGCTTGAAAACAGGATTTGTACATATGGAGATGTAAAGGGTTGAGAGTTCTTTATTAAAATCTACCCCCATGCCATACCTGTCTACCATAACAGAAATTATCCACAATTTGGAATGGCAGTCAGTGGTTTATGTTTCCTTCTCTGTATAATGTGTCCCTTATACATTCAGAAAATTTAACTTTCTGCAAAGATAAAATGCTAGATCACTTCTTCCTAACATCAGAATGATGCAGTACTGAGATAGTGTGTAAATCCCACAGATACCATGTTGGTTTGTAACCATTTTTGAGTTTCATATTTCCAGAGACAGAACGTGGTTCTGAGCTCTCTAGGCAAGGAATTCCAATGGGCCTAAAATGTAAGTTAAAAATAAAAGCATCATTAAGTATTCTACTCAGTCAAATAAAGGGCTCCTGAGAAGTTTTAATTTCACAGAATCATAGCTTTGCTGACATTGGAAGCGATCTCTGGAGATCATCTAGTCCAACCCCACAGCTCATACTAGTACACATATGTATGTGGATATTTTGCGCTTCTCTTAAGGCAAGATTTCTTTAATGTGAATCTGAATAACAGTAGTATATGACTACAATCGAATTAGGATGAGAAAGATATTTAAAAACAGCCCAGTTACACTGTGTTTAGTAACACTCAATAGGAAAATAAAACACTAGTAAAATTCTAACTGTGCTTATATTAACAGTTCCTTCTCCAAGGAACGAGTTGTCTTTCTCTCTGTTCCACGCATCCCATTCTTCTGTTTTAAAGACAGTTTGTAACTGGCCATATTATATAAATGAGATCTCATGACACCTTTTCTTCTTGGGCCTTCACAATATCATTGCCGTACAACTGCACTAATTCAGTGGCCCAGCATGACGGCGTCTTCATGTATGGGTGGGAGGAAATGGAAAAGGCTGAAGCAGCTGCTGACTTCTGACCTTCTTGGGCAGGCTGAGAATTACAGGCCCCAGTGTATGTGTTGGCTCCTAAGTCCCAAGGAGCTTTCTGCCATTCTGCCTTTGTGAATAGGGCCACCAAGGGCTTAGCCTAACAGGGGCAAAGGGCAATGGGACATCTTCCTTCTCCAAGACCACAGGTGACATTTGCTATGAGGAGCACATGCGCGCATCTTATGAAAGGAGATGGTATTGTATTCCCCCCTTGCACAGATACCTTCTTGCTTCTTCAGTCCTGGTGTAGCCAAAACATCTCCATATCATGTCGTTGATGCTTCCTCTCCATAAACACATATGCAGACACATGGAGTGGTAGAGGGAGCCTTAGAGAGCAGGATCAAGCTTGCAACAAGTTTCCAAAAGACATGTGAAAAACTATCTTTGCTTCCCAAGGTCTGCTAGTAGCATCCCAAACCCTCAACCTGATGCACAAGGTTCAAAAGGAGCATTCCAGAGGTCCAGTGTCCTTTATTCCAGCTGGCTTGTGATCAGAAACAACTATTTGAAAGACAAGGATATATATCAGCTTTCTCCGACTGTCCTCATTTTATCTCCCATTGTAGCCCTGTCAATTTTTTTGGGAAGCTGATGTAGTTCTACTGAGAAGAATGTTACAAAGGCACTTCTGTTTTCAGACTTCACTGAGATTTTGCTTTTCAGCATATATATTGCAGTTGTATGCAGGTGGTCCAATTTGACACCACTGTAGGGACTCCTTGGCTGCTTTGGAAGTTCACAACATTTTGAGGTTAGATAAATCTACTGTGCCCTACAGCTGCCTCCCAAGAAGCAGAACTAGTATTTTAAAAGAAAGACTGGGTGCTTAAAAGCAGCCTCATGGATCTCACCTTCTTCAGAGGAGCTGCATATCCAGCTGCTCTCAGCATTTTATGAGCTCTCAATCTGAGACTGCTGAATGGTTCATGCGGCATCTCTAGATCAGCTACTGTAAAGGAAATCATATTATTTTTCCCCAGTCTATGTCTCTGCTGCAGAAGAGCACATGGTTAATGAAAACAATAAGTACCTGTCTCCTGTGAAGTGTCCTTTTTTGTTACAGTTGTCCTGGATCTTTGATCCTCATGCTGTCAATGACTCCTGACACACAGCTATCACCACCACAGGACAGAAATGGGTCTTTGCATTTGAGTATTGCATTTATTTCCAAGGAGTGGTTGCAGTTTGCTGATACAAGAAGCCTCCAGTAGAGTTTGCAGCATTTTGCTGTTGCTATGTGAGGTTGAGAGTTACCGGGAACCGCTCCCAGCAGCCCCATCCATTGCAGACCTCTGTCTCACCTTGTGCTTCTGCCACATTTGGGGAAGCAGAAGTGTTTCGCATCCAGTGCTTCCTAGTCCAGAGGATTTCAGCAATGCTGGGAGAAGAACTAGGCCTGAAGGGAATCCCAGCAGATGTTCTGCACAGAAGTTCACATTCAGGACTGTTAAAGCAGGAGCCTTAATTGCCGGTGGCCTGTTTTCCAGTGTGATGGTTCTATTCTAATGCACCAGTTTTGCTTCAATCCTGCTTGATGCTGACAAAAGCACAGACTAAACCGCTAATCCCCAGCGTTCCCAGTCAGCCTCCTGCTTGCACTGTCACTCTGCTTGCTCCCCACAGGCTCTGTGCTTGTCAAAATTCTCCAAGTTGCGATTTCCATGAGGATCCACTAATGCATGTCCTTCCTGACGTGTTGGTTAACAGATCCAACCATTGAAGTGGTCAGTCCCATGCAGGATATAACTGTTGATGAAGATGGCACAGCAGAGTTCATATGCCAATATTCTAGGCCAGTACACGCCATATGGAAGAAAAATGATCAGGAAATACATGCAGATGGTCAGCGAGTGATTATCGATCAGGACTGGAATGTAAGCATGCTAAAAATTAAACCTACGGTACCAGAAGACACTGGCATCTATTCTTGTGAAGCTGAAGGCACTAAAGTGATGGCTACACTTGATGTTCAAGGTGAGGTCTTCCAGCCAAAGAGGAAGACTATCATGGGTTCCAAATACAAGAGGTGGAAAAATCATGGCAGCTCCTCACAAAAAGTGATACATCAGATACGCGCTCTTTGGTGTTCGCTCCAGTACTGATAACGATGATAGAAGTAGTTGGGAGTTAATGGGAATTGAATATGAAACTGCAGCATTTCACTGGAGCTGAGTTCTAAGTAGGGCTCACTTACTACCCCACTTACACATCGTACCTCTTCTACAATGAACTGGAACATCAGTGCAATGGGGTGTGTCCTGCTGATTTATTGTAAAATCACAGATGTAATGTTGTTCCAAAGGAATACTAGGAGTACTTTTTGTTGTTACAGAGTGTTTTTTATACACATTGTGCCTTAAAATGAGTAGCTAATGGATAATGTGGAATTTCATTTTCTTTTCAGCTAAGCTAAGGTAGCTTGATATTTTACTTATTTCAAATACTGATCACTCAGGAATTACCTTCTCACTTGGCATCAGCATTTGTGAGGACCCTGACAAACAGTAAACAGAAATATTAACAATAGGTTTAGGATTTTATATTGATGTTTCTTATTTTTTTCCTGCTGTGTATGTAATTATTGATTTTGGTCACCAGGTGAATTAGTGTGATCAGCATGAGAAATGGTTCTGATCTGATTGTGAATTTTCGTGTGTTGTTAGACAATTATACTGCATTGCTTAACCAGAGATGTGAGTACAGAAGAGCAGGGTAGTATTTATTATAGTATTTTCTATACTGATAAGCACTTTACATTTTAGGGATTTAAAAAGATGTTAACAGTCATAATCTAAAATCATCCCAGGGGAGGCAGGATTTGCAGTTTGCTGGTTTTTTGTAGTTAGGGAAATCATCACTCCAAAAGTGCACAAATAAACAGCTTGGATTCATTCTAACAAAACTGTACATTCTCCAAAGATTTACAAAACCCTTATTGTTCTCCATAGTATAAATATTAAAAAATACAGACAATTTTTTAGTAACTCATGGTTTTGGGGTATTTTTTTTGCTATTAAATAAATTGTTTAGCTTTTTTTTTTTTTTTCTTAGAACAGTTGCAGAAAATGGCTATAAAGACCTAAACAGGAATGTCTCAGGGCCTTGGTTTATGTTATAGGTCATGCTGACCATTGTATGGTACTTGTGCAAACTGTATTTACTCAACCACACGTTCCTGCTGTTGTGCATGTAATTTGTCCATATAGCTGGTCTAACACGAATTATATTCACATGTACCAGCCCACATTTAATTTTGCATCAGGCTGATTGCTTATGTACAAATGCCAGCTGATGCATGACTGCAGGCAAACGGAGCGTGTAGATATACGCATGTTTCTGACCACACAATTCACCACACACGCATGAGAAAATAAACCTAATGCGGTATCACAGAGCTTTTGTAATAATTCAGAAATTTACTATTCAAAATACTGTTCACAGATTTTAACTTTTTGTGTGTTTCCTAGAGGCAGACTTGTTAATTCAGATGATTCGCTATAGCTCTGCCAGCTATAATGCTCTCTCACATTTGCTTTGCATGAAAGGTAGCAAGATTTTATCATGAGCTGTCAGTGGATTCACATCTCCCCAGTTATGATGATAATTGCTCTGGCTGGGAGATCTGTGGGAAATGTTTCCTGCTGTGGGACAGAAAGAATTTGATTATACTTCATTATCCTGAGCCATCCCTTCCTATCAAATCTTGTCCTGATTCATATAAACACAAACATTTTTTTCTTTATTTGTAAAACAGAAGTCAGGTTTCTGGGGGAAGTCTAAATGAACGGCTAGAGGTCTTAGAGGTTTATCAGTATTTTTAACCTATGTCACTACTAAAAATGTTTTTAAATACAGTATTCTGTTAGAGGGTGCTTGAAGTCAACAACTAAACCCACAAGCACGGTTTATCAGATCCACATCCTTTCCATCAGCTTTCCAGCAGTGGGAACCATCCAGTACTCCAAGGCTTGTTAATATTCAGATATGCATAAGCAACAATTAATACTATTCGTTGTCTTTCTTTGCTAGCCAAGAACAGTATTGTCCAGGGCTTGGAGAATGTGGAAGCCGTGGAAGGAGGGGAAGCCCTGTTTGAATGCTATCTTTCCAAGCCCGAGTGCTACAATTACAACTGGCTGATTGATGATGAACCTGCCAAAACTACAGAAAACACGGAGATGGTTTACTTTGAAAACGGGCGCAGGCATCTTTTGCTGCTGAAGAACCTCACTCTGCGGGACAGCTGCAGGGTGACCTTCATGTGCAGTGACGCGGTGAGCTCCGCCTTCCTGACAGTGAAAGGTAACTGAAGCACTCGTGCATGGGGAGTCTAAAACATCTGCTTGGAAATGGCAAATAAACGAGGAAAATATGATGAGTAGCAGAGAGGAAAAGTTGCATTTGTTGCTTGCTTCTTTCCTAACACTTTTTCCCACACAATAAATAGCCGATGGTTTACAATTTCTTTTTTTTTTTTTTAATCTTATTCCGTATGCCATGATGTGGATATAAGCAGCATCAGATGGCAATGAATTAGCAGAACATAACTGTCATATACAGTTGTCATTATTCTGATTAATTGGGTTGTGTTTATTGTAGAATCATAGAATGGTTTGGATTGGTAGGGACCTAAAGATAGCCTAGTTCCAACCCCACTGCCATGGGCAAGGACACCTTCCACCAGCCCAGGGTGCTCCCAGCCCCATCCAACCTGGCCTTGAACACTGCCAGGGAGGGGGCAGCCACAGCTTCTCTGGGCAGCCTGGGCCAAGACCTCACCACCCTCACAGTAAAGAATTTCTTCCTTCTATCTAATCTAAATCTGTCTTCTTTCAGTTTAAATCCATTACCCTTTGTCCTATCACTCCATGCCCTTGTTCCTCTCCAGCTTTCTTGAAGGCCCCCTCAGGAATCGGAAGGCTGCTCTAAGGTCTTCCCAGAGCCTTCTCTCCAGGCTGAACAGCCCCAGCTCTCTCAGCCTTTCCTTATAGGAGAGTGTTCCAGAGTATTCCATCCCTCGGATCATTTTTGTGGCCCTGCCTTTATAGTTACTTCAAGACTCTAGAGACGCAAATTGCATCAGTAACAATATTATCTCTGTATCTTTGTATTTTATGCTATTACTGGAGGTGCCTGTGGGGATCAGAACCCCTTTCAGAACACAAGAACAGCCATCCTGGGTCGTAGCGTGTTATCTCCTTTGCTGTTTTCTGCTACTTGGGAAAGAAAGACACTGCTAGGTTGGTTTTTGCTCCTGAAAGTATTGGAAAATTTCAGTCCCCAGTGAGACCTTCTGTTCTAGTGATATACATAACCTCCCTTTTAATGATCTCGTTGGTATCCGGGGCCTGACTATGCAGAGCTTCAACAAAAATATTCACAAAATCTCTTGCTAGTATTTTTTCCTGTAGCTAAGGGCTTAATTACATATTTTTATCTACAGGATGGCGCCTACAGATCTTGGAGCCTCTCACAGACGTGGAAGTCTCTTCAGGGGAGAAAGCTACATTTAGCTGCGTTCTAAGTGAAGCTGTGCCAACTAATGAAGTTGCCTGGTATAGTAATGATGTAGAGATCCAGTCGGATGAGGACTGGGAGGTACAAGCAGATGGAAACAAATACAAACTTATTCTGAAAAAAGCCCAACCACATCATTCTGGAGAGGTGACCTTTGCTTCCAGGGAAGCAATTGCATCAGCCAAGTTATCTGTGATAGGTAAGTGTCTGTCATTCTAGCCCAGTGGCACTTGAAATCTCAGACTTCGGTATTGAGCTACAACACTGAATTTTCTAATCTTTGTATTGATGCTTTTCTCTTTGCCTTGCATGTCCCAAGCTAGGGTTCTTAGTCTGAGAAGATGCTACTGGGCAACTTGTTCTTTGACCAGAAACAGTTCATCTCATCAGAAGAAAAATATCATTTTCAAACTATCAAATCAGGCTAGCGATGGTAGAGATGGTCACCAGCTTTCTTTAGCTACAGTCTTTAGTAAAATGTAACATAGAACCTAATGGAAATCAATTTACTCAGAGTTCAAGATCACCCTCAGCAAACATGTGGACACAGGAGGGAGCTGAACTAGAGTGGACATGGAAAAAATTATCCAGGACAGCAGAGAACCCTTTGAATTCTGTTAATCTATTCAAGCACAGAGCAACCAGTATTCCAGATTAATGGGCTGCATAGTAAAATCTTCATGTGAGTGAGATCCGTGAAATGCACATGTTGTACTTCAGAGATACGAGAGTTAATAGCTCTTGGAGTATTTTACAAGTAGAAAAAATGATAGTTGCCTAATTCCCTTGTGGGGCAGGTTAGACCAACGATTTGTCAAAGTCCATTCCAACACCCAAGGTCTGGCTCCTTCCCACAGTGTGATAATTAGGTCACCCAGCAATGGCCACGCCAACATAACCCCAGTGATGGTTATGAGATAACTGCAGTGCGTTTTACCTGTATGCTGTACTTGAGATATTCGAGAGCAACTGATTGTCCATCCCCTCTTTAAATTATTTTGTGTAGTCTGTCTGTCTAATGATTTCTTAGACTTTCGAGATCTCTGATATATTCCAGTCATTTCCACCAAAAAAAAATGGGTGTTGAAGAATTTAAAACAGCATTACTTTATTTTGGGCACCTACATTTTAAGAATTTCAGAATACTATCCCCATGAATTCCTGTTGACAGGTTTTCTGTATGAAATCTGGCTGGAAATACACAAAAGAAGCTTATACGTTACATAGAAAGGAATGCTTGTTGTGTCCAGAATTAAAGACCTGGCGGCTGACCCTGTTTGCCTTTAATTTGTTGGACTGGTATATCATGACTGGTCATTTACTTGGTGAATACCTTGAACTTGAAAACTGAAAGAATTCTTTCTGTCTTCTAAGCCAAAGTGTCAATTAGGTGAGGAACATGCTCCAGTGCACTGAGTATGATCATCACTAGCAAATCTGGTAGGACTCGACTCCATTCCCATTATGTATTTATTTGTTATTGTCTGATGCTGTGAGGCAATTACACAGAAAACTGGATGACTTGCTACTAATTTACTAGAGTTACTCTGTAGTTCAATGATAACTTGATTTCCATTAAGGTTAGACATCAAGTATGTAAGATCAAGGCCCAAAATTACTTGAAATTTTCAGCTAAATTCCTTGATAATAGGGACAGTATAGGGTCATCTTTATTTTCAGCTGGGTGGAACAAAGGAGCAGGAAAAAATCACAGTAATATGTGTCATTAAGTAACTGAGATGGCAGTTTGAAAAGAAATGTTTGCTATTAGGCAGGGCAGATAAAGGAGAACTCAGTGATGCAGAGGTATGTCTCACGGTCATGGGCACATACCCACTCAGCTTTACAGTATGACAAATGCTGAATCTGTTGTGCTTCCTTCTTGTTGCTTGTAGAATGCTCTTGGTTGTTTTAGTGTAAAGCATTATTGCTCATGTCGTACATCACGGGACCTCTGTTGTGCCTTCAGCCCACCCTGATCCACCTGAAGAACCAGAAGTCTTAAGTAAGAACAGTCACTCTGTAACTCTGTCTTGGTACAAGCCACTGAGCGACGGCGGTTCTGACATCCTAGGCTATAACGTGGAGAGAAAAATCCCCGGTATTGGCTGGCAGTCATGCAGCAAGGGCATTGTTCAAAACACGGAGTTTATGGTGGATGATCTCACCCCAGGTGAACCCTACAGATTCCGTGTCTCGGCAATAAACAAAGTTGGGGCCAGCGAGCCGGTGCACTTCCCTCAGATGGTGCAGCTAGGTGAGAAAGGAGAGATGTCCCCATGGAGAACTGTGAGCTGCTGTAGACCTTGTGTTTCGCATGGCATGCCTGCTTCACCCATTCCAGGCATCTCCTGGAAGAGTTCATTCTGCAACGTCTTTCAGTGCTTTGCTGCCAACACAATAGAGGAGAAAGAGCTTGGAAAAATTGTTCCAGGCTGCAGTGAACAAAATCTGGTGCATTGCTAGTACTCAACACTTACTTTCTCCAAACTGCATCAAGCTGTCTTGCAGCCTGCACTGCATCCATGTGTTGTCCAATCTCCATGAGTTTCTTTTCTGATGGAGTTAGGATGGAACGAGTCAAAAGGGGCATGCTGGAATGCATTTGGGGTAACCAAGACCCTGGTACCAATGCAGCGGGTGGGCAATGTTGTGTGCTTCACCCATCTTTCACTTTCATTATATTATTTGTGTATATTTTTCAATATGCCCCACAAAGAAATGCTGGAGGACACAGTTCTGTTGGTGAACCTTTGGAAGCTACAGTGGGATGGAGAGCCACTCTCTCAATCTTTCTTTTCTTGCAACTCTTTGTCTGGTAGCCAAATGCCCAACACATTCCTCAAAGTGAGAATAATAATAAAAAATCCTCTTTTGCTTAAAGCTCAGACAAAAAATGATGTTTTTGCAACAGAAGAACTACTAGTGCTGGACCCTGATAACTGCATATGCTGACTTTGTCTACAACAAACCCAAGGTATTTTGGGCAGTGGCCCCCTCACCCCGGTGCAATGTGCAGAGGGACAGATCACGCTCAGGAGCGTGCTGCTTTGGGGAGCTCAGTTGTGCACTCTACATCCCAGTCAACTTCTCCACATTTAATGTGTTTGTCTTGACTTCATGCTGAGTATCGCTGTCGTACAAGCAGCATGCCATTGGCAGGCCTTCTTCCAAAGTAAAGAAGATACAGAGAATTTTTATTTTTAAATTCTGTATGCTTTTTGAGAATTTTGACTCTTCTTACGCTAGCGTAAAAATATATATTTTACTTTCAAGACTGGGATGAATGCTGCTTTTAATAATCTCTTTTCTTTTTTATTCTTTTTCTTGTTTCTTTGTTGTCTCACTTCATAACTGCTTCACTTCTAAACATTAAGATCTTCTAGAATTTCTAGGACTGATTGAATACTGGTGATGGGTAAATGAAGATCAGCAAATGAACACAGGAATGTGAAAAATGCAACTACTTTTGCATGTATATATTTAAATGGATCTGGTTTAACTACTGGGAGAGCTTGTAAAGTTATTTTGATACTGTCTTTGTAAGTGCAAACTTTGGATGCCGCTAGTAATTTTTTTTTTCCCTTTAGTTGCCTACAACAGCTAAAGAATCTATAAATGAAGGATGGGATGCTTGGATATTTTATAGAGTGATCTTGAGTGCTTTAAAGTCAGATTATGGTGTGTTCTTTGTGTTAATTCACTTTTTTGTAATTACAGAACCTCCAGTGACAGTCACCCATCCTTTGGTGGGAGGATCAGTCTCAGAAGGCGAGGTGGCTCGCTTGGAGTGCAAATTATCGAGTGAAACTGAGGAGAGAGTGACATGGTTCAAAGGAAAAGAAAAAATACAAGCTGGAGGGAGATACGAGATTCATTCTGATGGAAAAAAGCAGATACTCATTATTTATGGATTTAAACCTGAAGATCAGGACACCTATACCTGCATGGTTTCTCCAGAAGTCAAATCTGTTGCCAGCTTGTGTCTTGAAGGTACAGAGAGTGCATTCCTGTGATGTTAAATCAGTTCTGGTTAAGGACATTGAGGGGCATTCCACAGCTTGGACTGGAATTCATTTTCTTTCACAAGCTGTGATAAGAAACCACAAAAAAATGTTATCTTCCTGTTCAGTATTGCTCAGAATGTTTCTGAATCCCCAACAGCTCTGAGCTGCTCAGATAAGATTTTCCTGAGTCAGATATTTAAGGTGTGATACAGTTGTGTCTGCATTGGTTTCTCGTGCCTTTTGAGATGCTTTAGGGTATTCTGCGTGGCCTTCAGCTGCCACTTCAGAAATTTAGGGCTCTTTCATATGTTCTACATGGTACCTGCCATCCCCCTGCTCTGGACATCCCAAATGGCTTTGGGTCACAGTGCTTAGGAAGCTCAATTGTGCTGCTACGGTGGGATTCAGTGGCCTTCACGCAGGCATCTAGTGCCATTGAGGCACTTCAGGATGTCACCCCTGGCTTCTATCTCCTTCTCCAGAGAGACCCAGAGCACTCATAGGTCCTGTGTTGTATCCGAGAGCCACGTGTGGATGTCTCAGACAGCCTGGAGCATCTCAAAGGGCATTGGGCACTATGCAGAGGCAAGTCAGTGTGTCCCAGAGGGTGGGTCTCAACTTTCAGACTTAGACACATCTAAACTGAAGTAGCTACAGGCAGATACCTCCTGGGAAGTAGGAGTCTCAGCTCCCATTACAACCAGTAGAGATCTGTTCAAGCCAGTCAGTGAAGCCCTGTCTAGCTGTAAAGCAGGATGCGCCTGGAACAGCTTTCCAGGCTCCACTGACAGCCTTAACCAGGTATTCATTGACAGCAATATTCAGAAAGGGCAGAAATTCATTTATTGCCTTCAAATGAGCAAGGGAGAAAAAAAAATGTTGTTTGGCCATGTTTTATGCGAATGCATAGAATCACAGGATACTTGAGGTTGGAAAGGACTTCTGGAGATAGTGTAGTCCACCCCCGTGCTCAAAGCAGGGTCACCTAGAACAAGTTGCTCAGGACCATGTGCAGTTATATTAATTTCACATTTTGTTCGCAACAGAATCCTTAGTTAAACGTCAGTGATGCTCTTCCGCCCAGGCTTTAAAATAAGAATTTTAGCATCTTATCAGTTTAATTCTCCTCAGTTCCCACAGTGACAATGCTAAAAGAGATCGCCGGGGAAGCACCCCCTGCAAGCCAACCAGAAGAGCTGGTGGATGGCCACATCCAGCCCAGTTTGCCCCCTGAGGCAGCTCAGGAGGGAGACCTTCACCTCCTCTGGGAAGCCCTGGCTAAGAAACGCCGGATGAGCCGGGAACCCACCTTAGATTCCATCAGCGAGGTGCCTGAAGAGGATGAGAAGCTTCAGAAGTCAAGGAAGGAGGAAGCGGAGATGTCTCACTATTACTCAGAGGAGTACTCCACATGTGATGAGCTGGCTAGGACAGGAGAAGCCGATTTCTCTTTCACAAGCTCAGATGATGAGTCTAGAGCTGGGACTCCTTCACTGGTGAGCTACCTCAAGAAAGCTGGGAAGTCAAGTGTCAGTGTTACTAGCAAGGTTCAGTCCATCTCCATAGGAAAATTACGGAAAGAGTGGGAGAAATCTAGTGTGGAGACTGTTGTGGCTGCCCCAGCTGCTAAGACAGCTGAACCAGATTTACCAGATTTAGATGATCCTTCCATGAACAAGGCTGCTGTGAAGATCCAGGCTGCTTTCAAAGGCTACAAAGTCAGGAAAGAGATCAAGCAACAAGAGTGCCCAGTGTTTACTGAGACTTTCAAAGATTTCTCTGGTGAGCCTGGAAGCACTCTCCACCTTGAGTGCGTGGCCCACAGCAAAACTGACATGAAAGTCCGTTGGCTGAAAGATGGGGAAGAGCTTTCAGATGGTCGCTACTATCACATAGACAATTACAGTGATGGGACCTGCTCTTTGATTATCACTGGCCTGGATAAGAAAGATGCAGGTAAATACACCTGTGAGGCTTCCAATAAATTTGGCAAGGTTTCACACAGTGCTAAAGTGGTTATTGGCGCTGAGGAACCTGAAGTTCTTCATAAGGAGAAGCAGGTTAAACAAAGCACTGACAGTGAGACAGAGAGCTCGTCTGGCAGTGAGCTGGATGATGCTTTCCGTAAAGCAGGAAGGAGACTTCATAGACTCTTCAGGGCCAAGATCTCAACAGAGATATCTGATGTCGAGGAAGAGCTCTTTGTCAGTGCAGACGAAGGGGACATAGAGGTGGTTGACCACCAGACGTATCGTGAGGATGATCAGTACATCTACATCAAGTTTGAAATCTTGTCTGAGGCAAAAACTGCTGCCGCTCGATTCAGAGAGATGTTTGGTGCTCTGGGAATTCCCGTGGAGATTGACATTTTGGAACAAGGCCCTAAAAAAATTGAATTGCGTATTGGGAAAGCCACACCACCCACCCATGGGAAGTTTGCACCACCAATAGCGAGACCTCCACCCCCTTTGCTGACTTCTGATACAGGTAGGTAAAGCAAACCTGTTTATTCTTTGGAAAAGACAGCTGGAGCAGGTCAGAATGTTATCTTTTCACCCAGGAATAACTTTCAAAAGGCCTTTGTTTTTTATTTGTTGCAGATATAATTCTGGAAACTTTGCTGTTTTGAAAAAACTGCTGAATTTTTAATTCTTTTTCATTTTGAGGGAGAGGAGGGAGGTTAGTGATGAAGGAGGGGGTTGTAAAGTATTGAATTATCTACAAAGCTACTTTTCGCAATAGAACTGTCCCCTA
>Ga0065711_1036964_pt1 | contig 20361 bp, 12 predicted proteins | sample Hoacrofraction12_FD_59098 | JGI IMG/M metagenome (GOLD analysis project Ga0065711, IMG submission 59098) | Hoatzin crop microbial communities from Cojedes, Venezuela - Epithelial fraction 12 v2 (version 2) | ecosystem: Host-associated > Birds > Digestive system > Esophagus > Crop | place... | reverse complement strand
CAGCGGGGCCGGCCCCGCTTCCCTCGCGCGGCCCCGGCGCCCCGTGGCGCGGCGGGCAGCGGCCTGCAAACGCGTTTTTTTAGGGCGGGAAAGGCGCTTCCGAGTGAAGCCGCTGCGGGGCGGCGGGCCCGGGGTCTCGGTGACGCCCGGGCGCCGGAGTTGCCCAGCTGCTGCGCTGCTCCAGCGGTTTGCCCGTCCGGGGAGGGAGCAGGGGGCGGCTCTGGCGGCTCGGAGCAGGGGCTTCGGCGCTGTAAGCCCCTGCTGGAGAGAGGCGCCGAGGGGCTTGAGGCTCGTTCTCGCGGGAGACGCTCGGAAGCGCTCTGGTGGCTTCCATCAGAACGGCTGGGGTTGGGTGGGTGCCGCTGGGCGTGTAATCGAGAGTTTATGAAGCCGAAAAAAACAAATGGGGATTCGGGTCAAGCTTTGCCCTTCGCATCTCTGACAGTAAATACACTACCAGAAACCCACGCTGAGTAAATACAGGTCCCATCCCTGGAAAGATTCAGGGCCAGGTTGGACGGGGCTCCGAGCAGTCTGGTACAGCTGAAGAAGTCCCTGCTCACTGCGCGGGTTTGGGCTAGGTGGCCTCTAAAGGTCCCTTCCAACCCAAAGCGTTCTGTGATTCTACAATCGTACCAGAACCCCACGGTACAGATGGGTGAAGGGGGAGCTGGAAGCAACCGGCTGGAGCTAAGAGTGAGCAGGAGGGTGCTGCAAAGGAGCAGTCCTGTCGGCTTGCAGTGGTTGGGCCGCTTTGCTCGTCCCCGCTGGCTTCTGCTTTCTTGCTGGGGCTGCTAATAACATGGTGTGCATATAATACAGTTCCAAACTGCGAAAAGAAAGCATAGCGAGGCAGATTTATTACATTGCTTGGAGAATAAACAGCTCCATACATAATAAATAGTCAGTGCATCCAGAGTCATACCTGTTTTTTAGGAAAAGATATGCACGCGTTTGTTACCAGTTTTAAATTCTTTATAATACCTAATGTAGCTACATCCAATCCCAGAGGGACTCCCCTGCCATAAAAGGGAAATGTATTGCATCAGTATTTCATTACACAGTCCACTGATCGCAAAACACATCCACTCTAGGTTTACCCCAGAGTCCCTACCCAACGCACTGCTCACTCAGAACAAATGCAAGCTCCTGAGTCTCAGAAAAGGGAGTATAAACCACAGTCTTTCATTGTAGCATCTTGTCCCCAGCAGATAATTAGCACACCTCACAAAGCTCTGATTAAAGTCAGCTCTCTTTTTTCTTTTAATCTTGCCGTGTCATCTAGTGGTCCGGATACTGCAAAAATGAAAACGCACTCATTCAGTTAATGATTTTGTGGACTGAGATTCAGTATCATCTCCTTTGTTTTCTGTCTTCCCTATTAACTACCTCAGGACCTAGCTGGTGTCTGCCATGTTTATACATCTTGGAGTACAGGAAACTCCAGCTTCCATATAACAAGCTGAGAGTAAGTGGTCTAGACGCACGTTGGTAGGAAATCCCCTCGGCCCCAGAAGTGCCATTTGGCTTATTTGAACGTCATTATATTCCCTTTATGATGTTGGTATGGGGAAAAGGAGATGGGGATACGAGAGTCATGCAGGTTAAATACATTAAAAATGCCCATTTAGTGCATCAAGGCACTGTTTCCTGAAATGGGTATGGGGAAAAAAAGATGGTTTTATGCTTCCAATATATGACAGATTTAATAACTTTAGAGATCATGATGTGTGCAGTAAAGGACAGCTGGAGTGACATATAAAGTCTGTTCTCTGCATCCTGTGCAAAGTAGGTATGAAACATGATTAAATGGTGTTTCTTAAATACCCACTTTACACAGCGGTAAACCACTTGAAGAGGTGCAAAGCAATGAGAAATCAAGCTCCCAGTGATGAAGAGAGCAGTGGTATGCAGGGACGCTACACTATTCAGCAACAAAATGGTTACAGTACAATGCAAATTGTTCACTTTAAAATTCAAGTTGCCTGAAACGCTCTTGCTCCTGGTTGCATAACAAACTCAAACTCAAATACTGATTGCTTTCCAGACTCAAGCACTGTTCAGCTAAAAGATCACTATTGTTCAGACTTTTCCAGGAAATTTGGAGTAGTTTATGCTGTTAAATCAAAATTCTAGTTTCCTGGTTTGATTCAAACTGTATGAATTCAGAACAGAACAAAGCATTTGTGTCAAATAATTTATCACATGAAAGTATCCTGTTTTCTTCTCACAAATGGTCTACTACAGCTACAATTTCAACAGTGTCTCTTTCATGATATCTTGTCTTTTGAAGCTGAAATTCAAAGTGTGACTTTGAGAACACAAAGATGAGAAATTGGAACCAGAGGATGTGCCGTAACAGTCTTTGTAGGAAAGTACCAGAAAGCTGAAGAGCATTTAAGAAAGCAGGGCTCTGTCAAGATACACATAGGAATGTATAGACATTATTGTAAGAATTTATTTACTTCTCTTTAATTAGTATTTTGCATTGAGGTGCTATTTATAAGCACTTGTCAAGCTTGCTGAATTGAGCTATGTGCTATCCCTACATATACTGAAAGCAATAACTCATAGCGATTTAAAAGATGAAGGACGAAGTAGAAATATAAAAAAAATTGAAAGGACAGATAAACAGCCTAGTTGCTACCACTGAATGTAATAAACAGCTTCATACGTTGTCAGCTGCCTGACCTATTACGTGGAGAGGAGATTTGAGGAAGAATGAAAAAGAGGATAGTTTTGTTCCAAATTAAGGTATTTTATTATTAAGTTCTTGCTGCGAGTGAAAGAGACCAGAGAGACTACAAAAGAGCACTAAGAAGATGTGGGCTGATGGACAATGGGGAGCTGTATTTCTGGGAAAGCAGAGGCAGAGAAAGGCATGGAAGAGAGTAGGTGAGATGATAACCATGATAAGAGTTATGAGGAGGAATGTGACAGGTCTTGTCCTCAACAAGATGTACCATCATCCAGTTCATTGGGGTAGCGAGCAGGGTATTTTGAGTTTACAGATAGTATAAGTAATAATTACATTGGCTTTCCTGAAAAAGTCTCCAAGCCGTATTGCCATCTGCTCTCTTGTCTGGTGGCTAGAGCTTGCTCGCGCTGCATGCCCCTGGACCATAGCTTTATAGGATCTGGATAAAGGAACATAAGTGAAGAGCCTCTTAGAGACACAACACTGCAAGAGCTGAAGAGCTCAGTGCAAGATCAAGTGCCCTGGAGTGCCTCCCCGTGTGGCATAAGTACTGGCACAGAAGGGCAGCTCTCCCAGATTTACAGATTTTTATTCAGCCTCAACAGCCTTAGACTTCGCTTTGTCATGCCTTGGTAACACAAGCCCTTCTGCTTTTGCAAGCAAAGGCTTAAGACATCACCCCCATTGAGAAACCTGTGAACCAGAAGCTGTTGCTACATTACAGCTGGGTCACAAATGTGAAGCTAGTGCTGCAACATTCACCTGACTGGCACCATGGCTTTGTAGCAAGCATCCATCCTTCTCTCCACATTCCTCATTTTCCCTTTGTGCTACTTGTGTGTGTGTCACAGTTTGAGGCAGCTGTAAGCTTAACAGGAGGCACTCCTCTGCACCTCCTCGGTGTGAAGCCCTGCTGCCCTGCATACAAGAGGGGAGAAGGACCGGGACATGCCTCATGACATGTCATCTACCTAAAACAGCAGGCGGGGATGTACCACCCTGGTCACTTCACAACCGATACACAGCCTGGTGCCCTCCACCCCTTTTCACTGGGCTGCTATTAAAATTGCATGGGAGGATGCCAGAAGACAAGCTGGGAGCTATTTCCTTGCACTAAACATGGGCAGAACAGGGGTGCCTCACTGCTGGTCTGTGAGGTGAAATGCCAGATGACTGGGGCAAGCTTAGAAAAGACAAAAGCAGCAGGGTGACCACGTTTGAATGTGATACACAAAGCGTTGAGAAGCTGCAGGCTGTGCTCAGGGATGAGAAAAACGCTGAAACAGAAGTGTGCACAGACTGGAATCATCCATGTGGAGGGTCAGAAATTCATCCATGGGGAGAAAGTCAGAAAATGTGATTGCTGTATCAAGAAATGGCTAAAAGCATCACCAAATTATTTGATTTTGAGAGCCAGAGTCTGGCAGGTATCTATCAACAGAAAGCAACAGCAAGACTTGTTCATGGCTGGAAAGTAGATGAATGGGGCAGAAACATTGAAGATTAGCTTTAAGCTGTCGTGCTGACAGTGAAGCAAATGGCAGAAGAGGATTTAGGAGGAAGAAAACCCTAAGGGGATTTTTGAAGGCTTTGCACAATATAGTGGGGAGCCTTCCAATCTGAAAGGTCTGAAAAGCTGGAAGCTGGTTGGAGGAGGACAGGCTGTGCACACAGTGAGATCTGTTTAGTACAGCGTCAAGTGGTACAGCCGTTCAGCTGCAGCTGACCCAGCGCTGCTGGGACCAGACATTGTCTTACAAAGACAACAGAAAATACATCTGGATACTGACAGGAGCCTGGAGCACCGCTGGCCAAAGAGCTTAATTTCTTTCCATTCCTTGTATCCAGGCACAAGTCAGCTACCCTGAACCACTAGATTTACCATCTACAAGGTGGCAGAAGATCCCTACCGATAACAATCATGCAGATAGAGCTAAAACACCTCCCAAGGAGTGGAAAGAAATGACTGAACACAAGTCAGGCCAAGAGGTGGATTTTGCCATTTCTGGTGGTTGCTGCTACAATGTATTGCAATATTAGATTACGGTGCACCATCCAGGAGAGAAGAAAAGGGTCCAGAACTGAGCAGAGGAATATCGAATCCAGCTACCCAGAAGGATGCATGAATATCTCACTGGTGTTGTAAATATATGTTTGTAGGTTTGTGTGCCTTGGATTGCTGGTTTAAAACTAAATAAAAATCAAGAGTCCAAAATTCCTTCCCGAAGTAGTTAGGAACAGCAAATCACAAAATCACAGACTAGATGAGGGTCAAAGAGACCTCTGGGGGTTATCTAAACAAATCTCCTTACTCAAAGCAGGGCCATCATCTAAAGCCTCTTGCCCTAGACCATGTCCAGTCAGATTTTGAATATCTCCAAGTATGGAGACTCCACAGGCTCTGTGAGCAACTTGTTCTGATGTTCAACAGCCCTCACAGTAATAAAAAGTGGGGATTTGTGTTCAGAGGGAACATCCTATGCTTCAGTTTGTGCCCATTGACTGCCACTGGGCATCACTGAGAAGAGTCTGGTTCCATTTTCTTTACACCTTCCCTTCAAGTATTGATATACATGAATAAGATCCCCCCCTGTGCCTTCTATTTTTCAAAATCCTTTATGCAGAAAGGTTTTATGAGGTATAAAAAATCCATGAGGTTGACATAAGTCTGCATAAACTCTTCATAAAAGAGCCAGAGAGGGGGTAGGGAAGAAAGTTGGGTTAGAAGAGGGGAGAAGAAGACATCTTTGCTAACACAGCCCTTGCTTCTGCACTGCTGAGCAGCAAATGGATGAAGCAGGACAGGGGGAGGAAACTCTGCTCACTTCTCTGGCTGTGGCATCTGCCTTCACAAACCATGCTTCAATAATACTTCCTTCTCTGTTCAACAGCAGCATGTTCATGCTCCAGCCCAATGGCCCCTAACAGACGGAGGCTGGTTTTACTGACCTTGTGGGTAGAGACCATCAGGACTGCTGGGCCAGCACTGGATGAGCAGGTGCCCAGGCAGCTCGTCTCCCCTGAACCTGTACCCAGCGATGCCACCAGGACGTTGCATGTTAGGGAGAGGAAGTTCTTCATGGAAGTGCACATCCAAAAGAAAGTGTTGGATTAAAAAAAACTTCCGTGCAGGTGACCATCATGAATGAATTTCAGAGTTAATTTTTGCTTTAAAAAAGGAAGCTTCAGAAGACTAGTCACTGTTACAATGGCTGTCATACGAGGTATGGGAATCTGTCCAATGTGGCATTTCATTACACTTTTTCCATGCTATTTTTCCTGAATTGAAAGACAGATGATGCATTCCTATGCCACTACAACTTATTTAAGAAGAAAATCACAGGTCATAACTATCTTATATTGCATTAGTAGAGAAAATGAATTTCCTCTTCTAAAGGTTTTTTAGCTTTCCTCATCCACTGTCTGGAACATGGTTTCCAGATGATGCCTGTTTGTTCTACCAGGTCATGGACAACCACAGTGCCCTAGATTGGGGCAGCACTCCAGTCTGGTTTCAGAAATCACTACCAGAACAGGACTGTAGAAGCAGAAAATAATAGAAATAGAATCACTGTAGATTAAAGACATAATTGAGCAAAAGATACAGTATGTACAAACTTCATTTCACAAAGATTATCAAAAGATAAAGACACTATGCCCAGTCCAATAAATACGCTCATTCTGAGAAGTAAAATTTTCAGATAAGGAAGAACATTCATTTTGTCTGTTTTATGCCTGAGTCTTTATAGCAAGTAGCAACTGGAGCGAATATTTACCTCTGCGTTTAGATATCCAAGTTTTTTAATCTCTGGTGAAAAAAATTGTTTCAGATAGGTCACTGCGAGATTTTTCTACACCATCGTCAAAATAAGTTGGCTATGTTGGTTAGTATTACTATCATAAAGGTAGAAGGTTGGTTAGGAAATGTAGCTTTTCTGCAGTATATGCTGATTTTAAATTTTGGGATGTCATTGAAGACAGCTTTGGTTAAAGGTATACTACAGTATTAAAATTTGCAATCAAGCTGGCGATTAAATCATCTATCTTTCCTTTCTATTAACAAAGTAATATTTTAAATAGACATTTTATATGTTTCTATGCATGACAGAAATACGCATAACAAATTCCTTCCACTTTGGTAAAAGTTTTACAAAGCTGGGATAAAATCCTCATGTAGTGGGTTGACCCTGGCCAGCAGCCAAGCACTCACACAACTACTTGCTCAATCCTCCAGGAGGGCAGAGGAGAGAACAGGAAAAGTAAAAGCGAGAAAACTCCTGGGTTGAGATAAAGACAGCTTAATAACTGAAGGAAAGAGAAAAAAAATATGTATAAGTGATGCAAAGGCAACCACTCACCAGCTTCCACAGGCAGATTGATGCCCAGTCAGTCTCTGAGCAATGGCCATCTTGCAAGCTGGTGGAGAGGAGAGGGGAGGCAGAATAGCAAAGAGAGAAAGCCTTGGTGCTGTGCAATCGCTGCTCAACAGTAGCCAAAACCTCTGTGTATATCAACACTGTTTTAGCCACAAACCCAAAACACAGCACCAGAAGGGTTAACATGAAGAAAGATAACTCCCTCCCAGCCAGGCCCAGTACACCCCCTTTTACTGATGTGAGAATGGAAAGGATTGTCACTGCCTCTCCCACAGTCATGTGTGCCTCTGATTGACGCTGAGACTGGACTTACAATCTAGGATGGAAAAGTTACTTAGCCTTCACTTCTGATCTCGTCCGTAACCTCATTGGAAAGAGGGACACCAGTAGAGGTAGGCACGAGCACAGATGTGCACAGAAAGCACAAAGAAATTTTTCATGAACTTTAAATATTTTGCAGCATGTAAATTCTGTTTTAGTGATCTGATAACTATGTCACTCATCAATGAATGATGGTTTTGGACCATGCCACAGTCACGCACACTGCTCCCTGATAATAGCATGCTACTGAGGTGAGCAATTTGACCCTTACTGGAGCTTTGACCAGTGCCAAAGAGAGATGTTAAGGAAAAGTGTGTTATTCCCAAAAATATCATGAGATTGGCTCATGAATCAGGAGGGCTTTTTAATGGCATTGATTTTACTTATCACAATTTCACTTTTACAGTGAAGTTGACAACTTCAAATTTGTCTATGGTCTTCTCAGGTTCAAACTTCAACAAGAAGTCGACCGCTAGGCATGTAAGTGACTTCCCTGTCCATTGCTTTAAGGATGCTTTGTTTTCCTTTGCTTAGGCAGGGCTCTGCCTTGCTACCTTACAGCATCCCACAGCAATTCGCCTGTACAGAAAGCTGTCCGGATAATACTTTCTCGTGCTTCTCCACTGGTCCGGACTGCTGTGGTCCTCCACATCCATTTGTGGCCTGTATTTCCCTCTTCTTTTGTCAGTTGTTGCATTCTCCATATCTATATCTGTATCTATATCTGTATCTATATCTGTATCTATATCTATATCATCTATATCTGTATCTTACCTATGTGTCCCCAGGTATATGAAGCAGGATCAGGGTGTGGTGGATGTTGGTATACAGTGGCCCCCAAGCCACCAGTACTCTACCAGGCAAAGGCTAGGCTACATGGGGAATTAGTACAGACCCAGGATCTGCTACCAGAGGGCAGCGTGGATGAGACTGCCCTGCTTGTCTGGGTTTGGGTTTTTGGGGAGATGGAGATGGAGCAGAAAGAAAAGTATAACTACATAGATGCGAGTGAAGTTGCCTTCACACCCAGGCAACAGCTCCTGGCCCATTTTATTCACCAGTCTAGGCATTTTCCTGCACTATGTCAAGCTTTTTTCTTTTACTTCTCATTGCCTCACAGCCACCACCATTCTTGCTGTCCATTTTCTTGCTCCTTTACATCACCCAGTCCCATCTTCTCTACAGCTATTTGTGTAACCCCCCAAATAAAGACTCTGTTAGGGCCTTCTTCTCCCTGGAAATGCTGGGAACCTATCCTTGTTTCACCAGGGCAGCAGCATGGGCAGTCAGCAGTGCTTGCATCTTACTTCCTCTGAGCTGGGACTATTCTGAAAATGGGAGATTTTTGGGGACTGAAATAGGAATATTGTTTGACACTATGATTAAAATACATATTGTGATAAAATCAGAGGAGCTGGCCATACTGCTAATGTAGGGGCATTTGCCAGCAAGTGCCTCTATGTAAGGTAGCAGCTTGTCTCGTCACCCAGATACCCAGAGGAGAACCTCACAAGAGGGAAGTCCGGGATGTGACATCCCATCAGACCCCCATGCTGTGAACTATTTGTCACCTTGCTCTGGTGACACCTGTGTTGGATAGTTGCATGCTAGAGGGAAAATATGGGGAGACAGCAACTGGCAGGTCCATACTGACGCAAGCAGGTGCTGTGGTGGAGCCCCGGGAAGCTGACCCCAAGTTTCTGTGGGGGACTGTGACACTGAACCTACGCTTACTCCCTGGGACAGGATTAAATAGGGGAAGGGGGACAAAGGTGCAGTGGTGCCAGAGGCCAGGAGAGGGAGTCTGAGCCCAGGAGAAGGAAAGGGAGCCGAGCAAAATCCTCCTCACCTGCCTCCTTGGTCGTGGGACTGATGGGGCACATGGTGGGGGGGACGGCAGGGCCGGAGTCAGGGCATTCCCGCAGGGAAGGAGCCTGCCTGTGTGCCGCCTTGCACCCTTGCCTACCGGCCGGGTCGGCAGGCTGCTGCCTCTCGCCTAAAACCAGAAACATCTGATAAGGGGGTTTTCGGTGCTATCATCAGCCAGGCAGCAGTCAGTGGGTTGGACAGTCAGGCCACTAGTTACTGTGACTGTTTTGTGCCGTGAACATCAGGTGTGTTGTGTGAGTGCATGCATGTAAAAAGGTGTGTATGTATCTACAGAAAAATTTCAATCTGTAAATGGTTTATATACGTGTATATATACACACACATGATTAATTGTACTAGTGACTAAATACATCTGGTTTTATCCAGTCTTGTGATTCACCAGACATGCACCCTCGGTTTCCTGCTGACATACACAGCTGTAATCAAAATGCCATCCACTCTTTTCCCGCCTTTGTAATGTGAAAATGGTGCGGGCTGTGGACATATGCAATTTTTAAACTGCATTTCTTTACTTCTGTATACCCTAGCTACGAAACAGTGCTTAAACGCTTCCCAAGTTGAAAATAATATATATAGTGTGACAACTTTTGAAAAAGCAGACAAAGAGTAACCAAATCAGGCCCCAAGGAACAGTGATTTGTTCATTTGTTTTCCATTTGTCTTAAGCTAAACTGGCCAGTGTTTAAAGTAAGTTGAGGCCAGAGTCTGCCTTTGAAAATTCTAGTTTGGTTTTCAAAATGGGTAGCATACTTTGTCAAAATTATTTCAAGCCTTGAAATATTGATGCAGTGATCTCTGAAAACTTTTTCTCTTCTGTGCTCATTCTACCATTCTCCTTCTTGAGCCCTCAGAGAAAATATCTAGAAAGCATGCTGCCTCTTTTTCCTGATATCAACATGTAAGTCCCTTTGAAACTATGAACAGATTAAAGATCAGTTTTACGGGTGCCTGAGTGAGAGTAGAAGAGTGTTAACAAAAGAGAAAATTGTCCTAGGACCAATCTGAGAAATAATTGCAACAGGTTTTAAATTATCTTCATCTTGTCCCGCCATAGATCCCCACAAGACAGCCATCACCTGAGTGCCACAAGCATATCCTAACACCTGTCATAATAACACTATCACTGATAAGGGGTTTGACCTTGCTTCAGTCATCCTTGTGACAGTGCTGTGCATTTGTTGCCAGTGGCTGTGACCTGGCCGCAAGCGGGTGCTGGGAGGGAGCTCAGCACAGGGTATCTGCCAGAGGTCCCCACTGCTGACCAGGCTGGAAGGAGCTGGTCTAAACCTGGCTGGGCTATGTTAGTGGTGTGGTTAAAACATAAAATTATACAACTTTGTTTTGAGGGGGACTAGGAGTCGTGATACTTAATACCATATTTTACATTTATTCTTACTTAATGGCCCCAAAAAAGTCAGATCTATTTCCTGCAGACTGGGAAATCGGACACTAAGATGTGCAGTAAAAGATAAATCACCTTTCAGATGTGCCCACCCCTTCTAAATACAGAGAATAGCTCTCAGCTAAAGAGTGGGAACAGGAACAGTTTGAGGTGCTCCTGCCCTTTGTAGTGGTCAGGTGAGGTCAGCATGGGGCACAGAAGCATTTGTGCCGGGTCACATACAGTAGTTTCTCTCATTTCTCCTCTATGTATCTTAAGTTGAGGAGGAAAGTATTGCACCAAGCTGAATGTCAGCCTCAGAGCAATGCCTCGCTACTGGATTTCCCAGGGTTCCTATAACTTTGGTGGTTGTTTTTTGCTCTCCAGGAATGACAAATATTCCTCTCTCACAGAGCAGGCACGAGGATCAGCTGGGTGAAATTCCTGTCTTGGCAGCATCTGACCCGCTTTGCAGGCTTATGTTGGGTCACCTTTGAAAAGTAGTGACAGCAAAGTTTCTAGGAGGCTGATGTACTTAGGATTTTCCTTTTTTTTCATCTCAGTTTCCTTGTCTGCTGTATCCTATAGGGCAAACCTCAAAAAGAAACACCACTTGTCATTTGCCTAAAAGGGGCATGCTCAGTTGAAAACGTGTGTTAAACGTTCTGTGATTATGATGAATCATGGAGCTGAGAGCAGACAAGTGTGCACATAATGTTTCCATTATATTGTCCTCTTTAAATTAAAGCTTGATGAGAAGCAATGTCAGTGTCCTTGCCCTTGCAAGAAGAAAGGCAATACTTCACGCAGAAGTATGAAAGTCGTCAATACTTCCAAATGGGAGAAGTTAGAGCAGGACTACGTGTGTAAGAAATGCTGAACCTAAGGCAAAGGCGCGTAGTGCCCACCCACTATCTGAACATGGATGAAGATGTGATTTTTTTCACCTCTGTTACTTTATTGAAAGGATGTAAGAGAGTTTCATGGGAAGGCAGGCTGAAGTGACTTTACTCTCCAAAAATGACAGAGAGGGAATGAGCAAAGTATATCTGCAGCAGAAAGGAGAGCCAAAGAAGAGATAATTGCATGAAGTTATCTTTCTCCATTAAATTAAACTTTCCCATTTTTTTCTTGATTGACTAATCTCTGCAATTTGCCAGATTTTGAGTTGGTATTTTTTAATACCACAAAGTAATGGTATCTGTTCCTCTCAATATGTCTATTTAAAAAAATTCTGCCGGCTAGATTTGAATCTTCTTTTAATGCAAGTACTTCACTTCCAGCTGGATACAGAAGTATCTATACATGGTGTTATGTTCCACTTGAAAATACATTCTCAAACTTGATTTGCTTAGGCTTAGTGACAATGTAGAAAAGTAAATCTCAGATTTTTTTCTTTATTGTTACTAAAGTTCCAATTGCTCAAGTTGGAAAAAAGTCATTATAAATGTTTTAAACTCCCAAAGAGTTATGGCATCTTAAAAAGAAGCTAAGACAGCTTAAATTAATTAAATAAAAATAGCAAATAGATGCTCCTATGGTGGTGCACTTGGTAAAAGTTGCTGTATCTATTCTGGAAGGGAGTTCAAAGGCATTTTGCAAGAGCCTAGCAAAAAAGTATCCTAAAGCTGTTCCATGATGCACTTTCCATCCTGCTGTGCAATACAGTATTTTGAGTGCATTTTTTATGGATTTGCTTGAGGACATGCAGTGAACCATGTGATAAATTTTCTACATTTTGTTATACCAAACACAAATTTGTCCCCAGAAAGCATACTATACAGATCAGGCTGGACTTTTTAGGGCCTGGTGTGACTGTTAATCCTTGCTTTTCATATTTTAATTTTTCTAATGCAACTTGGAAATTATGGCCATAACTTCAAAGCCTTTTTACGTTTTTATTCCATGATAATCTACAGAATTAGACATTGAAACAGAGGTAGTTTAGTTAGTTCTGTTAAATTTACTCAGTTAATATACATAATCAGATACAAGCTTCTAGTACTCCTGTGTGATCTCTCCCTTTCTTCTCATCTCTCCTCTTGCTATGCTTTCTTTTTTATTTAATTTTTCTGCTTTCCTTCATGTCTTCCTGCTTTGCCATCTTTTACTTCTGCTTTCTGTGTCTCTTCTCTCTCTTCCTTCCTATACTCCTTCCTCTCTCCGCCTTCATACTTTTTCCATATTCATTCCCATCTCCATTGTTCTTCATTGTCCTTCTGCATTCTCCAAGATGTTCCTTTTCTTTCCCTGCTTTCCCTCTTGCTCTCCCTTTCCCAAGTTTTCTTTTTCTTTTTCTTCTCATAGAAGGCTAAATTGCGAGAGGAGAGTGGAGTTGGGTGGATGTCAGCATCTTTCACAGTGGCACCATTCCAATGGCAAATACTGCCTACAAGGGCAAACACTTACACCCACATTTGTACACAGACAGCATGTTAAGGAATAATACTGGTACTAAGGTAGATTGTAGTTGTGGTTCACAGGCAGATAAGAAAACAGCTGCTCTGACCCAGTAACCTTCTAATTTAGCAGTAAAAAATGATGAAAGATAGCTTAGGAAGGCAAAGGACATGCTGCCCTTAATATGTGGGTTTTCTTTGTGGTTCCGTCACAGATTCAACATGTGATTCTGGTCAAGCCATTCAATCTCAGTGCATTTGTTTCTTCATCTGAAAAGGTGAGGATCACACGTGCCTGCGTTACAAAACACTGTGAAAGGAACATCAGTAATCCATGTCTCAAGCATTGTGGGAGGGTCTGTTAGAATTGTGAAGTATTGATATTTATTTTTCTCTTAAGCGTTTGATCCCTCTCTTGAAGTGCAATGCACACAAGCACAACAGGCCGATTATTTCCTAATATATCCAAGGCAATCTTATGCATGTGTTGTACTGCAATCACTCAGCATCAGTGTGCCTGCAGAGATCAGCTTCATTGACTGTCTGATTTCTGATAATCAGTGCTGCATAATCTGAGCCTCTCGACATCCTTAAAACCAGTTCTGGTCCTCTAAGAGCTACTTAAAGATTTAATTCTCTGCACTGTTGAGACAGCTAAGAAATGTATGCAATACAGTAACAAACACTGTACAGAGCAATTTTGGCTTCTTGGCATACTCACAGACATAAATACACAAAACTATAGTCTATATAGAGACAGAGGGATAAATGGCAGCTCTGGCAGTGGAGTCCTTTGTGTTCCTTATCCAGTAGTTGTTAATGTATAGAGTGTGATACCACAGTATTCCTTTTTCATGTGTATTTAAGGGCTGAAAGTACTGTATTTCAATTGCTGACACAGTATGTCCCAGCTGCTTGATCCTGGGGATAAACAGCACACTTTCATACATGTTTGGTCCGTAGCAGAGCCACTTCAAGCATTCCATGACTCAGCGGTGAATCACAGAGTCACTGGAGTTGGAAGGGACCTCTGCTCCAGGCAGGAGCAGCAATGTGGTCACACCGGGCTGTTCAGGGCTTTATCCAGTCAGGTCTTGAAAACTTCTCAGGATAGGGACTGTACAACCACACTGGGCAGCCTGTGCCACTGCCTCACTGTCCTCATGGGGAAAAAGGCTTTTGTTATCTTCAGTCTGAACCTCACTTGTTTCAACTTAATCCTTCGTCCTCCCACGTTCACCTCTGTGAATAGCCTGGCTCCATCTTACTGATTACCTCCTTTTAGGTTCTCCAGGCAGAAGAAGCCCTGGTCCTCCAGCATGTCCTCACAGGGCAAATGCTGCAGCCCCTGACAACCTCAGTGACCTTCTGCTGAGCTCACTCCAGTTGATTGATGTATTTCTTGTGTTGGGATCTCAGAACTGAATGCAGTATGTATATGTGTCCTAACAAGTGCTGCGTTAAATGGGATCATCAGTTCCCTCAACTGACAGGCTGTGCTGCTAATGATACCACCCAGGATGCCATTCCACCAGGGCACATGGGGATCATGTGCCATTTGCTGTCTACCACAGCCCCCAGGGCCTCTTTATTAGAGCTGCTGTCTCACCATTCTGTCCCCAGCCTGCACTGCTTCCACCCATTTTTCCTTCCCAGGGGCAGGACTACACTGTTCTTACTAAATTTCCTGTTGACCCATTCCTTCAGCCTGTCCAGGTGCCTCTGGATGGCACCCCGCCTATGAGCATATTGACTGGTCCCCTCAGTTTGGGGTCATCTGCTCATCTGATGAGTGTGCAGTGTCACTTCCTCCAGGTTATTGATTAAGATGGAAAGGTCCCAGGACAGACCTCCGTAGTGCCCTGCTTCTCACCAGTCTCCAGGCAGAGTACAATCCGTTAACCACAACCCTGTAAGCCCAGCCATCCAATGAATTTTTTTACCTACCCCGTTTTCCATCCCTCCAGATTGTAGCATCCCAACCTGCATACAAGAATACTGTTGCAGATAGAACTGAAAGCCTTGCTAAAGTCAAAGTAAATGACATCCCTTGGTCTCCCTTGTCCACTGTTCTCATCATTTTAGTGTAGGAGGCAATCAGGTTGGTCAGGTACGATTTATTGTTGGTCAATCCATGCTGGCTGTTCCCAAGCACCTTCTTCTCTGTATTCCCAGGAATGTGCTCCAAAAGCAGTCACTCCACAATTTTGTGCAAAAATCCTCACTCTGTGTTTGCACAGAGATGATTCTGCTGAACAATAACCTGGACAGAAACAGTTTTGGTTTTGCCTGGGTGACATCTGTGATCCAGTTTGCTGCAGGGCCATGCTTTCACATGTGCCAGGACAACAGTGAGGGAGGTGTGGAGGCAGGAACCAGTTCAGACAGGGAGGGTGGTGACAGCTTAAATCAGTTTAAGTGACACCCCTGCAGAACACACCAAATGCTAAAACTTGAAATCCCTTAAACCACACACAAATGCATAAGAAGCTTGCTTGTCTGTGACTTTGTAAAAGTTTTTACAGCCTCCTACAGAAGACAGTGGTGTATTCAGTGGGAAAATGATGTATGTGCAGCAAATAATTTGGCCCTCGCCTGTTCAGTGCATGCAGTCACAGGAAATAGAGTAGGATTTGTATTTTCTTACTCTCTCTGTCCATGTTGCACTCCACCTTCATGTGATAGTTTGTGGTCTCTTCTCAAGTAAAAATGGTATGTAAACAGACAGTTTGGAGGAAGAGGATATTAGGACTTTTAAAATATTTGTCCAGAGTAAAAAAGGAATCCCACAGCACAACTGTGAAATCTGTACAAATATCCCATGTCCTAATTCTGGCGCCGTAGTGAATACACCTTTTTATAACTGCAAAAACTTACATTCTTCTGTGTGCTACCTTAATAAAAGCCAAAACAGACTATAAATAGCATTTGGTTTACAAACCAAATTAAAATTTAAAAGGTAAGGAATTAAAATTAAAAAAGAGTAAAAGATCTGCCATGCTCACTTAATGCTTCTAAAGTGTATTTACAGCTTACTTCATGCTTATAAGAAACATTGACTTCAGAGTGCATTTGGACATTCTTTTAATTTGAGCGAATATTCCAACAACTTTTTTTGCATAACATTTACTTCAACTTTCATTCCTTTGAAAGTGCCAAGTGAAGAGGCTGAGTGTATGGGTTGATCAAATACTCCTGCTAGTCCTCCTTCTGCGTTGTATGGTGCGATCGCTGCTGTACTTTGCTCCAAAGAGAGCCAATGAATATTCCAGTTACAAGAATGGCATGAAATCCACTTTTCTCTTTTCTAAATAAACTGCAAATAATAACATCACCATGATGCTGTAAGGATATAAACTGTTATCATAAAAGGTATTTTTTCTCGTAACAAACTTATCCTGAAGTAAATTGTTTTGTTTAGAGAAGCAGCAAGTTTTACAGCGCTTTTGGTAGGCTAAAAATCCTAATTATAAAGGAGATGAAGGCAGAGGTGACAAAAGAATAGTGGACAGCAGTGCAGCACTTTCTCTGTAAGCCTTAGGACAGAAATCCTAGTGTCCCATGTGCCTCTATATGCAACATAGACTCCAAAATTAAATATATTTAAACTATTTGTTTGAGTTCACGCTGCTAGTCTCTGTGAACTGTGTGAATAAATCAAGAGAGCGTGCTCAGACCATAAACTCAATACCAGCCCACTTTAATCCCTGATAACAATTCTGAGTAAATCCCATTGAACCAGTCTTCTTGTTATGTGATAGCGCTCTATTGCATCACCCAAACTCTTTATGGCACACATGCTTCCAGTTCATCTGTTAACAAACCAGTCAAGTCACTAGTTTCAACAGCTTTGGCATCACCTCCAGGCTGCACTCCTACTGGTCTGAACCTGTTGTTTCTTTCAGCAATGCCTGGGTGCCTCCCAGAGTGGGGGTGGTTCTAATCATGCATCTCCACCTGCACCGTACAGCTTGCAGTTTCTTCTTCTTGCAAGTTTATATTAAGCAGAGGTATGAAAGTGCTAGAGCAGTGGGAGACGGCACTTTCTGGTTCAGAATAATGGTGACACATTTCCTAATAAATGCACATTTGGCAGTTGCACTCTTTTTGCATGCTCCTTCTCAGTTCTCTTTCTCCTGATCCCTGCTTTGTAATTCATAGAATCATAGAATGATTTGGGTTGGAAGGGACCTTTAGAGGTCACCTAGTCCAAATTCCCTGCAGTGAGCAGGGACATCTTCAACTAGATCAGGTTAATCAGAGCCCCGTCCAACCTGGTCTTGAATGTTTCCAGAGATGGGGCATCTACCACCTCTCTGAGCAACCTGGTCCGGTGTTTCACCATGCTCAATGTAATAAATTTCTTCCTTATATCTAGTCTCAAGCTACCCTCCCTTAGTTTAAAACCATTACCCCTTGTCCTATCACAACAGGCCCTGCTAAAAAGCCTGTCCCTGTCTTTCTTATGAGCCCCCTTTTAAGGACCGAAAGGCCACAATAAGGTCTCCCCTCAGCCTTCTCTCCTCCAGGCTGAACAGGCCCAACTGTCTCAGCCTTTCCTCACGAGAGAGGTGTTCCAGCCCTCGGATCATCTTTGTAGCCCTCCTCTGGACCCACTCCAACCGCTCCATGACTTTCCTGTGCTGGGGGCTCCAGAGCTGCGCACAGTAGTCCAGGTGGAGTTGCACCAGAGTGGAGCAGAGGGGCAGAATTACCTCCCTTGACCTGCTGGCCACGCTTCTCTTGATACGGCCCAGAATATGGCTGGCTTTCTGGGCTGCAAGTGCACATTGTCGGCTCATGTCCAGCTTTTCATCCACCAGTACCCCCAAGTCCTTCTTGGCAGGGCTGCTCTCAATACCTTCATCGCCCAGCCTGTATTGATACTGTGGGTTGCCCCAACCCATGTGCAGGACCTTGCACAAGGCCTTGCTGAACCTCATGAGGTTCACATGTGCCCACTTCTTGAGCTTACCCAGGTCCCTCTGGATGACATCTCGTCCCTCAGATGTGTTGACCGCACCAGTCAGCTTGGTGTCATCTGCAGACTTGCTGAGGGTGCACTCAATCCCATTGTCAATGTCATTGATGGAGATATTAAACAGTACTGGTCCCAATAAGGATCACTGAGCGACACCACTTGTCACCAATCTCCATCTGGACATTGATCCATTGACCACTACCCTCTGGATTTTCACTAGGTTAAAGGATGTTTCCCATGTGGTTTTTTATCAATAAAATTAAGTTCAACTTTCTAAAATACAACATGTGAGGCACTTAATGCCTTAAATTACTTTCATAATCTCTCTCTTTGTACATCAGACACTTTTTTGTTGCATGTTTCTAAACATCAGTTATTGCTCAGCAGAAGAAGAAACTAGTAATTACTATTCACTGGTCTATATGTAAAAGTAGTGGAGATTATGTCATAGGAACATGAGGCACTGAATGTGATGAAACTAAAAGTTCTGCTAGACCAATAATTTATTTCTAACAGTGGCCAGTAGGATAGATACTTAAGGAAAATGTGTAGGAAATATTGCTCTCTCCTCTTGGCAGGTTCTTTTCTGTGTTGCACAACAGTAGTAGGAGAACCAGCAATTATAAACTGGAACAGATGTTCTGTACTGTATGTAAGACGGGAAAAAATTTCAGCAAGAAGAGAGTTAATGATGGAACAGGTTGTCCAGAGAGGTTGTGAACCATCCCTCCTTGCAGATTTTCAAAAGCCCCGAGCAGCCTGGCTTGTATTCACTGTTGATCCTGCTTTGAGTAGGATTTTGACTAGGTGACCCAGGTCCCTCCAACCTCAGCAATTCACTGATTCTAGAAACCTTACAGGAGTAATTGTCCCTTCTGCAATGAGAGCTATCACATCTCTCAGCAGTTCTCACTCTGATTGCATGTGACTGAATCTGTTCTTCATGAAATGAACAGCTGCAGTTTTGTCGGTCCTAAAGGCAATAGTGTTTAGAGTATAATTTCGTAGAATTTTGTTCTGTCTGAGGCCGTGATTATTTTCATTCAAACATTGACTCAGATGTCCCCCGTAGATGCATGGACTGGCAGCTGTAGCTATCAAAAAGAAATCAGTGACACTTGTAGTACACCTTCTTCTGTGGAAATAAGTGTTCTTGATAAACAAGTTTTAATTATGGCCCCATGTGGCAATTCTTTTGAGTATTTCTGAGATGCATTTTTGAGATGCATCTTCTATAGGTATCTGCCCTGCTTTCTACAATCGTAATGCAACATCCCTCTGTTTATGATATGAGCATCCAGTAATTGCATCCTGTTTATCTCTTTATCCATGGGTTCATGGACTTCAGTAACAACAAGAAGTACTTATGTATTAGGAAGTTCATTGCACAGTCAAAATAAACTACAAACAGTTTGAACTTTTTTTATTGGTGTGATGCTTCGAATTTCTGGAGTAAACTAGAAATTAACCCTGAAGACTGACATCTTGGCAGTTACAGCTAGGACCAAAAGTCCTAATCAGTCTGAAAAAGCATATGTGCCCCATCCAGTAGTTCTGGGAAGACTAAAGCAGAGCAGTTAATTATCATTTAAGCACAGGACCTTGTGCATCTTCATTCTAGTGGAGACAACTTGAGAACATTTTTGTATTGTAAAGGGTCTAATTTAACAAAAGGATTCCATTACTGTATTGATCTCAGACTCAATGAGTGAAGATGTGCATTTTTGCCTATTGTTTCTGAAAATAAGCCATGAAGCTAAGGGCGTACAATGCCTGTCAGATCTCAAGGGATATGAGCCCATTGCCAATCCAGGCATACATACCGGTTTTTGTACAACTTGACTTGAGATCGTAGAATAATAGAATCGTAGTTTGGAAAAGACTGTTAAGATCATTAAGTCCAACCATCCACCCAACACCACCATGTCTACTAAACCATATCCCGAAGTGCCACATCTATACATTTTTGGAACACCTCCAAGGGATGGTGACTCAACCACCTCCCTGGGCAGCCTGTTCCAATGTCTGATCATTCTTTCTGTGAAGAAATTTTTCCCAATATCCAATCTAAACCTCCTCTGACGCAACTTGAGGCCATTGCCTCTCATCCTATCCATAGTTACCTGGGAGAAGAGACCAGTACCCACCTCACTTCAACCTCCTTTCATGGAGCTGTAGAGAATGATAAGGTCCCTTCTCAGCCTCCTCTTCTCCAGACTAAACAGCCCCAGCTCCCTCAGCCACTCCTCATAAGGCTTGTTCCCTAGACCCCTCACCAGCCTCGTTGCCCTTCTCTGGACATGCTCCAGCACCTC
>Ga0065711_1036963_pt1 | contig 20361 bp, 19 predicted proteins | sample Hoacrofraction12_FD_59098 | JGI IMG/M metagenome (GOLD analysis project Ga0065711, IMG submission 59098) | Hoatzin crop microbial communities from Cojedes, Venezuela - Epithelial fraction 12 v2 (version 2) | ecosystem: Host-associated > Birds > Digestive system > Esophagus > Crop | place... | reverse complement strand
CGGCACCTGTGGCAGCGGCACCCGCAGCAGCACCCGCTCCGGCGGCAGCTCCGGCCGCAGCAGCAGCCGCCGGCACAACACCCGTCAACTCACCTATGCCGGGCACAATCCTCGACGTCAAGGTCGCAGTAGGCCAGGCAGTCAAGGAAGGCGACCTGCTTGTAATTCTCGAGGCCATGAAGATGGAAAACGAGATTTACGCACCCTGCGACGGTTCCGTTGCCCAGGTACTTACAAGCAAGGGCTCCACTGTTGACACAGGCACACCTCTCGTTACTATTTCTTAATCGGGGAGGCTTAAAAGAATGTTAGAAGTATTAAAAAACCTGTGGGAGACATCAGGCATTTCCCAACTCGGAGTCGAGTGGCAGAACGCTGTCATGATTCTGATTTCCTTTGTCCTGATCTATCTCGCAATCAAAAAAGAATTTGAACCGCTTCTCCTGCTGCCGATAGCTTTCGGTATGCTCCTCACAAACCTCCCTTGGCCCGGCGGCGGAATCTTCCACCCCGAATGGTTCAACGGTGAGATTAACTGGGCCGCAATCGGCGGTACCGCGGAAGGCGAACCGGATCCGGGTCTCTTTGACTTCCTTTACATCGGCGTTAAGATGGACATCTTCCCCTGCCTCGTATTTATGGCAGTCGGCGCAATGACAGACTTCGGACCTCTTATCTCGAGACCTTCGTCCTTCTTCATGGGTGCAGGCGCTCAGTTCGGTATCTCTTTCGCATTCGTAGTCGCGACACTTCTCGGATTCGACGCTCAGGGCGCAGCATCCATCGCCATCATCGGCGGCGCGGACGGCCCTACGGCTATTTACCTTACATCCAAGCTCGCACCGGAACTCTTGGGCGCCATCGCCATCGCGGCTTATTCCTACATGGCTTTGATTCCTATGATTCAGCCCCCGATCATGAAGCTCCTCACAACAAAGAAGATGCGTCAGGTCAAGATGGAGCAGACAAGAACCGTTTCCAAGACAGAGAAGATTTGCTTCCCTATCATCGTTACGGTTGTTTGCGTTCTCATCCTCCCTTCCGTCGCACCTCTCCTCGGCTGCCTCATGCTCGGCAACATCTTCAGAGAATCCGGCGTTACGGAAAGACTTTCCGACACAGCTCAGAACGCAATGTGCAACATCGTTACCATCTTCCTCGGAACATCGGTCGGTGCAACAGCAGTCGGCGAGAACTTCCTCAAGCTCGAAACAATCAAGATTGTCATTCTCGGCCTTTGCGCTTTCGCTTTCGCGACAGTCGGCGGCCTCTTGATCGGCGACCTCATGTACTTCCTTTCCAAGGGCAAGGTCAACCCGCTCATCGGTTCGGCAGGCGTTTCCGCCGTTCCTATGGCAGCCCGTGTATCGAGCAAAGTAGGTCAGAAAGAAAACCCCTCCAACTTCCTTCTCATGCACGCCATGGGTCCGAACGTTGCAGGCGTTATCGGTTCCGCGGTTGCGGCAGGCGTACTCCTGTCAATCTGCGGCTGATCCCAATCAACCAATCAAACAGAAACCGGGCTTCGCGCCCGGTTTTTTGTTTGCGTTTGCATTCCGCCTCAAAAGTCGTAGGTTAACTTCGATACCATACAACTTTACCTACGACATTTGACCATCAGACCCCAAAGTCGTAGGTCAACTTCGATGACATACAACTTCACCTACGACAATCCGGCGGTGGCAGATTTTACTTAATATCTGCTTTCCAAGCGTAAAAAAGGGTGCCCGACAGGACACCCTTTTGAATTTTAATGTTGATTGAATCAGAGCTGAGGGCCTGCTGCAACAAGTGCTTTGCCGGCTTCGTTGGTCTCATACTTCTTGAAGTTCTTCTGGAAGCGCTCTGCCAAATCCTTTGCCTTCTTGTCCCACTCGGAAGCATCTGCGTATGTGTCGCGGGGATCGAGGATTCCTGTGTCTACGCCGTTGAGTTCCGTAGGTACTTCGAAGTTGAAGTAAGGAATTGTCTTTGTGGGAACACCGTTGATGTCGCCGTTAAGGATTGCGTCGATGATTCCGCGGGTATCCTTGATAGAGATTCTCTTGCCGGTGCCGTTCCAGCCTGTGTTGACGAGGTAAGCCTTTGCGCCGCTCTTCTGCATCTTCTTAACGAGCTCCTGAGCGTACTTTGTGGGGTGCAACTCGAGGAATGCCTGACCGAAGCAAGCGGAGAATGTAGGTGTAGGCTCGGTGATTCCGCGCTCTGTACCTGCAAGCTTTGCTGTGAAGCCGGACAGGAAGTAGTACTGTGTCTGCTCGGGGTTCAGGATGGATACCGGAGGCAGAACGCCGAAAGCGTCTGCGGAAAGGAAGATAACGTTCTTAGCCTCAGGGCCAGAAGAAATCTTGTTGACCTTCTGGGCAATCTTGTCGATGTGGTCGATAGGATAGGAAACACGTGTGTTCTCCGTAACGGACTTGTCTGCGAAATCAATCTTGCCGGACTCGTCGAGTGTTACGTTCTCAAGCAAAGCGTTTCTCTTGATTGCGTTGTAGATGTCAGGCTCGGAATCCTTGTCGAGGTTGATAACCTTTGCATAGCAGCCGCCCTCGAGGTTGAAGACGCCGTTGTCGTCCCAGCCGTGCTCGTCGTCGCCGATGAGGAGACGCTTAGGGTCTGTGGAAAGTGTTGTCTTACCTGTACCGGAAAGACCGAAGAAGATTGCTGTATCCTTACCTTCCATGTTGGTGTTAGCCGAGCAGTGCATCGAAGCCATGCCCTTGAGAGGGAGGTAGTAGTTCATCATGGAGAACATACCCTTCTTCATCTCGCCGCCGTACCAGGTGTTGAGGATAACCTGCTCACGGGATGTGATGTTGAACGCAACACATGTCTCGGAGTTGAGGCCCAGTTCCTTGTAGTTATCTACCTTAGCCTTGGAAGCTGTGTAAACAATGAAGTCAGGTTCGAAGTTCTCAAGTTCCTCAGCGGTGGGCTTGATGAACATGTTTGTTACGAAGTGTGCCTGCCAGGCTACTTCCATGATGAAACGAACAGCCATTCTGGTGTCTTTGTTTGCGCCGCAGAATGCGTCAACAACGAAAAGTCTCTTGCCGGACAACTGCTTCTGAGCCATTTCCTTAACCTGAGCCCAAACCTCTTCGGACATGGGGTGGTTGTCGTTGGGATACTCGGGTGTGTTCCACCATACTGTGTCTTTGGAATTCTCGTCGACTACGAGATACTTGTCCTTAGGCGAACGACCTGTGTAGATACCGGTCATTACATTAACCGCGCCGAGTTCGGAAACCTGGCCCTTCTCATAACCTGTGAGGCCCTCTTTTGTCTCTTCCTCGAAGAGCAACTCGTAACTCGGGTTGTAGATGATCTCGCCGGCGTCCATTACGCCGTACTTTGTCAAATCAACGTTTGCCATAATTTTTCCTCCTTGGATAATCGTGCCAACAACACAAAGTGTCATTTACATTTCACGGATAATTTTAAGACAGCGATTTTCAAATTACAAGTTACCCCGGGCTACCCCAATGTGTTTTTCTTTAATAAATAGGACTGTTAATAGGGATGCCGCAAATCTGCCCAATTTTTCGCATCAAATGAAAATCGTTTGAAAATTACTTACGCCTGCGGGTGAGTTCGATTGCCTCTTTGCCCGTCATGTGCTCCACGGTGATATCAATCATATTCATGCGGTCGTAGTTTTTCGCGATGTCGTCCTCCACGGCCTGCGGGAAATCCGCGCAGAATTTGTCCGAAAGAAGGCGTGCGGCACGCATTTTCGCGTCGCCCTCAAGGAATTTTGCGCGTCCGAAGGCAATCACGCTTTTATAAAATGTCGTGACCTTCTCCGGGCACACCATATCCTCGGCGATAACGCAGAAAGAAACCTTTTCGGCGCGGGAAAGCGCGTCAATCTTGTGGCCCTCAAGGGCCGAATGGAAATATATATGCCCGTCATCGAAAACAAAACTCACGGGGACGGCATACGGATACCCGTCGTCGCCGGAGACCGCAAGCACTCCGGATGTGGCATTTTGCAGTATCTGAAGCGTCTCATCGTCCGGCAACTGCTGGACAAATCTTCTCATTTTGCGAAACATGAAAAGCCTCCTTATTTGGGTGAATTAAGCTGCGTGGCAAAGCCCGTGGCCGCGAGGGCAATTGTTATTACGGACGATAAGATTACCGTTTTGTCGGTCACCGCCCCGCCGAAAATCACGGCCGATGCCACCGGGATAACGTGATCCGTGACATACGCCGTTGCCAGAAGCGGAGTTAGAATCGATGAAATTATTTTGGCGCCCACCACCGCCGTGAAAAAACCGATGATGCCGCGCCTGAAATGCCATACCAGGTATCCGACCACCACGCCGATCGCAAGGCCGAGGATAACCGAAAAAAACTCGTATTCAAAGGCATCGCGCCAGTCGGTGTAAATCCACCAGGCAAAGAAAATACACGACACCAGGATTATCGCCTTCATGTACAAAACAAACGCCAGTATCGCGAACGCCGCGGAAAACAAAATCAAAACGACGGGTTTGCCGTAGGTAAAATTTTCAAAGAATGAGCCTGCAAGTTCGTAGATATAACCTCCGACGATAAAGCCGACAAACGCGCCGACAATCGCCAGGCTCAGGCGGAAAAACCTGTATCCGGCGTAGCAGATGAACGCGCCGCCGGCTATCGACAAAATCGTGATTACAACGCTGTTTATGTCCAAAGCAAATCCTCCACTTGGCTTATCGTCTGCGCGCGGCACAACTCGTTTTTCAACCCTGCCGCGCCCCTCATTCCTTTGATGTAACAACACATCGCCGGGCGCATCTCGCGCACCGCGACGTTTTCGGGCAGATGCGTTGCCGTGGCTTTAAGCTCACGCACCAACATCCGCTTGCGCTCTTCGTCCGTCGGAGGAAAATAATCCGTCCCGTCAAATCCGGCCTTTATCTGCGCGAAAACCCAGGGGTTACCTTGCGCGCCTCGCCCTACCATTAGCCCGTCGGCGCCCGTTTTATCGAGCATATTCTTTGCTGATTCAAAATCTTTAATGTCGCCGTTTGCAAAGAATGTGACCCCGGCCTCGCGTGCCGCCTGCCCCATCAGCGCAATTGCATCTATATCTGCCTCACCCGAGTACATCTGCGAAGCGGTCCTGCCGTGAACGCAAACCATGGAGGCGCCGCTGTCTGCAAGGATTTTCACAAAATCAGGCGAGCCGTGGCAGTCCGAATCGAACCCGATCCGGGTCTTGACAGTGACCGGCCTGCCGCCCGCTGCCGAGACAGCCGCTTTTACTATGTCGGATGCGCGCTTCGGGTCTTTCATGAGGGCCGACCCCGCGCCGATTTTGATAACTTTTTTGACCGGGCATCCCATGTTTATGTCGATTATGTCGACTGAAGAAAGTCTCTCGTCATCCAGTATTTTACCGATTGCGTCCGTGAAATCCTCAGGCTCGGTGCCGAACAACTGTATTGCGGTAAGGCCTTCCCCCGCAGGTGAAATCTCAAGGTAGCGGTAACTCTTTTCGAGCCCGGAAAAGCGAATGGATCTGGCGGAAACCAATTCGGTCGGGGCGTACGCCGCGCCCATTTCGTGGCAGATTTCCCTGAATGCGACCGATGATGTTCCGGCCATGGGGGCCAGGCAAACCGGGTCTTTTACGGTGAGTTTTCCGATTTTTGCGGGGCGCATTCAATTCCTCCAATTTTCACTTGAAATAATTATAAATCAAGAATAAATTATACACTTGAAAGAGGTGGAATTTATGAATGACTGCTTGGTCTATTTCTTCACCGGGTTCCTGGACAGCGGCAAAACGTCCGTGATTTGTTCCTGGGCCGACGGGGATAATTTTAATGACAAAAAAATCGCAATGATAGTAACCGAAGAGGGCGAGGAGGAGTACATACAGGAGAACTTCCCCCACATCAATCCGGAAATTATCCACTGCGAGACATCAGAGGTTACAAAAGAGCTGACGTTCGACCTAGAGAAAAGGGTTAAGCCGGACGTGGTCTTCATCGAGTGGAACGGCACCGTCTCCCCCTCCGAATTTTTCGAAAAGGTTGACGTCCCGAGAAGGTGGCTTCTGGCCGCTTCCATCGTTGTTATCGACACGTCGACTTACGGCGTGTACTACAAGTCGATGCAGACCTTCTTTGCCGACTACTTCAGGTACGCCGACACGGCGATTTTCAACCGCGTCGATCCTCAAAGCGACAACATTCCGATGCTGCGAGGCTCTGTCAAGAGCGTAAATCCGGGCATCAGCATCAACTTCCTTGACAACGACAACAACATTATCAGCATCGCCGAGCACCTTCCGTATAACCTGGACGACGACCCGTGCGACATTTCCGCGGACGACTTCGGTCTTTTCTACACGGACGCGCTCGATAACGTTGAGAGGTACGAAGGCAAGCGCATCAGTTTGATCGGCCACGCTGTGCTTTTGCGAGAGTTCCAAAACAAAGCTTTCGTCTTGGAGCGCCAGGCCTACACATGCTGTGCGGCTGACGTCGGCGTCATGGCGGTTCTTTGTATTTACGACGTAACTCCGAACTTCCCGCGCGACCAATGGCTCAAGGTCACCGGGACGGTTAAGTATTTCACCGACAACTCCGACGGAGACGACACGGCGGTGCCGTGCCTTGAAGTCGAGACATATTCTCTGACCTCCAAACCGGAAAATGAGATTATTTATTTCAACTGATTAAAATTGAAAGGCAGGTATATATCATGGCAACAAAAGTAGATGTATTTTCGGGATTTTTGGGAGCGGGTAAAACAACACTCATCAAGAAACTCATCAGCGACGGCTACAACGGCCAGAAGCTGGTTTTGATTGAGAACGAATTCGGTCAGATTGGCATCGACGGCGGATTTTTGAAGGAGTCCGGCATTGAGATAACCGAGATGAACTCCGGCTGTATCTGCTGCTCGCTGGTAGGCGATTTCGGCACAGCCTTAAAGCAGGTTATTGACACCTACGCGCCCGACAGAATTCTCATTGAGCCCTCGGGCGTCGGCAAACTCTCTGATGTAGTCGCGGCAATCAAGAAGGTTGAAGACACAGAAATCTGCGGCACGGTCACAGTAATCGACGCGTCTAAGTGCAAGGTTTACCTCAAGAACTTCCGCGAATTCTACGAGAATCAGATTAAATACGCGGGCACCATAATCCTGAGCCGCACCGGCGACATCAAGCAGGAAAAACTCGATGAGGCAATCGCTCTGATTCGTGAAATCAACGACCACTCTCAGGTTATAACAACACCCTGGGAGTCCCTCTCCGGTGTTCAGATTCTGAAGGCAATCGAAGAGCCCATTACAGCGGCGGATATGGCCGCGGCCCTCGCCGAAGCCGAGGAGCACGAGCATCACCATCACCACCATCATCACGACGAGGACGGTGACGAAGAATGCTGCTGCCATCATCACGACCACGACGATGATGACGATGACGACGATCACGAATGCTGCCACCACCATCACCACGATGACGATGATGAGGATGATGAGCACGAGCACCATCATCACGACCACGATCATGAGCATGACCACGGCGACGAATGCACCTGCGGATGCCACGACCACGATCACGAGCATCACCATCACCACCACGACGCCGATGAGATTTTCGACTCAATCGGATACGAGACCTCGAAGTCCTTCACAAAGGCCGAGATTGAAGAGATTCTCGGCAAACTCGACGACACCGTCACATACGGCACAATCCTGCGTTCCAAGGGCATCGTCGCAGGCGAAGGCGGGTCCTGGATTCACTTTGACTACGTTCCGGGCGAGTCGGAAGTCAGAGACGGCCCTGCCGATGTCACAGGCAAAATCTGCGTAATCGGATCCGACGTCAAGAAAGACGAAATCAAGGCTTTGTTCGGAGTCTGAAAACAGGGGCTTTCTTAAATGGCGAAAAGGGGACTTAACATCATAATCGTCGGAGCCGGCAAAATCGGCCGCACTCTGACGTCCCTTCTGACCGAAGAAGGCCACAACATAACAGTAATAGATGAGGATTCCTCCGCCGTTTCCGATGTATCCACCAAGTTCAACTGCATGGGGATAATCGGCAACGGCGCGAAACACTCAACCTTAAGGGACGCAGGCATTATGCAGGCGGACCTTTTTATTGCGGTGACGCAATCGGACGAATTAAATCTTCTCTGCTGCACCATCGCAAAACAGAACAACGATGATTTGGCGACCATCGCAAGAGTGCGCGACCCGGAATACTCCGAGGACGCAACGTATCTGCGCGACAAGCTCGACCTGGCGATGATAATAAATCCCGAGCTTGAAGCCGCGCGAGAGATAGCAAGAATTTTGTATCTGCCCACGGCCCTGGACATCGACACATTTGCCCATGGCACGGCCGAACTCATCAGAATCAAAATTCCCGAAGGAAGCGTTGCCGACAACAAATCCCTCATCGCTCTTGCTTCCAAATTCCGCAAGAGCGTCCTGGTTGTCGCGGTCGAGCGCGGCGGCGATGTTTTTATCCCCGACGGTAATTTCGTTCTGTCCGCCGGCGACATCATCTCTTTCGTGGCGCGCCGCAAAGACTGCATCAACTTCCTGAAAAGCATCGGCTTCAACACCAAATCGGTGCGCGACGCCCTGATTGTCGGAGGCGGAGCGTCGTCGTACTACCTGACAGGCGAACTGCTGCATTCAGGCATCGATGTAAAGGTAATCGAGACCTCGCGCGAAAAGTGCCTCCTGCTCTCCGACGCCTTCCCGCAGGCATCCTACATCTGCGGCGACGGCACCAACGAAAGCCTTCTGGACGAGGCGGGTTTGAAAGACGCCGACGCATTTGTACCTCTAACCGGAATAGACGAAAAAAACATTTTCCTCACGCTTTACGCAAAAGAAAATTCCGATGCAAAAACAGTAACCAAACTTAAAAAAATAACCTTCGGCAAAATAATCGACTCGCTCGATTTAGGCAGCGTCGTCTGCCCGAAAGACATATGCTCGGAAATTATACTGTCCTATGTAAGGGCCCGTCAGGCGTCCCTGGACAGCAACTTAGAGTCCCTCTACCGCCTCTTCGGCGGCAAAGTCGAAGCGATGGAGTTTGAGGTCACCGAAGCCTCGGCCGCAACGGGAATTCCCCTGAAGGACTTAAAACTCCGCGACGACGTACTCATCTCATTCATCGCACGCGGCGGCGAAATAATCATCCCGTCGGGCGACGACACAATTGAACCCGGGGATTCCGTAATGGTTGTGACGACCACGACGGGCTTCACCGATTTAACAGACATCCTGAGGTGACAACATGAACACGTCGATGATAAGGGTCATCTTAAGCCGTGTTCTTATAATCCTCGGGACTTTCATGGTCACCCCCTGCATAATCTCTTTAATCTACGGTGAACAGGAAGGACTCACCTATTTCCTGGTCGCATCCGGCTGCGTGCTTATCGGCATTCTCCTGGGAATCAAAAAGCCCAAATCACAGATGATTTATTTAAAAGACGGCCTGGCGGCCACAGGTCTGTCGTGGATCATCATGACAATCGCCGGTGCCCTTCCCTTCTACATCACCGGCGAGATTCCTTCCTTCATAGATTGTCTTTTCGAGACCGCGTCCGGATTTTCCACAACGGGGTCTTCAATTTTGACGGACGTCGAGGCCCTCTCGCATACCGCGATTTTCTGGAGGAGCCTGACGCACTTCCTTGGAGGCATGGGCGTTCTCGTCTTCCTTTTGGCAATAATCCCTTCTTCGGGCGGGTCTTCAATCAACCTCATGAAGGCCGAATCCCCGGGGCCTTCGGTGGGCAAAGTGGTCCCGAAAATCAGCAAAACGGCGCAGATGCTCTACATAATCTACTCAATCCTGACCGTGCTGCAGTTCATTCTTCTTGTGGCCGGGCAAATGCCCGTTTTCGACGCGATATGCACGGCCTTCGGCACCGCGGGCACAGGCGGCTTCGGCATCAAAAACGACAGCTTTGCCTCGTACACGGTCTACCAGCAGATGGTGACGGCCGTATTCATGTACCTGTTTTCGATCAACTTCAACTTCTACTGCTTCCTTGCGATGAAGCAGTTCAAAAAGGCCCTCGGGATCGAGGAAGTCGTGGTTTTCTGCCTCCTCGTGATTCTGTCGGTCACAACCATAACCATAAATATTCTGCCGCAGACCGAAGGCGTCGCCGACTCCTTCGAAAAGGCGTTCTTTGCCGTGGGCACCGTAATCTCGACGACCGGCTTTGCGACCGCGGACTTCGACACATGGCCGACGCTTTCAAAATTCATTCTCTTCACCCTGATGTTCGTCGGCGCCTGCGCGGGATCGACCGGCGGCGGCATCAAGGTCTCGCGCCTCCTCATCGCCGGCAAGAACGTGCGCCGCTACATCAAAAGTTACTTCCGCCCGAACGAGGTGCGCGTGGTCAAAATGGACGGCGCTGGCGTGGACGAAGACACAATCCGCCAGGTCAACACTTACCTCGTGACATACGCCGCGGTCTACTTCATATCCGTTTTCTTCATATCTCTCGAAAACTTCGACCTCGTCACCACTTTCTCCTCCGTGGCGGCAACCTTAAACAACATAGGCCCCGGCTTATCGCTCGTCGGGCCGTCGGGCAACTTCTCCTTTTTCTCTCCTCTGTCTAAAACGATTTTCATTTTCGACATGCTTCTTGGAAGGCTCGAGTTGTTCCCCCTCCTGATTTTCCTTGCGCCCGACTTCTACAAGGCGGCAATCGCGTCCAAACGCCCGTCGCGCAAATTTTAAGAAAAGCCCTTTATTCAAAGATTTTTAACAGTTAAAGTGTCTTGTCTTTTCGGGGAAAGATTGTAAGATATTATTGTTACAAAAAAATAACAGGAGGACATTATTATGCCTATTGTTTCAGCAACAGAAATGATCAACAAAGCACACGAAGGCCATTACGCCATCCCTGCTTTCAACACGAACAACCTCGAGTGGACACAGTGCATCCTGAAGGCTGTTCAGGAGACAAATTCTCCGGTCATGATCCAGACATCCGAAGGCGCCGCAAAGTACATGGGCGGCTACAAGTTGGTTGTCGACCTTGTTAACGACCTTATCGATTCCATGGGAATCACTGTACCTGTAGCACTTCACCTCGACCACGGTACATACGAGGGCGCTCAGAAGTGCATCGAAGTCGGTTATTCTTCCGTTATGTTCGACGGTTCTCACTACGACATCGACGAGAACATTGAAAAGTCCAAGGAAATCATCGCTTTGGCTCACTCCAAGGGAATCTCCGTTGAGTGCGAAGTCGGCGGTATCGGCGGAACAGAGGACGGCGTTACATCCAACGGCGAGTTGGCAGACCCTGCAGAGTGCAAGGCTGTTGCAGACCTTGGCGTTGACTTCCTGGCTGCAGGTATCGGCAACATCCACGGCAAATACCCGGCAAACTGGGCAGGCCTTAACTTCGATCGTCTGAACGAAATCAACGAAGCAGTCAACGGCAAGCCGCTCGTTCTCCACGGCGGTTCCGGAATCCCCTTCGAACAGACCTCCAAGGCCATCACAATGGGCGTTTCCAAGATCAACGTTAACACAGAGCTCCAGCTCGTTTTCGCTGACGCTACACGTAAGTACATCGAAGCAGGCAAAGACCTCGAAGGCAAGGGCTACGATCCCCGTAAGCTCCTCAAGCCCGGCGCAGAAGCAATCGTTGCAAAAGCAAAGGAATTGGTTGTCGCTTTCGGTTCCAACGACAAGGCTTAATCTTAAAACCAATCAAAACAAAAGGGCTGCCTCACGGGCGGCCCTTTTCATTTGCCGCATCACAGGTACCACTGCAGGGTACACCTCTGAGTACGAATCGCCGGTTTGTCGCATCGGCGGTACCATAGCAGGGTACGCCTCTGAGTACGAATCGCCGGTTTGTCGCATCGGCGGTACTATAGCAGGGTACGCCTCAGAGTACGAATCGCCGATTTGTCACATCGACGGTACCATAGCAGGGTACGCCTCAGAGTACGAATTATGATAAATGGGCAATTTTATTGCCGTTTGTGGATTTGAGACGGATTAAAAGGATTTGAACGATGATTCCGAGGATTGCGCCGCATACGATGCCGGAAACTATCAGAATTGGTGCGTATAATGCGATTGCGCGGCCGGGAACAAATATCAGGGCAATAAGGAGTTGGCCTAAGTTGTGCGTGACGCCCCCGGCGATTGAAAGGCCGGTGACAGAGAACAATTTGGTGCGTTTCAAAAGCCACATGACGGTGAGGCTTAGAAGGCCGCCGGAAAGTGAGTAAGGCAACGACCAGAGGCCGGCAAACAAAAGCGATGAGATTAAGATTCTCGAGAGTTGGACCATGCCGGCGTATTTCGCGCCGCGTTTCATCAGAACGAACAGGATTACAAGATTGGCAAGGCCGAGTTTGATGCCCGGCAATGAAGGCAGGGCCGGAAGCAGGAATTCGACATAGGACAGAATCAGGGCGAGGGCCGTGAGCATGCCTAAATTCGCAACTGTTTTAGCGCGTAATTGCATCGTAGCCTCCCTCCCCGGCAACTTCAACGCTTACGCGATTCGGCAGGCAGATTGAAGTCTGCCCCGCGCGTGTTAAATCTCCGGATTCGATGCAAACTTGGTTGGCACAGGTGGAATATTCCATACGGGCCGCACCGTCTTTGATTGTTATTATGTTGCAGCACCCGGATGTTGCGGTCGTGGTGATTATTTGGGCATCGGCGGGGATATTCGACAAATCGTAGTCTGAGGATACAATGGCAACAGTCACATCTGTGCCCAAAGGATAGACAACCGTTGTGCCGTCGGGTGTGGTGATTCTGATTGAATCGGGTGCGGTGTTTTTGTACATGAGAAAATACACGGCGATGGCTGCCGCCAGGAAGACTGCCGTCAGGATTATGTCGGCAGGTTTTATGTATTTTTTCACGTTGTGCCTCCGAGGAATTTTTTAAGTTCGCCGGCTTGTTTTGTGTAGTCGCGGCGGCCCAAGTCGTACATCGCCTGATTGATTTCCCTGTCCATTTTGTAGGTGCTTGTCCGAACGGGGCGCGAGACCGCAAAAATAAATGCTTTACCCTGCGCTTCGTAGCCGAACATTTTTCTCTGGCATTCGCGGTATGAGAGGTGTCTGTTTTCGATAGCGGTGACGAGTGCGGGGTATTGTTTTAGCATTTTCGAGTAGATGGCGTGGTGGCCTTCGGGCTCGCAGACGTAGTCGCGGGTTTTGGAGAGAATTACGACCACTTTGTCGCACCCCATCTCGAATGCGCGGGAGACCGGGATTGAGTCGGACACGCCTCCGTCGCAGTATTCGATGCCGTTGATCCTAACGGGCGTCGAGATTGCGGGAATCGCCGAAGACGCCATTATGACGTGGTAGTCGTCACGCGGGATGTCGTCCTTGGAAAAATACTTGGCGCGCCCCGTGGTGCACTCGGTCGCAACGCACTCGAAGCGCGCGGGGTTGGCCATTATGGCATCCCAGTCCAGAGGGTCGGAGCCTCCCGACGTGCTTATGTCTCCGTATATGTACTCCAGCCCGAAAAGGCTCCCTTCTTCGAGCAGGGCGGATACCCCGAAGTACCCGTGTTCGTCAATGTGGTCTGTGTAAAATCTTTTGGCTCTGCCATGCTGGCCGGCAACAAATGTGATGGCATTGGCAGACCCGGCCGAGACCCCGATTACATAATCGAATTTGATACCTGCCTCCATGAAGCAGTCGAGAACCCCGGCGCCGTACGCGCACTTCATGCCGCCGCCTTCGCAGATGAGCCCTACCATCCCAAGCCTCCGATTATGAGGCCGACGTCGGTCACGTCGCCGAAATCGCCGTGGAGCATGCGGAAGGCGAGGATTAAGCAGGGCAGCAGAATTATCACTGTATTACGGATTCTGACAAGTATGAAGCGGCGCTGCTCCTTCTTGGTTTTGAGTGCCGCTCGCGGGACTTCCAAAGCGAACAAAACGAGTTCGGCCGCAAGATAAATGAAATAAGCGTTGAGTAAAAACAGATATGCGGCATTTATCAACATGTCAGCCCTAAGGTTCGCGATGGCGTAGCCGCACGTGCATAAGGGCGGCATTATGGCCGTGGCGATTGCGACGCCCGGCAGGACCGTGCTGCTTTTATCGAGTCTGGTTGTCGCGACGATGCCCGCGAGCCCTCCGAAGAATGCGACGATTACGCAGTAAAGATTGGGCTCGGTTCTCGCAGCCAGTTCGTCCGTGACGTCCTTCAAGGGGGAGAGGAAAAAATAAACCGTTGAGGTGAGAACGCTGATTCCGATTTGGAAAAGGAAGCCCACGATGTGTTTCTCGATTATCTGCTTGTTGCCGGTGGCCGTTCCGTAGGCGATTGCGAGGATGCTTCCCATCAGGGGCGAGATCAGCATCGCGCCGATTATGACCGCAACGGAGTTGGTGTTAAGACCGACTGAAGCGACCAAGATTGCGCACATCATGACGATCATGTTGGTGCCGGACACCTGCCCGCCCTTCAGGATTCTGTCGCGGATTTCCTCGTGAGTTGCGGAGTCCTCCTTGAGGGAAAACATACGGTGGAAGACCTCTTTCCACGAAACTTTGTGCATGAACACGCGCTTTATTTCGTGCCTGTATCCCGTCCTCTGTCCGTCAGTCGAATTGTTTGAATTCTGATTTTCCATTATGCCTCCGAAATCCATTCCTATTTTACCCGCAGAAGGGCCGTTTTCCACATTTATTTTGCCCGTGTGTTAGAATGTTTACATTATTTTAAAAAGAGGTTTTTTAATATGTGCGGAATAGTAGGTTACGTCGGCGGGAACCCGGCTGCACCGATATTGCTCGAAGGACTTGAGAAACTCGAATACAGAGGCTACGACTCGGCGGGCCTGGCCGTCCGCGACGGCACGGCGGATCCGGAGGTCGTTAAGGCCACCGGCAAACTCAAAATCTTGGAAGAGAAAACCGACTACGGCAAATCCATAAAGGGCACCTGCGGCATCGGCCACACCAGGTGGGCGACGCACGGCGAGCCGTCCGAGGAGAACGCGCACCCGCACGTCACGGACGACTTAAACGTTGTCGGCGTTCACAACGGCATCATCGAAAACTACAAAGAGCTCAAGGACAAATTGATCCGCAAGGGATATAAATTTTACTCCGAGACCGACACCGAGGTCGCAATCAAGACCATCGACTACTACTACAAAAAATACACGGGAGACCCGATCGAGTCCCTCGCGAAAACAATGGTCCGTATGAGAGGCTCCTATGCCCTCGTCGTAATGTTCCGCGAGCATCCCGGGAAGATTTTCGTCGCGCGAAAAGACTCTCCCCTCATAGTCGGCTTGTCCGACGGCGCAACCTACGCCGCATCCGACGTCCCCGCAATCCTCAAGCACACCAAGACGGTCTGCTACTTAGACGATTTGGAGATGGCCGAACTGTCGCCCGAAGGCGCGACGTTCTATAACTTAGACGGCGACACGGTCGCCAAAGACCCCGTCACCGTTGACATGGACGAATCCTCGGCAGAGAAGTGCGGCTTTGAGCATTTCATGATTAAGGAAATCCACGAACAGCCCAAGGCTGTCTCGGATACCCTTGCATCGGTCGTAAAACAGGACGGCGAAGACTATGTAATCGATTTCACCGATTCCGGCCTGACCGATGAGACTTTAGCCCAAATAAAGCAACTGTATATCGTGGCATGCGGCTCGGCATACCACACCGGCGTTTACGCGCAGTATGTTATCGAGAAGCTGACCGGAATCCCGGTAAGATGCGAACTCGCATCCGAGTTCCGCTACAGGGATCTGCCCCTGGCGCAAGACTCCGCCGTTATCCTCGTGAGCCAGTCCGGCGAGACGGCCGATACAAAGGCCGCGCTTAACAAAGCCAAAGAGGCCGGCGTAAAGACAATCTCCATCGTTAATGTTCTGGGGTCTTCCATTGCCCGCGACAGCGACCACGTGCTCTACACCGTCGCAGGCCCGGAGATTGCGGTCGCAACGACCAAGGCATACAGCGCGCAACTCGTTATGTTCTATTGCCTCGCAATCAAACTTGCCGAGATTAAAGGCAAAATCGATGCGGCCGAGCGCGTAAGACTCATCGGCGAGATTATGACCATCCCGGATAAAATAAAGAGCATCCTCGAGGACAAGGAACGCCTGCAGTGGTTCGCATCAAAACTTGCCGGCGAGAAGGATATTTTCTTCATCGGCAGAGGTTTGGACTATGCGGTGTGCCTTGAAGGTTCGCTCAAACTCAAAGAGATTTCGTACATTCACAGCGAGGCTTATGCCGCGGGTGAACTTAAGCACGGCACGATAAGCCTGATTGAAGACGGAACCTTCGTAATCGGGGTTCTGACACAGAGCAATCTTTTCGAGAAGACCGTGTCCAACTTGGTTGAAGTCAAGAGCCGCGGAGCGTATGTGGCTGCGCTGACATCATTCGGCAACTACAGCATCGAGGATACCGCAAACTTCGTAACCTATGTTCCGAGAATCGATGAGCTTTTCGCAGGGTCCCTCGCGATAATCGCGCTGCAACTTTTAAGTTACTACGTATCCGTGGCGCGCGGCCTTGACGTCGACAAGCCGCGTAACCTGGCAAAGAGCGTAACCGTGGAATGAGCCTTAATATCGTTGAGCTGGCAGCCGAGCTTGAGGCAATGGCATCGGCCGGGAAAATGTATACCGAAGATGTTTTCGACATCGAGCGATACAACAGGCTCACGGAGATTGCTCAAAGCCTTCTGTCGGAAGGGCTTGATATTCCGCAGAAACGTGCCGAGGATATTTTGGACGGATGCAGCGGCTACAGGACGCCGAAGGTTGAGACCCGCGTAATCGTGTTTGACGACGAAGACAGACTTCTCATGGTGCGAGACTGGGACGGCAAGTGGGCCCCGCCGGGCGGATGGTGCGAGTACAACATGTCGATAAAAGATAACTGCATCAAGGAGGCCTACGAGGAAGCCGGAATAGAAGTGGTTCCCGTAAGGCTTGCCGCGGTTTTCGATCACAGGAAGAATAACAACCCCAAAGCGCTTTTCGGATGTTGCAAGTTCTTTGTGATTTGCAAAAATATGGGCGGTTCTTTCAAGGAAAACACAGAGACCTCCGAGGTTAAATATTTCTCTCTGGACGAACTCCCTGAGGACCTCAACACCCACAAATGTCAAAAATGGCAACTGGAACTGTGCCTGGAGGCGTCCAAAGCCGAACACTGGAATACGTATTTTGACTAAAGGAAGATTAATATGGCAAAGCAAAAAGGCTACGAAATTTTCATAACGACAGATAAACTTGCTGACTTTGCGTCGCTTAACATAACCTGGGCCGACATCATCGGGGACATGGATCCCCTGCTGACTCCTAAATTCACCTTCGAGGCGAACTATCCGATGACGCTCGAGGATTTGGAAAACGCTCTTCTCAACGCATACGACATGCGAATCGACGAATTTCTGTATCTGTGGTGGATGCCGCTGAACCGCTACTTTTTCGATGCGTTGTCGCTGCGCGAACTCTTCGTCCCCGCGCCGGGTGCGGCGGGCAACGTCTCAGGCGACATCCCCAGGTGCGAGGAGGACATGATTGCATCTGTCCTGGACCAAATGGATATCAGGGCCAACGAATACATAGACAGATTCACAAGCATAAGCTCGGACGAGCAGTTGGGGGCCGCCGAAATTTTCCCGAACGCCAAAGACTATTTCGATTTTGACGCTCTCCTCTCCGAGATACGCCTGTTTAACGACAACATAAATCTACCGGTTACGGCACGTGAATTTTCCGACAGGCAGATGACGGAATACATAACCGCGCGCGACAACTCCCTTGTCTTAAACGAACTGAGCGATGAGGATCTGGAACTTTTTGTCAAATTCACCGACACCCTGTGCGACAAGAATGATTTCGCGGCGCTTCGCATCAAGGCCTATGCCCTCTACGGCGGCAACCGTGCCTATGCACAAGACTTCAAAGAATCTCAGAAATACCTGGAAATCCTCTGGCGCGATTTCAATTTCGGATACGCTGCGAACACCCTGGGCTACATCTACTACTACGGCAGAACAAACGGCGGAGTTCCCGACTACGAGCGGGCCTACCACTACTATGCGATCGGCAACGTCTACGGTATAACCGAATCCAGATACAAACTCGCGGACATGTATTTCAACGGCTACTACGTCGCCAAGAGCCGCGAATTTGCGCATAAACTCATCCGCGACATCTACAACGAGGAACGCTACTATTTCGAGGACGGAGACTACGGGTGCTCCTTTGCCGACGTCGCCTTCCGCATGGGGCGGTTCTTCATAGACGACATCGACGAGCTGTCGCAGGAATTTAAAATCAACGTCTACGGCGTCGCGTACAAATTCTTGCTCGAGGCACGCCTCGCCATAGACCTGCGCATGCAAAACGACAGACAGTTCGGAGACGAGAAAGTTAAGGCCAACATCGAGAAATTAATTGCCGAGATACAAGACGCAATTCCCACGATTCACATGTCCCAATACACCACGCATTCAACAATGCTGATAGAAGAATTCTGCGCCTCACACAAGAGCAACGGCTTCTACCTGAAAATCAAAGAAAACGCCGGCTCATACCGCGTAACCATAACGCGCCGCGACTTTTACGACGCCCCGCCGGGACTTTCTATTGTAACCATGCCGTGGTTTGACATATCCTCCATGGAAGACACCCTCTCCTTCAGAATACCCAAGGATGAGACGCAGATTTTCGGCGCTCTTCCCAACAACGACTTTTTTACCGACATCGATGTCAACACCACTGCGGACGACTTGTTCTTCACCTTCTCCACCGCGGAAGGAATTACCAAAATATTCAGAACGAGCGAAATTACGTACACCCGCCCGCGAAAAAAGAAGGACAAAACCTGAATTCAAAAAAAGTTAAAATATGCGCGCGCCAAGCCGTACTATAATTTAAGGGACTATCTTTTAAAGGAGGCACAGCTATGGCTGACAGAATTATTTTAAATCCGGTATCCTACCACGGTCAGGGTGCTCTCAAGGAAATCCCGGGACTTGCGAAATCCCGCGGTTTTAAGAAAGTTTTGGTTTGCTCCGACCCCGGTCTTATCAAGTGCGGAGCCACCGACAAGGTCACATCTCTTTTGGACGAAGCAGGCATCGAATATGCAATCTTCTCCGACATAAAGCCCAACCCGACCATCGAGAATGTTAAAGCGGGCGTAGCGGCCTTCAAAGAAGCCGGAGCCGATTCCATCATCACCATCGGCGGCGGCTCATCCATGGACACTGCCAAAGCCATCGGCATCATCATCGCCAACCCCGAGTTTGAGGACGTAAGATCTTTGGAGGGCGTTGCTCCCACAAAGAACCACGCGGTTCCCACAATCGCGGTCCCCACAACTTCAGGCACAGCCGCGGAAGTTACAATCAACTACGTAATCACCGACGTCGAGAAACAGCGTAAATTCGTCTGCGTTGACGAGCACGACATCCCCGAGATTGCCGTTGTCGACCCGGAAATGATGCTCTCGATGCCCGAGTCGCTCTGCGCGGCAACCGGCATGGACGCCCTGACACACGCCATCGAAGGCTACACCACAAAGGCCGCATGGGAGATGACCGATATGTTCCACTTAGAAGCAATCAAGTTAGTCTCCACCTACCTACGCGACTCCGTCAAGGGCGATCCCGATGCTCGAAAAGGTATGGCTCTGGCTCAGTACATCGCCGGCATGGGCTTCTCAAACGTTGGCCTCGGCATCGCTCACTCCATGGCTCACACGCTTGGAGCCCACTACGACACACCTCACGGTGTGGCATGCGCTATGTTCCTGCCAATCGTTATGGAATACAATCAGGAATATACCGGTGAGAAATTCAGAGAAATCGCCCGCGCAATGGGTGTCGCAAATGTCGACTCCATGTCACAGGACGAATACAGGAAAGCGGCAATCGACGCGGTAAGACAACTCTCAATCGATGTCGGAATCCCGACAAAGAACGAGAAGATCAAAGAAGAGGATTTGGAAGCCCTCGCGGCCGAGGCATACGCCGACGCATGCTGCCCGGGCAACCCGCGCGACGCATCCCCCGAAGACATGATCGAACTCTACCGCAAACTCATGTAATCCATATAAACAAAACTTCAAAGCCCCCGGACCCCGGGGGCTTTCTTATTTGTCAGGTGTTTTCCACCTGTTTTGTCACCTGTCACAGGTGACTTTAAAGGTGAATTCAGGCCGTTTCCACCTGCTTTGTCACCTTCCATAGGTGACTTTAAAGGTGAATTCAGGCCGTTTCCACCTGTTTTGTCACCTGCCACAGGTGACTTTCAAGGTGAATTCAGACCATTTCCACCTGTTTTGTCACCTGCCATAGGTGACTTTA
>Ga0065711_1036962_pt1 | contig 20362 bp, 13 predicted proteins | sample Hoacrofraction12_FD_59098 | JGI IMG/M metagenome (GOLD analysis project Ga0065711, IMG submission 59098) | Hoatzin crop microbial communities from Cojedes, Venezuela - Epithelial fraction 12 v2 (version 2) | ecosystem: Host-associated > Birds > Digestive system > Esophagus > Crop | place... | reverse complement strand
CCCCCCCCCCTCTTCTCCTTCCGTTTACAATTTCCTTTGCTTGTCAATCTGCTGCTGAAGTCGCTTAGCCTCCGTCCTCACCTAACCTTTTGACTTGCTCCTGTTTTTTCACCTCGCCTTATTTCTTTTGATTTCTCCTTGTGGCTTTTGGACACCAAAGGTAGTTCTGGTAAACAGAAAGTTTGCTTGTTTGGGGTGTTTGTGTGCGTGCGCATGCTGGGGAGAACGTACGGTGACTTACGTTAGCTTATGTTAAGGCTGTAGTGAATGCCAATGTCACGCCAGTCTGTTCTCCCCACCCTCAATGACTCTTTTTCCCTCTTCCTTTAAGCGAGCTGCTTTTTTCCTGTCGATTGTGCTTTTCTCTTGCTGTTCACTCTCATAGCAAATACACTTGCCCCAGTGCTTTTGCTTCCTTACTGGCTGCCTCTGCAATTGCAGCTACCTTCTGCCCCTTCATACCACAGGAACAACCTCGTCCAGCTACTCATGACTCTTCTCATGCTGCAGCCTTCCTGTTTCTTTTCTGGGATTGTTCCTCTGCCATTGTTTCCCCGTGTTCACCAGCTTTTGTCCTCCAAGTCTGTCCTCCACGGGAGGGATCACAGCTACCATGTCCTCAACCTTGCCTTTCTTCACCCTGCACGCTGGCACTGCTGCAGATGCCCGTAGGGTCTCAGTTCCATTTTCAGCACTCTCCAAAGCAGGGACACTGGGTATGTGGTCTGCGAGTCAGGCTGGCCGCTGACAGCAATGCCCTTCCTTGGCTGAAGCAATGTTTCATAGAAACCTGCAGTCACTTCCTCCTGACAGGGCGATGTGTACGCCCAGGAATACGATTTCTGGGGAAGAGCAAGGTGCGGCTCAGTGATATAGGAGTGATATAACTGCCCTAGCTGGTCACGTGGTGGGAGAGCAGATCAGCAGGAAAGCTTAAACACCGTTGGTTCCTGTGGGTCCTGGTAAGTGTAATGCAAAACAGTCACTCAAAATAGCAATTGTCACTTGAAAAGTATGACTCATTTTGACACACTTGGCTGTTTTAACTGTATAAAGCATTTGTAAGGCTCTAATGACTCAGTGTGAAAACTTGCCTGCCCAGCTTGTGAAAGGCGAGGTCAGTGCTAGAATTAGCCCCAAACCCAGTCCATCACAGACACTTCTTCTCGGGAGGCGGTCCTGAGTGAAAGGAGACCCTGAGCGCTGGCAGCTGTATTCCAGCACAGGGTGAAAAGCACCAAGAAGTGACTTCCAGTACGAACCTGACCAGCCGCTGCAAACAGATGCCTTTTTGTCTGGCTTTTGTTTTCAAATGGCCAATAAGAACAGATCAGCACTGGCACCATTGTCTGTAATAAATGTGTTTTCACTCAGTGGAAGACTGGGGCGTGTTGTAAACAATTATGGCACTGAGTAAAGCATAATTGATCACAGAAGTGCCACAAAGGATACATTTGCCAAAGCATGGTTTAAAGATCAGGTGATCTGTGTAATGGAGCTAGCACACTTACAACAGTGAAAAAGAGGTATCAGCTTTCTCTGGAATTAAATATAAAACGGAGTGTCATATTAAGGCTTCACAGCCCTTTACTGTTGTTGCATTTTCTGCATCACAGCAAAGCTCGACTTTCTGCTTGTCAGAAGATCCCTCACTCTGACAAACTAGTATTTTGTATTCCGAGTAACTAAAACATAAATGCCATGTTTCTTCTCAGATGCAGAATTAGTTTACTGTTGCGTGGTGAGAGATCTCTCTGTATGCTACGGGGCCTGTTCATTGCTATATTCTTGAAGCTTTATGTTGGGGTCACTCCGCTAAAATCAGGAATGGCAATTTCGGCTGTTCAGAGACAACCCACAATATGTGGTCACAGGACAAAAATCTAGGTCCTACAGGGAGTATTACAGCTTTTTAAAGCTATAGTATCTATAGTAGCTAATTCTACATCCCGTGGCCATATCTTCTCACATTTCTCCTTTTCTTCCAACCCTGGATAGTACATCTTTTTTTTTCACAAATGAAAGGTTCTGCAGAGAGGGACCTGGGTGTCCTGGTGGACAAGTTGACCATGAGCCAGCAGTGTGCCCTGGTTGCCAAGAAGGCCAGTGGTATCCTGGGGTGCATCAAGAAGAGTGTGGCCAGCAGGTCGAGGGAGGTTCTCCTTCCCCTCTACTCTGCCCTAGTGAGGCCCCATCTAGAGTACTGTGTCCAGTTCTGGGCTCCCCAGTTCAAGAAAGACGAGGAGCTACTGGAGAGAGTCCAGCAGAGGGCTATGAGGATGATGAGGGGACTGGAGCATCTTTCCTACGAGGAAAGGCTGAGGGAGCTGGGCTTAGCCTGAAGAAGAGAAGGCTGAGAGGGGATCTTAGAAATGCTGATAAATATCTTAAGGGTGGGTGTCAAGAGGATGAGGCCAGACTCTTTTCAGTGGTGCCCAGTGACAGGACAAGGGGCAACAGGCACAAACCGAAGTATAAGAATTTCCACCTGAATATGAGGAAGAACTTCTTCACTCTGAGGGTGACGGAGCCTGGGAACAGGCTGCTGAGAGGAGCTGTGGAGTCTCCTTCTCTGGAGATATTCAAACCCCGCCTGGACAAGGTCCTGTGCAGCCTGCTCTAGGTGACCCTTCTTTGGCAGGGGGGGTGGACTAAATGATCCCTAGAGGTCCCTTCCAACCCCTACCATTCCGTGATTGACTCCTTCTAGCCAATCTTATGCTGATAAAGGTCAGGTTGAGCTGCTCTGAAACTCTGGGTATCAATACAGCTCTTCAAGACACAGGTACGAAGGAAGTTTCTTTGCAGAAGCAGGTGGTTGAAATATAAGGGCTTTTGAAATCTGCAACACAAAGATGTCTCTCCTCCAGACAAAGAGATAAGCAGATCCATCCAGATCTCCGAGGCTTTAGGCATAAAGGTTACAGTATACGAAGCAAGAGGTGGTGAAGATCTGAAAAAAACCAGGTGAGGTACAAAAGCTAATCTTGACTCAGAGGAATATTTAGACTGACCCGAAGAACAAGCCAAGAGATCAAGTCTACCAGGAGAAGACTCGAACTCGTGAGCAGCTTGTGCGGGTTTTTTTCTGCTTTTTGTTTGATTCATTCTGGGCACAGAAGTTACCACCCGACTTCATCATCACTTTCTCCTCCCCCTGATTACAACAATCAATTAGACACTGAGTTTTGATTACCTGCTTTTAGCAGGAGGGTGACAAGCACCATGGTGTTTGCCTTCCTCTGTATATAGCTGCGATGGCAAATTCAGTCTGCCTGGCCTTCCACAGTCTCCTACAGGGTTTTCTGAAATACTCTGTGGAGAAGCTAGGCTTTGTGTGACAGGATGGGTGGGCCAGCTTCCTGCTTCTCATCTTCTCTTGACACCCACACTGAATCAATGTCAGCAGGCCTCCCGGCAGTGGCTGCTTGCACAGGGCACTCTACAGAGACACACCAGGTAGTTTCCACCCTGCTTAGCAGAAGCTCAGACAGATTGACTGCATCAGTTATATTCAGGTCATGTTGTCAAACTTTCAAGTATTTGGAGGAAAGCATCATCACAGAGGATCACATCACCTGAGAGAGACAAGGATTAACCAGAAGTAATGAAGAGAATATAACTAAGTGAAGACATATTTTCTGTATTTAAGCAAAGATAATATGGAAGAACTTTTAAAGGAAGCTTTTTCATTCTACCCATCTGAATTTGTTACCCGTATATCAATCCTGTTCACAACAGAGAAAATCTGACCTTCAGTTGTTTATCTTCTCTAACACGGTTACCTGCAATTCCGTTTTTCAACAGAGATCTCTCAAACCCAAACATAGTATTAAGTACATTCTTATTCAAACAGAAATGTCAGAGTACTGGAGTACTTTTAGCAAAAAACCTCTCCAAACCTGCCACGCCTAGAGTATACCTTTCTGCCCCAGGAACAAACTCTTCTCAGAACAGTATTTTTTATGCTTTATTGCCAGTATGATACAGCTGAAGACAGTGAAAAACTCCAAGTATGTTTTACTTGAGCTAATAATATGGGCATGCTACAGAAGGCTGTAAGCCATGAAGTGCCACGTAGCCATGAAAAACCCATGAAATGGCTGCTAGACAGACTAGTACAAAATTAGTGAATGACACCCTTAAGATCACGGAGTTTTCATTGTTTTTACTGTTGCTTGATAGCATTTGCCAAACTCGACAGAAATCCCTCCTGCCATCATACTGGGAACTTGAGCACTTCCTATAACAAAGGAAACAATGACCAACAGATGCTGTCAAACCTCCTGAAACCTTCTGCACCAACTTTTTGGCACTAGTTTCCAGCAAAATTTCACAAATGGCCTGTCCCCCTTGGTCTGACTACTGGCTTGTATTCTTTCCCAAACGGATTCTTTGAAAGGAGGTAACATGCCCATGGACCAGCAATGCCAAGAGAAGAACAGAGAGAACTCTCGAAAACCTTACAAGACCCCCCCCTCCCAAGATACAGTGAGAAACTTCAGCCCTAAAACTAGAGGAAGGGTGGGAAACTTTTGGTCCAGGAGTTGCCTACAGTCCACAGTTTAATTCTTCATGTTACTACTGAATAACACTAACATGTCATTTGAAGTGTTGCCATCCTTTGCAAGCCACAGAAACAGGAAAATTTTTTGAATGAACAATTGCAATTAGTGAGTCATCAAGAGTAATATTATTAGAAATAATTATTCTGTACTTCTGACCTTAAAATATTCAACTTAGTTGATTTTCACAACAGGTAGCTAAGACATGTGAGTGACTACCATGTCTCAGCCACTTCTGTGATGGAGTAGTGAGATACAAGCACTCTTAATTACTCAAGACCAGGAATGAAAAAGAACAGAGTGAAACTAGCCAGTAAGTGAAAGACTGGCATTATTGAAGTTGTTATTTGCTCTCAATAAAAAGCTCTCAACCCTGCTCATACCAGTGTTGCCTGGGAGTAATTGTCTGCAAAATGGTAGGGCTGTTACTAGGAGGCTGAAAGACATTTCCAGCAACACCAAGCCCTGGAGCAATAGCTAAGTATTAGCCAATACCTGAGAAAGCCCTGGTAATGGTATTTGCTGAAGGGAGAAATACATTGAGAGGAGGAAATGGCAGATGAAAATAACATTTGCAATCTCAGAGCCTCCTGTGGAAAGTCCCCACCTATGAACAGCATTCTTGCAGAAGCTGGTGTGCATATCCTCTGTTTACTTAGGCTCACAGACACTGATGTCATAGGCCAGGCTTTTCCCAAGTTTTATTTCAAGCCTTTGTCAGAAAACACCCAGCCATTTCCTAAGCCACTAATACATCAACGTGACAGTGGGAAGCAGTGGGGCTGAGAGAACTGGGATGAGGCATTCAGAGCCAGGTCGCTGCGCTGCCTGCCGAGGTCTGCTGCCAGCCTTGGCCAAGTGACGGGCAGGAGCGCGCGCACCGTGTCCACACGCCGCTGCCTTGCGGAGGCACGCTGCGGCGCTGACATTCGGCAGGCGGGCTGAGAGCCAGCGTGAAGAAACAGCGTCACACTAATTTCTTCTTTTTTTAATTAACATTTGTCGAACTTGGAGAGAAGCCCAGGCTGCAACATTTGGATGCAAAATTCAAAGAGCTCAGAAGCTGGAAACGTTCACGTACAGGCCCTTCATTTATGCCTAGTCTTTTTTATAGGTCATGCAGAGATGACTTAATTGCTCTTACTGTAACTTACAATTAGCAACAGAGTGATTTTCTTGTGTGTCATAATGCACAGCAGAGCTATACTCCAAAAATGTGGCAATGTTTAATAGTAGGTGGGCAGTTGCTGTCAAGAAATAGTTTTCTCTGAAGTTCCTCTCTTTCGGCTGGGGGAAGAGGTGAAGGCTTTTAACGCCATCAGCAGAAAAGAGTGAGAATATTTTGACCAGTTCTGGGAGTTGTTTGTTGCAGTTACTGGTTTTTCAAATTCAAGTGAACTTCCGTTTCACCTTCCTGCACAGCACTCACTGATGCAAGTTCAAATGATTACCTTGTGTCATTACTGAAATACTGAATTCTGGGGATATGATTGAACGGCACTATTAAGCTCTTGCAATTTCAATATTAAGTCACTAACTCCACAGAAGTTCTCTATGCAAGAGTTGGATTAAGAGGTTAAAATCTAGCCCTTTGCACTTTTTACCTGCACAGCACATAATATTCAGCAAATCATGCCCTCTGCTGACTTTAGAAGATAATAGGGGCTGGAATATTACATGCATCACTGCCTTAATTTAATAAATATAACTTCACTGTCAAACATCCTAAATGTCCTGTAAACAGTACTTCTAATAGGGTACTGAGCACTAAGGCTACTTTCAGCTCCTGGCAGGGCACCTGCATCCATTACATCCTAGCCTAGAGATAAGATAGTTCAGAGAAATAAGACATTGAGTTGTATTACAAGGTTCAGGGGGATTTCAGAGCTGCAGAAACCCTAAGAAGTAATATGTTGCTAGTGTTCCTTCTCTGGAGCTTTGGAGAGTACAGGCAGGAGAGTGAGCTGGCTACTGATGAGCCTTCCTCAGCCACACGTTTCCAAGGGCCAACTGTCAGCTCCCCCTGGGCCGCATATGACACTGAACTGTTGCAGTCCACACGGCGAGGACAAAAAGCATGGCTTCTCTGACCAGATTCAGAAAAAGAAGCTCCTTGCCTGTCCCTCTGCGCTACTTCTGGATCTGTCTACAGCTAGCTTCTATTTGGCTTCTAGATGACATGTAGCAGTGACACCATGCCTCCATGCTGATGTATTTCAGAGGAGTGAAAATGTTAAGAGACCTTGGAAGAGGACAGCTCTAAATAAAAGCTAACTCTTCTGAATAGTCCTTCTGCCCCAAACATTCTCCAGAAGAAGAGACTGTTTTATAGCACAGCACAGCTTCATGTGCATCCTGCTAACTTAGGGACACCTTTCTTTTGCTGGTCTTCAGTTCTGACATTGCGTTAGATAATGCGAAATGTATGAAATAATGTGAATCAAGTGACTTAATTTTAATGTGGCTTCTGCTTCCTGCATTGATCCAGCACTGGAATAATTACACAGATAACTGCTTTTTCAGAACAGCCTTTCAGGCTGCTCGTGACAGATCTCATTGCTCTCCGCGTACTTTTGAGGAAGGTGGTGTGGCTGCTTGCTGGATCAGTAAGACTGCTTTCAAAGCAGAGTCAAGTGGTTTTACTGTCTCAATAGACAAAAGTTGTTTTTTGCCAGATGACAATTAAGGGCCACATATCACTCTTGAGACAACAACAGAAGCATCCTGGTTAGATTACTGAAGTTTCAGACAGTACTCTGAAAAACAATGTAGATTAATGACATGTAATTGGCACACTATTTTAGAATTACTTTGGCATAAAGGAGGCTAGCTTTTCTTCCGGAGATTTTTTCCTACCACATTAGAGGGTTTTTGGCCATACTTGTCTCAACAGATTCACTTCTAATAGAACAAAAGGCTCGATTCATAAGGGAAGGTTTTTGATTAATTGTGTTTGTTGTATTAGCATGAAGGAGGAGGTTTTTTTTGAAAGTATTTACATAAACAGCATTTATACCACACAACATTTGCAATCCAAAAGCATCAGTGAGCTGCTTTGTAGGCAATAAAGAAGGAGATTGCTTTATCTTAAGTTGAAGTAAACCCACTGTTAAAGTAAATAGGCAGTAGCAACACCACCTAACAAAGGGAACATGAATAATAACTTTTCTAATTTAAGCTGAATGTGGGAGGATATAGGTAGGCAGCAAAAGAAGTTGGAAACCGATTTCCAGTGTGATTCATAGTGATTTTCAGCAGTTGCTTGCACAGGTAAATTACAATAGTTGGTATTTACATATAGCTTTTCACTTATTAAAATCTGATGGGTTTAGGGCTTTTTCTTTTTGGTAAATGGAATACTGAAACACAACAAAGTTAAGAAACTGGCTTATGGTACTGACTGTGTCAAGTGTCTTGACTTTCAGACACAGAACTGATCCACTGATTCTACAAAATACTGTTCAGCTTTAAGTAGAGAAATTCATTATAAGATGAATGGAATTGCATACAGAAGTATGCATACTGGAATATTGTCCAATACCAATATTGTCTGTGGTTTATCAACAATGGTAACCAAAAGGAGGTCCTAGCAGTTCAGTATGGTTATTTCTTTGTTCCATGCTCCTTCATTACCAATAACATCTAGAATCACTCACTACCTACACATTTACCAAGACAAAGGGAGCTCCCTGTTGCCATTTCATTTCCAACCCCTTCCTCCTACAGTTTTCTTCTCTTTCCGTATTACGCAGCTAGATTTGGCAACATTTGTCTTCAACAGAGATCAAAATTAGGTGTTCTGACACAACAACAGAGAACAAGAATAATCCAGATGATGTCCATGGATCTCTACTACATACTACAAATGAAAGCAGCATTTGACTCAATGCTAATATAAAGCGACTCTGAAATAGCGATGACACATGGAAAAAAAATAGAAAGCCAACAGTTCATTTCCACATTCTTTGGTTTTGTTATCATTGCTTCTGTCAGAGGCAATGTAAAAATAAAAATATTTACCAAAAAAAAAAAAAATTACAAAAAAAAGGACAGTGATGAATAGGGTGGTTGTCCATTCACAGATTTGTGTAGGGCTGCCCTAGGAGCGTGCCAGTATTACTGAAACATTAGTTTGTTGCTTAATTCATAAACTTCAAATCGAAGCAATAGTTTACTTTTACTTGCAGCTGGTATCAATTTTGAGCTAGGTTTTTAGAAAGGGTAATGCTGCATTATTTCAGTATCATCAATAAAATATTTTATACTAAATACATGTAGATGGCAAGAATATACAGTTTAAATTCCTTTCAAGTCCTCTGCAAGCAATTTTGTTTCAGCACTGTAGAATATCAAGATTACAGGCTGTCAGTATCATTCTATAGACTTTCACACTACATGGCATTCTCCAGTGAAAGAGAGACACGTTCATTAATAAGAATTTTTAGTATATTTGGAAGGGACCTGTGGTAAATCTTTACAGCACAAAACTAAACATGGCTCCATGATGAGCCCAAAGTAAGCATGTTACTTCTTAAAAGTGCATGACAAGCATCTTGTTAAAAAAGAAAAAAGAACGCCCTCCTCCCCCAACAAAGAGGAAACTTCTAAACTAACAAAAAAGCAAGTGGTAGAAAACTGTATTTTGGGTAAGCGAAGTCAGCTCCAAACAATTTTAATAGGCACCTACTGTGGATTCTGGAATCATTGTTGCATGCATATCTCTAGTCATGTCGGATTTCTCTTTCAGCTTTGACTGGAGTAATGTGTGTTCCATTACGCCAATTTGTATGTCCATCTGAATGGTTTCTTGCTTCAGTTTTGTTAAGGCCTGTTTAATCTTCACTAGAGGAGCTGTTAAAAAGAGAGATAAACAGTACAACTCCGCATCAGCTACTTAACACAAAGGCATTATTTTCTATAATAATTCACTTCTTAAAATTGAAGACTTGAATGAACAAAAGGGCGTTCTACTCTAAAGACATGATTGTACTGATACATCATTTTTAATATGCAAGACACTTCAAAGAAATATGCGATGACAGTTTTGCTGTCTTCTTGTCATCTAAGATCTGCATAAAGATGTGCATCAATATTAAGATAGGTTTGTCAATGATGCGTTTTGCTCAGCTGAAAGCCTCATCCTGATACCTGACTTGGGGTTTGGTAGAGAACTGAAGATACCTTCAGCAGGAGGTCATCTTACCTGTGAAAAGCTATTGAAATGATTTGTGCTCCATACTTGGTTTCTAATCCCTCACTTCCCACTAATGTCACAGTAGGGATGCTGTTGCTGCATCATATTGCTCCTTATAATTCTAGGCTCTAGATTTTATCTTGACCCTTGGCCATGCCATAATACAGAAAAGGTGTTGCAAGGCAAGTAAGTAGTTCCTTCACAGTGAAGCAAGGGCGTACAAAATTTCCTTATACAATAACACTTACAACTACTGAAGTAAATTAGCTGTAATGGTTACAGTTAAATATGGATACAGCTTGCATATTTAGCCCTACTGTAACATGCATCCATTTATTTCTGCATTCACACTCCTTATATATTTGCAACAGAATGCATTTATCAGGAAAAATCTCAAATAAGCAAATCCCAAGTCTGAGACAAAACTAATTCAAATAGGTATACAGATTTAAATATTAAAATAGTCCAAACAGCAAAACACCAAAATTAATTTTCTCCCTGACTCCAGCCAGGCTTAGTCAGAGAATCTGACAGCTACTGCCAGTAACTATTTCAGAGTAAAAACAGCTTGAACCTGTAATGTGTGAATTTCTTCCAGTGAGTGGATAACTATTCAAAGCATACAAAAACCCCATTTTTTTTGGTTTTTACAAATAATTTACCAGAGAGGGGAAATCCTGGAATCTCTACCTTCTGCAGACTTACGTAACTTTTCAAAGAGGTTTAGACTCCTGATTTTCTTAGACACCTTTTCAAATTTTAATATTGATATTTTACACTAGTCACTTAGTCTGGTCTCATTTTATTTTTCTTTAATAAAGGACAAATTATATACACGTCACTGAGAAAACGGGTGTTTGGTTTGAGGAAAAAGCATACTTACCACCATCAGTCATACTGCTTCCTCTCTCTTCTGTTTCCTGCTTTACTCTCTCTAATACTTCTGTAATCTTAAAATAGATTTTTTTCCTTCATTAAACCAGATGAACGTCAAGTTAAAAAAATAACTAAATTACAATTATTTAAAAATTTAGTTAAGTTTTTATTTAACTATATAAAAATACAGTTAAAAATTCTCTGCTGAATAACCACATTAGTTAAAAAAAATGAACTAATTTTAGTTGTTGTCTATGGAGGAACAATTTTTTTCAAACATTAAGAAAATTTTACTTTAAATAAACTAGTGTTGTAAAAATTACAGCAAAACGAGTAACAAGTTAGCCAAACAGCATGGCCTTACTGATAATCAGCGCATCCCAAAACAATAAAAACAACGTATTGCAGTATGATGCTGGACGGAAGATAGGAACCAATATCCCTGCAGACCAATGTTCACCAAATGACCATGCCAGCTGCCCTTCTGGAAGCGTCAGGACTTCGGCAGGTGACGGCGGAACCTGAGAAACAGCACTGCAGCAAAAGATGGTGCAGCAGCCAAGCCTGCTGGCACCAGCATGGCTACGGGTATGTAAAATGCAGGTATGAAGAATAAAAGTCCGTTTCAGGACTGACTATCTATCGACCAGTTTGCCATTGTAGACAATGAAGAGAAAGCAAATACATGACTCTAAGGCACAGGCAGTAATTTAGTATTTTTGTCTATAATATAAAAATGGCCCTTCATTAAGGCTTCAGTAAGCCTTTTCAGTAACAAAAAAGAAACATCGCTGCACTGTTAATGCATACCTACAGTGGTACTGGTATCACCAAGTGGGCTGAGATTTGACTGCACGCCTGAAAGCAGATCAGTAGTAATACCCAGTGTGTCTAGTTTATCTCATATGCACCACTGCATCTACACAGTTTGACGGCTGCCAACTGGTAACATATGCATCATTACTAATCAGCTAATAATTTCCAAAGCACAAACACATTATAAATCTGAAGTCATCGTACTCTCTTTTTTAAACTTACTTCCTTGAGAGTGAAAAAGAAAGAAGCTCTAATTTTGCAGAATCCATACACTCCAAAATCTTTGCTAGAAAACTTCTTAAACTGCTGTGTTTATTACCTACTGCAGTTGGACTAGATCACCATTCTTGTCCCTTCCAACTGAACTATTCTATTCTAGTCTAAAAAGTCTCAAACCTGTTTTAGAATTTCCAGCACATTCTTATGGTGTGATCAATTTTATGAGACTATTCCAGACACTTTATCATCTAATAAATAAAGTGGGTTTTTGCAACCCAAACTACACAGTTATTAAAACAAATTCCGAATTGGACAAAAGGTTGAAAAACTTGGAAATCAGGCAGTAATTCTAAATGAAATGCCATGAAACACTCAACATATTGAGGCAGTTAAGAGTCTGGGGATTTTTCTTTACATTTGTCAGAGCACCGATTTACAAAAAAAAAAACAAAACACAAAAAAACCAACCAAACGTCAGAAAAACAGTTTTAGGTATTACAATAATTTGACTGGTATGGAAAAGTTACGATTTAGGCAAATACTGCTTTTAAGTGCTTGGAAGATGAAAATTCCAAATTGTTAATTTTAAGTGAAAATAAGAGTTAAGCTTCTTTTCTTCCAAAGAATTTATGTACATGATTTGACTAATCCTCAGTAACTCTAAGACACAGGTTATAAAATACAGAACATTTACCATCTTTTACAAACTGTGGAAATAAAAAGGTCACAATAGTTTGCCCAAATTCACAAGTTAAAAATCAATGGCAGTCTGGGTTTAAAATTTAGGGACTGGACTAGATCGCCTCCACTAAACAAACAGATTAATCTTTAACCCAGAAAGAACTGGGTTCATAAAACTGCAAACACTAAATGCCAACTCTCTGCAGATTGTTTTAAAATATGCAGAAGAAATTATGTGAAAATGTGTTTTACCTCAGAAAGCACTCTAATCCTTTCAGTTACTCCTCCACTTCCCTCCTGGTACTTCTCTTTAGCCTGGAAAGAAACATGGTTTTTGCTGCAGTGACAAAGCTGAAGAGATGTATGTAGATAGCTCAGAGAAAACACCAAAACTTGCTCTCACATGTCCCAGTTCCAGAAACTCTCCCACAAAGTCCCAATGATGTTTACAGTGCTACACATATGAAGACAGGCTTGAAACATCAGCCTCTGTAATGACTATCATTCAAAAATTTAGAGCGGTTTTAAAAATTATAATAGCCCTAATACATACACAGTAAGAAGTATGTTTTCTAATCACTTACACGAGGAAATAAACAAAGAAAATTTGCCAGAATACAGACAGAATTGAATTCTGAAACCCAGAATATTTCTTCATCAACAATAAATTACTATCTTGCAGTTTCTTAAAGTTTAATAGCAAGGTAAACAGAAAGCACAGAGGTCAAATCCTGTTAGTCTTACTTTTATGTCATGCCCACAAACAGGAGAGCAAGCCAAATGTCAGCTTTTACAAGACTCCTAACTAGGGGATCAAAAAGCATCTCAAACATCACTTTATTGGCATAAAAACTAACTGAAGTAAAGAAGTAATCAGAGTGCTTTGTGCACATTAGCACAACTAATCAGTATAAGAGATGAGTGCTGGACTGAGACTCATCACAGATGTGTGAACTTCACAGGGAAAGCAGAACAAGCAGTTTACTAGCTGCTCAAGACTGGCAACGGATTTACATAATATTCAGGCAAAAAACATTTACTTTCCCCTATAGAATAGTTAAATAAAAATTGCTAGTTTAGTTTAAAACAAATATATAATTTGATATCCAATCAACATTTCTCCTGCTTTATATCCAACCACAGAATTCACAGATAACTCCTCTGAGTCTGCTTTGCCTTAACCCTCACTTAACAGCATGCTAATGCTAGAGAAGGCAACAACAAAAGATCAGTGCATTACCTCACTCAGCAAGGCTTGTGCTGAACGGTACTCTTGAACCAAGTGCTCCAACTGATTGTTGATGTACTTTTCCCTGCTATTGATCTTTTCCAATGTTCTGCTGATTTCATTATGGAGTTTGTCAAGGTAACCCTAGAAAATCATATTCTGTGGGTTCACAGGATACAGATAGTATGCAAAGCGTATTAAAATGGTGCTGAAATTAAGAAAGTATATGGAAGCCTACAAGTGAGAGATAAAAACAGTACAGAAATGCTATATTTGGCCAATAAAAAATTGATCCTAATGTGTTCTCGTTTTTCCACCTCCAAAACACATATTTCAAGCTTTACTGCTTCCATCACCCTCCCTCAATTAATTACAAATGTCAATGTCAGTAAGTTACTCTAACAACAGTATTTGACAGCATTTTGGGTTTTTTTTATCAGCACATATTTTCACATTGTATTATTCTATTTTGCCTTCCGTAGTCAGGATGCACTTATGGTAATGCATACATTAATGAACCCAAACATCCCTGTTAATCCTCACATATACAACTCTTTCCCACAAGATATTTTGCCAGTCCCACTGTCCCTAATCATCATTATTGTATGTTACCCTTTTTAGTTTTACAACATTAGCACAAATAAAATGAAGGAAAAAAAATCTATTTAGTTCTTAATGTATATCAAATAAAAGAGAAAATAAAAATGCTGAAAGATCAGTGAAATATTCTGCACATACAAAACATACCCTAGTTTCTTTTAAAGAAGATTCAATTCCATCCTTATGCTGATGCATTTGATCTACATGAATTCTCCAGTCCTAAAAAAGATGGCACAAAGTAAAACATCGGTAAGTACAACTTTAATCTTTCTCTGGTTACTAAACAAAGGCTGGTATGCAAGGCAAGGTCAGTTCTCTTTTATACGGTTACCATGTATCATTCTGCCACTGCCATGTTCATATCCAGAGGCACTTGCTTAATGTGACACAATTTATAAATCTCCTAAATGTCACACATGACACTCAGATCCATAAACAAACACTGACATCCTCACTGATACCACTGTAGCTAGCTATGCATTTTAGAGTCTGTTTGATCTTCATGGAACTATTTCTGCTACAAACCGCTCCGGGCACAAACACTGAAAACATTGATTATAGTTGCACTAGCTCAGCTTATTCTTAGACAAAATGAGTGCTTCAAATACCCAACACCTACCAGTTCCAGACTATTAGATCTTCCCTTTCTACTTAGCCCTTACTAGTACCAGGAAAAGAATGGAAAGAAATGGAAGAGGCAGAAATACTTAAACTTGTTTTTGATATTGGGACAAAATCAGAACAGGGAAGATAATTTGCAGCTTCTAGGTCACAGGAAACACAGAGGACTCAGGGATGGGAGAAGAGAAAAGGTGCTGTTTTAACGTGATAGGCAGGCATCTTTTACTTAAGAATCAATTCCTGCTCCCAAGCTTTATCACAAATTTTTCCTTTTCAATGCAAACTTTTTACATCTCCCAGACCCAAAGCACAGCTGCAGGCAGACTGTGAGTTCAAAATGAAGCAGAGTAGCAGCACTGCAGAATTGCTGCTATTTCAGTATCATGCTTCTGAACATGCTAAAAAATATTTTTAAGATTTTTAAGCTGTTGGCACTGTACTGGTCTAAGTGCTAAAAAAAAAAGCGATGTTAATAAATCTTTTTCACTTACAATCAAACCTGAGGAGACTTTCTTGTAAAACAGGTACTGTAAGGAGTTTGCTTCAGGAAGATTATCTAATCAAGGACCTTGTCAAAAAGGATGCTAAGCAAAACATAACAGAGGCACAAACCTGACTGACAAACCATAATGGAGACAGTAACAAGAAACTAACCTGGCCAGTTACACTAATGGATAAGGGCATGTGGAGTGTGAGAATGTTTGTATAAGTACAATTATCTGATTGAAGACCTTGTCAAAATGGGGTGATAAGGAGAAGGGGGAGGGAAAAACCAAAACTTACAGAGACACAGACCTGTCAGACAAATACTAAGAAACAAAGCTCATCAGTCACACTGATGGACTAGCAAGAAACTGCAAGCATCACTTCAAAGAAGGCGAACCTGGCCCTTGTAACTGGTAAGACTGGGGGTTCTGGAAATTTGGGATGAATGTTGGTGCAACCATGCAAACCAATGAAGAAACATGCAGGGCAAGGGGACTGGGGACTAAGTGGGGAGTAGAGAGGGTTATAAGAGGGGCTGGTCATGTGTAAACTGTTGCTAGTGAGTCCACTTGACTGACTGAGCCCTTCAGGCAATCACTGCAGTCTGTCCTATCTTCTCATTAAATTCTTCTTCAATTATCTTTCTGTGCAATCTCATAGATGGAGAGATCTAACCTGTGCGTGTATGAGTGCTGTAAGGACTAAGTGCCAGCTGCTGGTGAGAAGGGACATGGGGCCAGCAACTGGAATCAGACCAGGGCTGCAGGTGTCCCAGGCCTGCAGTGTCTGCAGCTGGAGAGAGTGCGGTTGTCAGCGCCTGCCACAGGCGTAGGCGAGGGTCTCAGCCACCAAGGCAGGACTGGCACGTATCCCAAAATCCAGCTACTGGGAAAGACCGGTGTGAGTGAAGCAAGTGAGGGGCTCAGTGCCAGCAGCTGGAACGAGACTGCAGGCCACAAGCCCATGTTGCTGGTGCCAGCTGCTGGGGTGGGGACAGACAAGTGTTTGCATCATCCCTAAACCTGCTGTGCACGTCAACAGCAGACTTAGAACTGAACTAGCCATGGAGTACTAGGCCCTGGATGCAGGCCCAGGTGTGGGGCAGGTAGAGGGTACGTGCTGGTATTCAGGGGGACCCACAAATGTGGAGTGCTCTTCAGATGAGCGTGCGAGTATATGCATCTGTTTGGTGGCAAGCGTCGAAAGCTGGATGAGCTGGCAAGCAGAAGAGCAGCAAAACAGGTAAGAGAGCCCAGCATCCAGGCAGGGGGATCAGACAGACAGAAGGACCAGGCTGATAGTGGAGGGATCCATGAATGTGCATGTGCTTGTGAATCTAAAGAGAAGGCAGTGTGTGCTTTCACTACTGAAGCTCAATCTTAATGAGCTGAAGAGGAAGAAGGGGGCCTGGCTGTCTATACCCATATTTTATGGGAATTCTACAAGTGCTGTTGAAGTGAGGGCCTCGTTTATGGCAGTTTGCGTAGCTGGCCACATCAGGGTCCCCTGTGTGTCTGTGTGATACGTGCTTCTAAACCTGCAAACAAGAAAGAAGCAGTGGCTGCATCCATCAGTCTGGGACAGGGACCCGCAGATCTCCAGGCACACGGGGATGGGCTGCAGCACCCAAGCAAGCAGAATTCCCAGTCTTGGAGGATACAGCCACTCATGTCTCATAACAGGTACAAAACAAATCCTTGCTTAAAACAGCCGCACACTTAAACGCGTGCCATCCTTCAATCACAGGCAGTTCCACTGATTTAAAGTAAGACTATCCCTCTGCACAGGACATGCACATAACTACCAAGGGACTAGTACTTCTGGTCTCACAACCTCAGAAGAGCACAGCCAACATCTCCAACAGCTGTTCAGTCCGTGAGGTTCACCTGCTGTCTACAATGGTGCTGCTGCCCACTGTTCTCTTCCAGAATGAAACGAAGGCTAGTAGAGAAAAACGTGCTCATGTTGTATGCTGGGTTTTAAGTTTGCAGCAGACCCAAGATCTTTTGTTGGTCTGATGACAATTGTTCGCAATTTGTCAGACTTTGCCGTTTAAATAAAACCAACAAACATCCTCTACACACACCTTACACCCCTGCCCAGGGCTTTACAAATAAGTTCCAGTTTCTAATGCCACTGATTAAACCATTAACCCTCTGCTGGTACTATGTATACATGCGCCACGCAGGAAGCAGAACAAGATGCTTGTAGAACGAAAAAACGCCAAACACTTCTCTCCAGTTGTTTCTGAAAGCATAATAGCACAGAAGCTAGAAAAAGAAGAATCCTCTTTTCATGTTATTATAACACATTCCTTTAAGCCAAGAGATGGTGCATTAAACTTGAAGCTAGTAAACCTTGGTTCTTACAGTGGCTTTAATTTTCCATTAAGTTTTAATTTCTTAGTGCAAGAATCAAGCATGATGTTCTCTGTAACAGATGGGCTTGCCTAGGATCAGAGAAAAGTGGCTCAAAGCAGGCAATTCCTCACATAGAAGAATGCAGTATAGCATAAGACAGGCAAGCAATTTAACAGATAGTTGAGAGCTTAGCCCGTTTTTGGCAAGACAATTATCTTTCATTGAATTCTGTATCACTGCTACAGATTGCTCCAACACTCCAACTAGCTGGGTCACAATGAATGAGCAATTTCAATACTGCATGGATCTGTGTGGGCTATGCAAGCTCCTAGAAAGAAAGTTTATAACAATGTCAGGAATAGGTCCTAGCTTTGGACTTTGACTTGCCAAAGACAGATGTCTACTTCTGATCTGCTCATTCTAGACTCTTTGGAATAGATTATGGAGAGAAATACTCATTTCTAAGAAATGATTAATTTCATTTTGAGGTAGTTATCTAGATAGGTAAGTGAAATCAGTTGAAGTACTCCTCACTTCCTTTAGCTAAACATAAGGAGAGCCCATGATGACTAGATCAGAGGTACAGACCTACTTTATTGCCATTTAAACTTCAGCAAGATGAATTCCATGCAATCAGCTTTTCATGTGGCTGACAAATTAACCAGCTGAAAGGTAAGAATTTCCTCAGCTCTCTTCCAGGAAGATATTGTAATAGCTGCTAAACTGAGGGCATAATTTTTCAGAAGTAAAATTGTTAAACATTTCCAATGTATTTAAAGAAGTTTCCACTGAATAAATATACAGAAATAAATATATGGAAGTAAGGTGCTCTGTAAGAAGCAGGAAAAATTATTCTTATGTAATATTGGAAAAAAAAGGTACTGAAAATTATTGCTTCTAGGGTGAAAGTAAGTGACAAAGATTCAGACAAGATAGCGTTGGAGAGCCCATTACTGACAATTCTTGAGATGATAAAAAAAATTAAAATGAGAGTAAACAACACTGACTGAAATCATACTTTAATCACCATGTGTACACATGCAAAACATACTCGCATACCTTATTGTCAGTCCTGACTGTAACTTTCAGCTGTGGAAGCACACGTTCCACTTCCAGATTCCACTCTGCTGCATCTGTCGTGGACTGTAAAATCTCTTCTTGCCTTGCAGAGTCATTAATGTCCTGTGTAAAACCCACAAAGTTTATATACAAAATATCATCGTTATGCACAGTGAGAACTGTTAGAAATCATGTTACAATGGCTTACAGTGCTCATAGTCAGGAAAAAAATTTATATCCAGAATGATCTAGACTACAGATATAACAGATTTCTTGAATGGCTTTCTTCGAATTCATAAAGACTAGGAATTAAAATAAACATATCTTAATATAAATTAAATATAAATATATTCTAAATATATTTAATAAAAGAATAAAATGTATATAGTAAGAAATCATAATACATTTCAGAAATAGGGGAAAAATTGGGGTGAAAAATTAAAATAAATTCAAGAAACTAATACTATGTTTCCCTAAAAGTCTCTGCAAAAATTTCTTGCAAATGTTTCCAGCAACCCTGCAGCGATAACAGTTTAGAAACTGGATGTACATTTTTCTTTTCAAATGAGCTGATTCATTTCAGCGGGAATGCTTTTTCAAGTTTAGACTATATAAGGACTTTCACACTTAAATCCAACAGAAATAAATTGGTGGTACAGAGGTAAAAATCTCTCAAGAGAGCACTGATGGGTAACCACTTACCGATCTGTACGTTTGTGCCTTCAGAGCATTCAGGTCAATAAAATTTTCTTCATTGTCTGACTCTTCTTCCTTAAGGGAAGTTGCAAAGTAAGACTTAAATAAGTATTGCACAATCTTTCTCCACAATTTTATTTTGCAGGAGCACAGGACAAGGACTACTAAATTCCAAATGTCTGACACGGAGAGTTTATGATAATAGACCTTGTATTTACTTAAAATCTTGTGAGGAGACACAGTATCTAGGACAAGCTAAAAGATGAAAGCTACCCCACATATCCATCAGGTTGCCACAGTATTTAAAAACTAAACAAACCAATCAAAAAAACCCCTCAAACCTAAGCCCTATCTCATCAAATGGGCCATTATCAATAACTGTATAATAACTGTAATTTCTTTTGTGTTTCTGAAAGCTTTACACTAAAAATAAAACCAACTCAAAACAGAAAACAAAACCACAACCAGACCTGAACACAGTTTTCAAGACATTGTTTGCACTACAGATTTAGAGCTGCAGAATGTTGCCACATTTTAAAAGTGGGCAGAACGATACAATTCAAACTGAGGCAATCAATTTGTATTCTTGCCCATTACACTATGCACTGGGCTGCCAGTTTTATAGAATTATCTATTACAGTCTCAAGATTGTATTCCTCAGCTATCATCAGCTCAGAGCCCGTCACTGCATAAGTCAAAGATGCTTTTGCTGTGTTACCCTCCATTTATCCATTATCTATTTATACTGAATTTCACCTGCCATTTTATCACCCATACACTTCACCCTTATACACCTGCCCTTCTGTAGCTCTTCTGTTAGCCATCATCTTCGTCCATGGAATGTGGAAAGAGGGGCAGGCCACTTGGGAAGAGTACAGAAACGTGGTGAGAGCATGCAGGGATGCGACGAGGAAGGCCAAGGCTCACCTGCAATTGAAGCTGGCAAGGGATGTCAAAAACA
>Ga0065711_1036961_pt1 | contig 20362 bp, 9 predicted proteins | sample Hoacrofraction12_FD_59098 | JGI IMG/M metagenome (GOLD analysis project Ga0065711, IMG submission 59098) | Hoatzin crop microbial communities from Cojedes, Venezuela - Epithelial fraction 12 v2 (version 2) | ecosystem: Host-associated > Birds > Digestive system > Esophagus > Crop | place... | reverse complement strand
GCCCTTTTTGAAGACTGGAGTGACATTGGCCTTTCTCCAGTCCTCGGGCACCTCTCCTGTCCTCCAGGACCTCTCAAAGATGATGGAGAGTGGCTCAGCAATGACATCCGCCAGCTCCCTCAGCACTCGTAAACTGAAAACTGGGCACCACTGAAAACTGGGCACTACTGAAAAAAGCCTAGCTGTGTCTTCTTCACTTCTACCCTTCAGGTATTTGAATGTATTTGTACCTACTGTGGCTTTTGGCTTAGGAAGGGAGAAGCAGAGGCAGTGATCTCTGTTGTGATAATAAATTAAAGACACAGCGTGAGGTTCAGGACAAAACAACTGCCTTCTTCTTGTAACTCCAAAAGTAACTTGAACTCTGGTATTCCCTAATTTTCAAGTACTCAATTTTTCAACTTAAATACAGCTTAATAAGTTTGGGGGAGGTAATGGAATATGTATTGCCCTCTAATTATAGCACAGCATGAAATTCAACAAGTATCTCTGTTTTTGCACTCACCTAATAGAGTTAGGTGCATCAGTCACTAAGAATTATGTTTGACTAATTATATCTTTGTGTTAAAAAGTAATTATTTTAATATATAGTACCCACATATACATACACGTGCTGTTTCTGGATACAGTGAGGTTTTATTGATAAACAAAAGTTATCAGGTAGAATCTCTGACCTGGGTCGAGCTGTCAAATCAAAACTGATAGGTCATGAAGGTCAAGACCTCTTTTAATTAACCCCACACCATGTGAATGGCATTAGGTAATTACTGGCTTAGATTTTGCAGGGTGGATTAATTGTATGTCTATTAGCATTTAGACATTGAAGCAGTTATGAGTGAAACTTACAGTATCCTACTACAGTCCATTACCTGTAAGATGGTAAATACTGATACTTAAAAATACTTTTAACTACATAAATTTCAGTTTCTAAGCAATAAATTCGCATGATAGCCAAAATACTGTCATTAGTCAGTCCAACCTCCCTTCAAGGCTTCAGCATGAGGGATAAGCACGCTACCATTTCATTAAAGGAGTAGTCATAAGCCCTTATCCAAAAAGCATTGAAGTCAATGAATGACAAGAATGTTAACCCATGAGAAAAATATGAGTAATCATTAAAATCATTAACAGACAATAAACTTAATAGAAATGCATATTATTGATGTATGAATTATAAATGTATTCAGTATGGCACCATAACCAGTTTTTTATGGCTAATCTGTCTACCTCTCCAACATTCATCCACGTCTTGATTTTACTTAAGGGAGTATATGCATGTTCGTAATTCCAATATTAGTAATTATTTCTGAGCAAGCAGATCACAAAGGGTTTTTCACTGAATTAGGGCCCAGAAGACTTGTTTTACTCCTTTCTCTACTAGTACCTACTGGCTATGAAAATTTCATTTTTCTCCTGTGTAAAAAGGGGAAAAAAACAAGAGACATGAGAACTGGAAAATTGGGAATTTTTTAAAGCTTTGCCTCTTCTCGATTATCATGTTCCACTTAGGGTGACAAATGGCCTTAGACTGTTAAATTGGCCCTTAATACCATAGAGCACTTTTGTACTTTAGGTGCACTGTAGCTGGGTACACGGAGAAGCACAGCTGCCAAGAATTCAGGGGCATGATTTTCATTCTGACCTGGCTTGATCAGAAAATTGCACCTCTGTTAGCAGCTATGGTTTAGGCTACAAGGATATTTGTGTTATTCTGGCTTCAGTATTGAGTTATGATATCTCAAAGTTACACAATCATTGCTAAAAAAATCATCAGTGTGTATGTATAGATGCACAGATTGCTACAAGCAGATCACCTTTGTACGCTGGCTTCTCCCTGTGTCAAGATACTCTGACCCTTGAACAGTAGTCTCCAGTCTCTGCAGCTGTCCTTGCTGCTGCTCAGGATCAAGGCGATCTGGAGATCATCTTTCCTGGTCAAGGACTTGTCTGCTCGAAGCAAGACCGGGTGTGGTGTAAGACACCAGTTAGAAATATGCTTCCTTCTTTCGCAGGGGACGATCCAAGAAGAAAAGCCCTTGTTACAAGAAAAAGTACTCTACTGGTGGTTGTGTGCTTAAGTAGCAGTGAATGATTTCTGGCCTAAGGCCTGGAAAATGAATTGAAAAGAGAAAGTTCAGAATGGGTGAATAGATGGTGCCTCTTGTGCAGTGGTTGTATGTAGGTACCTGGAGAAGTCTGAAATCCAAAGTTCTGTATAGCTTTGGAGCAATCCTGTTCCTCTGAATAGCATAAGGCGCTGGCCACAGTAAAGGCTCATAAGATACTGCTTCTTTGCCAAAGAGAATCTAGTTCTTCATCAGTTTACTAAAGTGACTGATGTATCCATGACATTATCACCCCTTAACAGCTGTGTCCACAAGAAAGAGCATAATGCTGTTCATAAGAGGCAGACACTGTACTTCAGCTAGAGCAGGCTTTAGGCTTTGGATTTTATAATAACAACAAATTAGATTAAAAGACTCATTTTTTCAGAGCACAACAAAAAACTTGTGCTCGGCTCAGCTCTCATTCAGTTTCTCGTCTATATGCAAACACCTAGTGCACAAACAAAACTAAAGCAGAACCACGAAAAAGCCTCACAAAATGCCTCCATATCCACCCCATTCTGATTTTTATTTTTCTTTCTCCTGTACCTCAGCAAGCCGCTTTCAATGGAAATTTAGGGAATATATTATGCCTAAAAATGACACTTTTCCCAGCATTTCTGCACCTGAAAATACTGGTTAAACTAAACTAAAATCTTTGCATTAAAAGCTTTGAATTTCTATGATTCTAGGATGAAAAAGTTTATCAAAACTAGAATATAATGGCCAACAAGAGGAGGATCAACACAAGGACTATCTCACAGAGCAGACTTGCAGCTCGGTTTCCACCATTGCAAGGAGATATTTGAACAGTAAAGTTTTATGTTTTATGGGCTGGATGTCTGCTTTTCCATGGCCAGTTTTATTTGTGTAGAATAAAGTATGAAGGTTGTCTGAACAATCCTTATGATTTTTAGACAGAGGATTTGATAAAGAAAGGAAGAGAGAGACGTATTCCCTGTGGGATCTTCAGTTTGGGCTGCACTTTACTAGCTACATGGACGTAAAAAATAATCTCCTTACCAAAACACAGGGAGAGAGACAAAGTGGCTTACAACAGTCCTTGCCAATGTTTTATTGTAAAGACTAATGCAAGTGGGATTACTGACCTCTTTTGACCTTTTGACCTTGGTTAACTACATCTTAAAAAAATACCATTTGCTCCGTGCATTTTTCACTGTGAATGCGAGTAATTTTTTAACCTTGTGGTATTTGCTAGGCATGGTTCACTCAGAAGTAGGGAGAAAATAAATGTTCTAAACATAGCTGGTGGCATTATGAATTCCAAGCTTTGTCATTGTAAAAGATGTTTACAGATAATACTTTTTTCTTAACTTCACATTATGGAAAAAATTATTCTTCTTATCTGCTTGAGAAAAGAATAAAAAATTGTTATTTCTCTCTTGAAATCCTCTCAAGTTACATACATAATTTGCAATGGTAAGTATCATTAAAGTATATTAGCATTCTGCCTATATTTTTTGTTAATCATTTAAAGTGAATACATATGTCATTATAAGTTGTAGATCTTTCGAAACACAATCTCTTCTTTCATTTGGTGTCCCAGCTTCCTGTTTTAGATGTTGACTTTAGTGACACAAAGCACAAACTTGATAATACAATGAAAGGCTGAAAGCACCTAATTAATTTTCATCATTGAAAGGATTCATATTTCTCTTTGCACGTAGTGTGTGTATTTCTGTTTTAACTGAGACAGAATCAGCACTTCCATGTCTTTTTAAACCTCAGAATTATTTTGGAAAGATATAGCAATTTCCTTTTGAAAGCTTTTCCTTTTTCTTTTTCTCCTAGGAGCGTGTCACAAGGAAATATTTCTCCCTGTTCAGTTCTTTACACACTGACTTTACCAACATTCAATCACAGTTAGTTTTGCCCCTTTTTCACAGCCAGAGAAACAGTACTGTACTGCTTCAGTTGTGCTGGTCCTCAAAAAAATTGTTTTTTATAATATCAAATAATATTCTGTTCATCTTGATGTAAATTTTTAATGTAAATATGCTGCCTTCACAGTCTCAGAGACAGAATTTTATGAAACCCAGAAGTGACAGAATATGGGCTGTGCTAGAAAGAACATCTCCATCCCAGTCCCATTGATTCACTGAGCCCTGACTCTGTAAATCATATCAGTGGCAGTAAGTCTTCCAGCTACTAGGTTAATTACAAAAGATATTAAGGACATAGTCCCAATGATGTTTTGTTCTAAGAGTAGTACCCACACAAGCCTCAGCTGCACTTGTGAATTTCAAAAATGTCAGAAACCACATATTTTCTGCTTTCATTACAGTGCTGATTAATAACATTAGAGCTACCAGGGTCTGTGAAGAGTAATATAGTTAGTAGTTAAAGCTTTCTCATCTGTAGCAAACGATGTGCATGGCACTAATAAAGTTTACTGCTTTACAAACGTGTAATAAAAATCCATCACCTATTTTAGCATGAAACAGCCAAAGTCTCAGGTGTTTCTGAGATTTTATGTCAATCTGCCCACTTCTGGATGAAAAGTAAATGCTAATTACTCCCAAATGGCACTTTTGAGCTAAACAGCTATTTAACTAGGGGAAAGAGGTGAAGAAAGGATAATACTTCCACCTCTGCAGGTTTTCCTGGACAAAAAATGGAAAAAAATGTCTTTCAGCAAGATAGAAGATACTGTATACTCTAACACTGTTATAACTGATGGACCAAAACATTATTCAAACCAAATATTTATCTACCTGACCAGAAGGAGACAATTTTGGAAAGTACTCAGCTCTTATCTAGACCATGCAGTTAGTTGTATTTTAAATTAATATTGATTAAATCACTCAGTATCTCCTTAATTTTGGTTGCCTTACCAAAAAAAGAAATTAATCATAGTTTTCCATTAACTGTAATGTAATATGATTTGGCAAATGTGAATGAATTGTTCTGTAATGTGATCAGCCCATTTCTTCCAGAAGTGTTCGAAAGCATTGTATGTCCAGTCCTTGGATTAATAAATAAATATGTAGGAAAAAAGAGGGGAGAAAGGTAGGTATTTGAGAAACTAAACTAATCAAAGCAATTTCTTTTAAAGTTAACTTTATTTTTTTTATGCTAGACCAAAACACCTTAACACCCACCCTCCAGGTATGCACATTTACTGCTGTTTAGCTTTTTTACTGAAACACCAACAATCAAGGGATGCAACCTTAGTAATTACAAAGTACAGTGTAGCAATTGCTCTATGTTGACTAATATATTAGTATGCTGCTGTTTGAATCCAGAGGTCACGACCCACAGAGAAGTTCTGGTGGCTCTCTTCACTACACATGCCATTCTTTTGGTAAAAATACATACAAATAGAAATTTACAAGAGATTTTTTGAAGTGGTGCTTATATCACACAAACACTGACGCTGCAATCCCATTGCATGATTTTACTACTCTAAAGTTGGATACTTCCTTTTCCTACTATAAAACACAACAGACATACTCCTCAAAAGGACACTGAAGCATCAGCAATATCCTTCCTTATTTGTTTCTAGATTAAGTAATCCTGGGATTAAAAGATCCTTGGTGGCCTTTTCACAGGTCCTTCATATTTTATATCTGATGGAACCATACTTGGCAATATGGTCCTTGTAGCACAGGAAGTACTTCATGAGCACCAGAAAGTTTTACTTTCACTTCAGATATGAACTCATATCTCCATAAAAATCTTCTACTAAACCACTCATCTATTAGTTGAGTCTTCATGTTCTTCACATTTGGCCATCCACCTTTAGTGTAGTAAAATTTTCATCGGTCTCAGTCAGAAACTTTGTATATTTTCCCTGGGTATTTAAGCCAAAAAAGCTAGAATAGTAAGGGTAACGCTTTATCTTTTGAATAAAATCAGTTATCACTTCTTTTTTTCTTGTTCATTTCTTTTTCTGAATATATTTCCTAGTGTAGAAATACCAAAATTTTATTAGAACTCGTAAGCTCCTTCAATGCCATTCAGAGCATTAAATCCTAACCCCTATATGGCCCTATTTTACCAGTTTGTGAAGTGGAACTAGAAAGCTTCATTAGCCTCTTTGCTGAATGTACAAAACCCGAGTGTTAGCTAGTCCTCCCTGTGTAGAGGACTCTTTATGAATAACCTGGGAAATATTCAGGGAGAAAATGTGCCTCACTCCCATATCACTGCAAAAAATTTCCCTTGCATCATAAAATCCCTGGATTCCTGTGCAGGATGATGCAATTTAGAGGCTGCCTCAAGGATTCAGGGGATAACAATGACTGATTAGTGCTTTCTTGTTTTGTTTTCTTTTTGTCCATCTGTTGGGTTATGCAAAGCAACAAATCATAACAGAAATTGTATTAAATTGCTCTGGAAATCATCCAGATCACCAAGCATAATAGCTCTGAAGTACCATCATATTGTTAATGCCCAGAAAGAGTTATGTTACATATTTCTTCTGAAGTAGTCGTAGCAATTTTCATGTATGTTTCATTATATGATTAATACATTAATCCATTATGGAATTAATGTCACTGCTCATCCTTTGATAGTATCCTGTAAAAGAGGTTATAAAGTATAATAATAACATTTCGGCACGCTTAACTAATTATGTTATAGGAACATGCTGAAATGCTTCTACGATCAATACTATGTTTGACATTCTAGAATTTTTTTTTTGCTTTTAAAATACTGTTTTGTGAGCAGTGGCAGTGGTACTCCTTAAAGATAGCATCTGCAGTTCTGTGAACTTTTGTATCAATTTTTTGCAACCATTCGAATACCATTTTTATCATAGCAAAACTGACTTCCAGCCTCATTAGCTTGACCTGATCAATGAACACACCTTTAACATTTCACACATACGCCTTTTGCTTAACTTTTACTGAATCTACACTTAACAACACAACTTTAACTAGAAGCGGCTGTTTCTCACTGCTACCATTAATTTGCCTACTGAAGGTAAGCTTCCTATTAGCTGTGAGGAACATAGCATTTATTTTCAGTGACACATATTTTAAAGCAAATTCAGTTGATAATCTTTAGTCCACCAAAATCATTCAGTATGTATGCTTAGAAAGCTTGGGGGAGGGGCAGGGTTAGTCTCAAATGCCTGGAAGCTTACATTAGATAGGAGTAGTTCAAAGTATTGACATCAAAGCCCTAATTTTTTGCCATTAAAGACTGTGGAGGTGAGTTTGGCAGATGCAAATTCTTGCATTCAAAGCCAGAGGCAAATATATATATCTCTAGGCTTGTTCTGATCATGTTTTCTTTAATTGCAAAGAATGTATTGCTTTAGGCTTGCTTTATACTGTAGAGAGCAGAATCACTTCAGCAGAAGTGATTATTTAAATCACCCACAGAATTATATTAGATACAGACACTGAAGAATTTTGTGGTCCTTATTGTGAGAAGAAAAAGTACTTCAAATTTCTCTTTATCTTCTACAAGAAGAGCCATGCCCTTGCCAGTAGAAGATAGTTTACTTATATGCTCAGCAACTCTAATGGTATTAATTCTCCAAATTTTTCTGAGATGAGTGAAAGACTTATGGGAATTCAGACAAGAAAACTGAGTGGGGATCAACTGATAAAAAATTATATTTTAGCAGTTCAATGGCTCTAGACTACAGTGACTTTGTGGATAATTAGAAAATTTTGTTCTTGAACACAACATACCTACAGTGACCCATGTTGCCCCCATTAACAGTAGCAGACTGCCAGTGTCTCTGTTGGCCCCTCAGCTATGTGTGAGAAGGGACAATATAAAGAAGGGCATTTTTGTTGATGGAGTTTGTTATTTGTGGGAGCTGCAGTGACAAATATAAAGGAACTAAGGAAGTAAGACAGAAAAGCTGTGAAAAATAAACTATATGTAAGCCACTAGTAGATACTCCAGGGTAAAAAATAATCTTCATTCCTTCAGGAGGAAAAGAAAATTATGGATTTAGACAGCCTTTTTTTCATGTGCTTCTTACTCACCATTCACTAGAAAACTTCCTAACCATATCAAACTGTGGTTCTGGTAGTGAAGTGACAGTTAAAGACCAAGAGATAAGGAAAAAGAGAAAACTCTCCAAGGCCACCTTGAGCAGAAAGACCAGAAAGTGTTTGGGGTCCCAGATGGTTTTGGTTTCAGCTATGGAGAGTCACGTAGTACGAGACCAACTTTTCAGAAGCAACTCTTCAAAAGCCCTAGCAGAAGTGGGGAAGCTCCTTATCCAAAATGTCAACAGAGTTGATGTGCAATACTTGTGCGGGTAGCAGCCCCTCCAGCTGGAATGAGATCAATACGCAATCACCTTGAAATGCCTGGAATACTAATTTGTCAATTAACATTAATATTAATGCTAAAATTTGCGAGTGAAGTCTACGGTACCTGGAGTCATCTGTGCTTGCAGAAGTTTTGCTCACTGGGTTTTCACAAAGACTCTGTGTGTGTGTGTGTGTGTGTGTGTGTGTATCAAATCAATCAATTTAACAGTCTTAATTACATCCGTACGAAGTGTAGACACTCAGCTAGATACTTTTCCTCCAACTGGAATGGAAAGACTAGAGGGGAGCCAAATTCTTTCCATAAGCATTAAATGATCAATGGGGTTTCTCAAATGCCAAGGCCCTGTTTGCCCTTACTGAAAATCACTCTATTTCACACATACAAGTAAAGAACTCTCGAAGGATGAAAGCTCTGCCTGTGCTTGGGGCAAAAAGGAAAAGCTTTTTCTTTTGTGATGAGCAAAAGCTCAGGCCAGAATTTTTAAGCGCATAGGACCAAGTTCTCAGTATCATTGTCAACCACAGAAGGTTACAACACGAAAGAAGAAGCAGCTCAGCGGGATAATGTAAACACGTGCTGGGGAAGTAAGGGTTGCATTATAGAAAGGAAGGAAATTAATGTTTTGGGATAGTGATAATTTTTCAGAAAATTCTTGGGAGGTCTAACTGCATTCTGGGAGATCTTTGGTTTCTCGGGACTGCAAATCTTCTGAATTCTTCCTCATACACAAAAAAAAGCACCAGTGTTATGCACTATATTAATTGTGCTAAGAAGTGAAGCTCTCTGTAGGAATAGCTCACCATTTTCTCTGCATTCCAGTGAAGCCAATGTTGGAATGCCACTAAGGTCCCGGCAACCGCTTTTTTAGTAGGTGGTTGGATGGAAAAAAGCCTTTTGGGAGGGTCTGCCCAAAAGTCAGCAGTAGCAACATAGGGATTACAACTGTTAGGTCGTGTATTTGCTTCGCCCATGCATGTGTACATACTAATGGAGTAATTAGATTTTTTTTTTTTAAAATGCGTGCTCATTGCTTGGTTGGTGGTTTAATAGTCAAGGATTCGAAAAACAGAGTTTTTCTACAGAAGGGATTAAATTATCTGCCTTTATGGTTTGTGGGTTTTTTTGTCCCCTTTTCCCTTTCTTCTTATTACCTGGCTCTTTAGTCCCTCCCTTCTCAATAACCTATTTACCCATTGCTGTTTAAATCCCCCACCTCCTCAGCTCTACTTCTGGTGCTGTTCTGCTCCCATCTTTCACCACCTTTTGTTTGTTACAAATACGATCTGGTCGTAGTTACACACTTGCTGTTCTCATTTCATGATAGCATCAGAACACTACTTTCCCAGCAATGTGAGATTGACAGAAGTCAGAGCTTTTTGTTTGATTTTTCTTTTTTTTGCACATCTTTCTGTATATTTGGCACTAAGTGAAAACTACTCTTTTCTTTTCACATTACTGCTGTTTTGAAGAACCAAGGTTTCAATTTCTTTGAAGATAAGAGAACAAAAAATCTATTCTTTGGACACGTCTTTGCTGTATAATGACAATATTGACTCTTCTCCTCATGCCATTAGATCATATACCTCAAGGCCAGGGAAATAAAAATGCTTAATTTCTAACCATGACATTTATTTTTAAATTGCATATTTCATGTATTATGGGAGAAGAATCATAGATAAAATATCTACATCATAACTATCTCCCTTTTTTTCAGATTATTTAAAATGCTTGTCCCTTCTCATGCTACCTTTACCTCCCTTTTCAGTGAGTTATTTCAGAGTTGCTCCCTCTAACTAATTCCTAACCATTGGAAGATAAACCTTTTTCTGCTTTTAGTTTTGTTTGCTCAGCATTACCCTGACTTGTGCCTTAAACATACCCCATCACCATCCCCTTCAAACTGTTTGCACTGTTAACAGTGCCAGCCCTCTATTTATTGCCTTTTTTCAGCCCTTTTTTCCAGTTGTTGCCATGTGTTTACTGTTACCATCTGCTTGCTGCACATTTACATCTCACTTAAAAACCTGTCTATGTTCACTGGCGTTGTAAAAGGAGAGCTCTTTTTGTTGGTTTGTTCAGAAGTTAATTTGCTATCAAAGAAAAAGAAAAAATTACCTGAAGTGATTACTTCCTCTCAGTCTCCATTTTGGAGGGTGGGAAATATAAACTAGTCTTGTGTAGAAATGTAGAATCAAGGATACTGTTGGTGTTAAACAACTTTTGCATATTTATTTATTAACTGACACAGAGAAATACATTTAGAAGCAACAGCTATAAAAGGTTTTCACAGTTCCTTACTTTGCTTTGAACTAGGGTTTCATGTTATCTGCTGCAGTATCTGAGTTAGAATTTAATCTGTTGCAGCTTTAGGATAAATGCATAATGGTAAGATTACATGGAATGCTATTACTGTTTGCATACCCCTCAAATCAATTAAATAAATGAAGCCAACAAAACTACAAGCCAAATAAACCATTATCATCACAGCAGATTTTAGTCATGATTATGTACATAGAACTCTTGAAAGAGCACTTCCCAGAATCTCTGATTTGATCTGATTGCCTTTGAATTTACATTAAAAAAACTCACGCTAGAAATTCATTAATTCTCTTTGCAAAGAGACTTCTGTAATATCTTGACAAATATGAGTGTTATTTATAATCAATTTATGAATGGAAATGAATTCTACTGTCTATTTGGTAGATGTATTAGAATATTAGATGTCTTAGAATATGTGATAACTTCAATACCACATATTAGAATTATGAGATTATTAGAAATCTTAGAATATGTGTAGTCCTCAATATGGAGAGTATTTTCTGTTATTATTGACTTCTTGTAATGCCACATGTGCACAATTTTGTATGAAAAATTTGAACTCTATACAGTCACACTTCCACAATATGTATACTATAAATTAATATACATCTTCAAGTCCAATATTGTGAGTTTTTCCTCAATTTGACTCTCACTGAGGAGTTTAATTTCTTTTTTTTTTTAAGATGAAAGATTAGGTGATACCTACTTGGGTCCCACTCAGGGAACAGTCAATTTATGCCAAGAATCTGTAATGTGTAAATAATTCAAACTTCTAAAAAAATACACAGAAGTTAATTCTTTTGGATCATGTGTACATTGACTACAAATAAAAATGGGGAAATTCTGAGTTATTATTTTTGTTCTAACCGTCTGTCAGCAACTTCCACCTTTATTTTATCTTTGACCTACCTAGCTGTCTGTATGGTCTAACGAAACTGCGATACTGTGAGACACTGAGAGAACTGAAATGAAAGAAGAACATGAGGTAGTCCAAGGTTCTTGTTTAATGAATCTTCACTAGCCTCCTATGTAATCCTCATTATGTTGATTTCAGTCTTAGAAAAGATTTAAAAAATATATTCAAAGAAACTGCCTGCTGTGGAAAAGTTTGGTTTGTGAGGAATGTGGTCATATGACAGATCTTTCAGAGAAAAACTAAGAACGCTTACCAGTTAAGGCAATGTAATTCAGCAAGCCAGAGCCATCTGCAAAATAGCCCTGCTAAGACCGAAATGATAGAACTGCAGCATAGCAGTGCAATACTACTAAGGACTTGTGAGAATCAGTTCCTATAAGTCAACCTTACAATAAAATTAATTTGTGGCTGAAGACCTTCACCAAGTAACACCTGGGAGGAAGAGAACTGCCTTACTGTTTATGGTGTGACTAGATAACATAAATCAGAAGAGACTAAATAAACCATTATTAAAGTCACTATTGAGCAAGGAGATAATGGAGTCTTGCAAAAATACACTTTAATTGGTAGCCCCTTAAAGTCAAAATATCTATGTTGATTTATAGTAGCTGAGAATGCAGCCTTTTATCTTCAAAAAACTCCAACTCAAGGAGCTTTGAATCATCTAGGACTGCAGTAATACTATTTCCCTGAAGAGAGTTTCTCAGTATGGGGATGTTGCTACAGAGTGAATTTATTGATTGCATCTTTGATGCTACTGACCAAAAGGAAACTGCACTGTATTTTCTCAGACTGCAAGCTCAATTTTAAGGATTTCATCTTCAGTGGTCCTGCCTTGTGGAATGAGAAAGAAACTTATTTTCTCTTGACCTCGAGGGATAACTGTCATGAAAGACATTGTCCCCCTTAAGTAGATTAATGTTTCTCTTGCTTTTCTTATATCTAACAAGAGTACAAACTCTTTCTTGACCAGGTCGTGTCAGGAAGGATGTGCCCTTTTCTGCATTTAGTCATCAGTCTAAAAGTCTCTGATATAAAATATATTGTTATCTTAATAACGTTGTACGTGAAAAAGAATATTGAGCATTATCAAAAGAAAGACTTTGTCTACACAGATTCTGAGAAGCTGTAGTAGCTATGAGTAGATTATTAAAACGCTCGGCACCCTAGACGTTGGACATCGAACTGGAGCAGCAGAACTGACAGAGTTGCAAATATCCATGAAGTTATGCGAAACTTAAATCAGGACTCAGCTCAAAATTTTGCAGACTAGCCACATGCCTGTTAAAGATCTGAATAAACAATGCTGCCCTTCTTTTTACTTTCTTGTTTCAAACACATAATTGTGTTACATAAAAAGCTTGTCAATCCAACATCCTCAAACATACCATGTTCTCTCTGTATTGATTTTCCAGCTGTTGCCCGTTCAGAGAAAACAGCTTAGTATTGCACATTTACTTCATACACTTAAAATTTTTTTCAGCACAAAGTCTACTTCTTTTTTCTCCTCCTGAAGGTACTGGATAGTAGCATTTGTAGGAAGATAGCAGCTGTACCATATCCGTAACAGTAGTATTGGTGAAGGGAAGTTGGAAGAGGACACGGCAAGTGGAAGAGAGACAAAAGCTGAATAGAAGGGAATAATTTATCTGGCAATATAGATAGATGGCTTGCCCTAGCAGCAAGCTTTAATTACCTTATTAAAGTAACTAAAATTGAGGGTATTTTTTAAATATCCAACAAAGTCAGAAAAATTCTCTGCCTTTACTTATTTTCTACCAAAGAAACACTCAGAAGCTTCAGGATATATTTACCTACCCATTGCAGGATGTTAGGTAAAAAAAAAAATGTCTAGCCAGAAGAATTTATCACCTAAATAGATAACCAAGATTGCTGGTATCTATATTTCACTAGGAGAACAACCAGGAAACAGCAAAATTCAGCGGTTTGCCAAAGATTATTTCAGCAAATTGTGCCACTTTAAATACAAGCTCAATTCTTCTGTCTTCCAGTCCCGAGAGAGAGAGTACCCTTCCCGGCTGACATGACGGGTGTCTAGCAGCATTTCTATTCAGACCTGTACAATAAGGCCCTACCGGACTATGTCAGGACTCAAGCTTCTTGGACTGTATCCACTTCCATGGGTATAACTTAAAAGACTCTGCAATGCACAGCCACTTGGTCTTTCCTTTTCACACATACACTAAACAGCATTAAGGCAAATGTCATATGCAGAGCTGACAGAAAAAAATTGCACAGAAGTGATGAAGCATGGAGAATTATTTAGTAATAGAGGAAACTTCTAGTCAACACTGACCTTTACCCAAGTGGCAATATTTCTAGGTGATGTGTAATTGCAGACATACACTCAGTGCATTTATACCTTTCCGAATCTTTGACTTTCTACATGTTTTTTGCCTGTTTAGTCTCTCAGTCATAAGTGTGCTTCTAAAGCAGTGAGAATATACTATGACCATCTTTGATGACATTCCTTGAAGAGTATGGTGTAGCTCAGAGTTGATTAAGGACACCAAAACAAAATGGTTATTGAATGATTTTCTAACTACACAAAAATTTGCTGACAATTTTGAGCACAAGTCCAAGTAAATCACTTTACATATTTGCACAAGCTGCATGTGTTTAATACTGCAATTTTTTTCTCATGAACTAATAATGCTCCCAAACGTACTCTTGAACTAGTGGAGAACTCTGCTGCAGTAAGATGTCTAATTCTGTTAAATTAATAGAGAACGTCACATTTACAATCCATGTTTTATTTCAATTGAAGATTTTCTATAGAAATAGCTAGTTAATTTTCTCACATTCTAAAACTGGAAATCATATAGAAAAGCAGTGTTTATTATCTTACTGTATGAGTGCACCAGTAGGCTGTGCATGACTGGAAAACTCAACCGTTCTGAGGCTATAGGAAGGGTCACATCCTGTAGTGTTTTCTTGGTCCTGCCCTCCAGAGGGGAGACTGGGAATGTTTTCATGTAGAGACAGGCGGAAGGACCAAATGATATCTTTAGACACCAGACAGAAGGAGCGGTTAAAAAATACATCAATTTAGACATAAATGATATGTAATTGATAATACGATTGAAATAATAGTGTTGATATATGTTGTTGGGTTTTGGTTTGGTTTTTTTTTCCCTGCACAGTAGATGTATACCCTGGAACAAGAAATCCTATATAGCTAAAATATAAGAAAAATACGTTTCTTCTTCACTTTCAGATGACAACTACCGAAATTTTTTTCAACAATATTCTTATAAATGATAAAAGTATCTGTCACTGTTTTATTATTTTGAGTCTTTGGTTCAGTAGCTATTAATTTATATTAATTTTACTAGTGATTTTTTAAATAGGATTTATTAATGTATTAATTACTCATGGATATAAGAAATATGCCTACACCTAAGGTTTACATATGTAAAAATGATCTTTGAAACTTATGAGAAATGCCAAATAAGCCTTTAGTCTTGTACTGTTGCACATGTATAACACCAATGCGTTCATAATGCAGACAAAACTAAATATAAAAAAGCTACCATCCCTATGACAGATTCTTCTTGAGATCTCCTTTTCGTACTATGAACCCATTTTACATGTGTACTCTGTGTTCACTGAAGTCAAAGGAACTGCTCTTATAAGTAATGCAATACAATTAGCCCTTTTCATTTTTAACAGCAGCCCTCTTTTAGAAAAAAGACTCTTTATAAAAGCAGTTAGAAGCATTCCTGCACTAGCAATACAATATTGTTTGAATTGTATACTCTTTCACATATTTTCTGGAGAATTCTAATAATGTATCCAGAGCTGGGAGTTCAAGTTCTGTACAGAACAAAAATATAAGCAACAAATGTTGGAAGCCAGTAGTTTTCAATTTAAGCACTAATGCTCTTTGTTTTAATTATTGTCCCAGTAAAAAAGCAATAAATAATGTTGCAAAATTGAAGATGTCAGTTGATTTAACTTCTTAAAGAAGGGTCATTTCTGCAGTTATCTTGCTTCAGTTTCGAAATATATTTGAGTTATTTTTTCTTTCAGTGCCAGTTCCAAAGCATTTGGTATTCATCTTGAAAATGCAAATTTTCAGAAATTTTCTTACATTAGGGTCCCATGTTAAATTCAGTACAAAATTATCACCATTTTCCATTAAATTATTGTTACTACTCCAAATTTGACAAGTTGTACTTTCCCTCTCATGATTTCCCTATCTGATAATTTGGGAACCAATGGGAATAGCTTCACAGTTTCTTGAATGATGCAATGAAACATTGCAGAAAAGATATACAAGCATTAATGAGAAGAACTGGGAAAGCTCCTTTCAGGTAGGGTGTTAAGCCGTGTTTACTTTCTCTTCTAAGTGAAGCAGACACGGTGATTTGCTTGAGTACTGAACTGAGATTGGTGCTCCGCTGCCCTGGAACGTCAGCTGCTGGTGTCCCTGACTAAAGCATCTGCCCTGCTCTGTGGCATCTTTGACTACACATATGCGGAGCTTACCCACCTCATTTCCTAAGGACAAAGTAGCCATTTAAATAGATAATTCACAGTGAAACTTTCCTTGAACTCCAATATCCTAAACTAATTATAGTAGACAGTGGTGACACACAGGCTTCAACTGGGAATCAGAACAGTTCTAGGAATGCTCTTCAAAGACAGCAAGTTTTAACAGTGAGAGAGAAAAATATTTTTTCTTAAATTTTTAAACAAGCAGCACAATTGAATGAAGAGCAAAGTGTCTTGGATAGGATATACAAAGTTCATGCATTACAATGACACAAAACGTGTGCAATTGATAATTTTGTGGCTTCACAATGAAAACCAAAACTGACTGTAAAATGAAAGTCATCATAGTAAAAGTAAAGAAAAATAGAGATTTTTAAAATAATAATAAAGCAGGAAGGCTTTTCTATAATTTTCTTATCTGCCAATATGGCTATTCACACTTGCTGAGTTACCACTCACATTCCTCTGTTATGACCTTTCTAATAATTATCCTAGTCTTGTAACATACACTGCACATAGACCTACCAAGTGAAAATCAAATGGTAACTCCACAGTGGCAGCTTTTTACAGAAATCAATTTAATCTCATGAAATATTGTATCAGCCAATAATGCCATAATTATTGTACATGTCATGGAGTGTCTTAAGAAAACTTCTACTGATACAGAATTCCTTCTATGTTAGAAGAATCCATTATTTTGTAGGTTATAACATAGAAAGATGAGAAATTTGACTTTCCTTTTGTTGAAACTTGTGACAACTTATGCTTTTTTCTTATGTAAATTTTCCTCTTTCATTTGATGTTTTAAAGACATTTAATGTTTTAAAGCATTTTATGAAGACACATGTTTTCCAAATACAGAAAAAAAACCATAATCGCAGCTCACCATGAACATTAAGCAACTAAAAGGAAATTAAACAAAGTAACTTCATAACTTTCAAAGGTGGTCACAGATAAGTAAAAATCTCTGAAAAATCTACCAAACATCTGAAAAAATCTAGGAACTATTATTTTTAAAAGTTTTGTTCATGATGACATTACAGGGCATTGTATATAAGATAGGAGACTGTCCACATCCCTGTTTGCTGACACGACTTCTGCCATCACCACTTCAGCAACTAAGGAGTTGTTGGGAGGAAAGAGAGGTTTCTCTGGAATCTCTTTCTTTTACCAGTATAACTGGTGGCAATATATGTACCCTTGAGCTCACAGTACTTGCTGGCACTTCTTGGGGATTTTCTCACTGTGCGTCCTGCTTGTGCTGCACCAACCCAGATATACAGCTTTCCTGAAGACAATGCTTTCTCATTCAGGAATGAAGTAGGATCCCGGTCCTCACATATTCAAAGCTGGCTGAGATCTTTAAACATCCATGTGCCTAAAAGCAAAATTAATTGTGTTTAGGACAGAATTTTATTTCAATGGCTGTTAAGCCCTGCAAACTGCATAGAATACCTTCAGGCAAGGTTGTCTAGTTCTTTATTGTCCTCACTAATACAAAACATTTTAAAAATACTTAAATTTGAGTCCATTAGATATTCGTCATCTTGATTCTCGCTGCAACACATTTCTACATAGCTGGAAGTAAATAACTTTTCTTTGCTCTTTCTGTCCTCTAAATTACCTTACTCCAGAAGTCCTTTATTCTTTTACTGTTGACCATGTTTTGTGAACTCTGATCATTCCCTTTGCTTTGTAATTTCTGCACAGTCATTCTTAAAGTGAGGTTCATTCTTGGAGTAATACTCCCATGGAAGCTGTAGTAGCGCCATGTAGAAGGAAAAATTTTTATGATGTTGAATGTCACATTCCTGTCTAAACAATTCAGTATAGTTTGCCTTATTTTCTTTTGCAAGAATACAATATTTTTGGCTTATGAACAATTTTTCTTCATCCCATCAGTTCTTGTCTATTAGATGACTATTTAGTCAACTGTTCCCCAGCCTGTAGCATTCAGGAGATTACTCTGGCTCTAGCAAAGTAGTTTTTGCTAATTATACCTAGTGTTTTTAAATAGACCATGTGTCATGGTTTAACCCCAGCCAGCAGCTGAGCACCAGACAGCTGCTCACTCACTCCCCCCGTGGTGGGATGAATGAGAGAATCAGAGGGGTAAAAGTGAGAGAACTCATGGGCTGAGATAAAGGCAGTTTAATAGGTAAAGCAAGAGCCATGCACGCAACCAAAGAAAAACAAGGAATTCATTCACTGCTTCCCATCGGCAGGTGTTCAGCCATCTCTAGGAAAGCAGGGCTCCATTACATGTAATGGTTACTTGGGAAGACAAACACCATCACTCCAAACCTTCTCCCCTTCCTTCTTCAGCCATCTTTATATGCTGAGCATGGTGTCATATGGCATGGGATATCCCTTCGGCCAGTTGGGGTCGGCTGTCCTAGCTGTGTCCCCTCCCAGCTTCCCATGCAGCATGAGAAGTTGAAAAGTCCTTGATTGCCTAGCAACAGCTAAACACATCTGTATGTTACCAAAATTATTTTCATCACAAATTAAAAACATAACTTCATACTAGCTACTATGAAGAAAATTAACTCTACCCCAGCCAGAACCAGTACACCTTACCATTAACTTGAGATTACTTGAAATTCTAACCTTTATTTAAGATGTACTTCCTTTATCAAGACTGAAAATTTAATAAGAACTCCGTATTTCATCCTCCAAAATGTTGATGAAAACAGTAGATAATCCTGGACAGAGCAAGAGTCCCTGTAGTACATTAGTGGATACATTCTTCAAAACTGACATGTAGCAATAGTAATTGCTCTTTAAATCACAGAATCACAGAATGGTAGAGGTTGGAAGGGACCTCTGTGGGTCATCTAGTTCAACCCTCCTGCCGAAGCAGGGTTGCCTACAGCAGGCTGCATAGGACCTTGTCCAGGCGAGTGTTGAATATCTCCAGAGAAGGAGACTCCACAACCTCCCTGGGCAGCCTGTGCCAGTGCTCCGTCACCCTCAGAGGGAAGAAATTCTTCCTCATGTTCAGATGGAACTTCCTATGCTTCAGTTTGTGCCCATTGCTCCTTGTCCTGTCTTGAAACAAAGTTTACATATACTGTAGTATTTTAAACTGAGTAACATTTTTCAATTTTGATTCTATAAGTAGAAGACAAAGCCAAAAGCTCTGCTAAAACAAAGATATGCAGAAATGCTCTTCTTTTCTGTCTTGAAGGCTTGTTGCTATGTTACATGAAGAAATTACGCTACTTTTATAGTTTGGTCTTTAAAATTCATGTTGACCATTATTTTGTTGCCTGTATTATCTTCAAGTTTTTACAGGTTGGGCCTTTTTTTTTTTATCCATCCTTTGATAGATGAACTTTTTTTATGCTTCTGCTTATTTTTTTTTCCCCATGTCCATCTTTACTGACCTGCCCACAGGCAGTATGCTTTCTGGTATATGACATCAATACCTTGCAAGTTAGTCAAGTTGCAAGCTCGGCTTTGTATTGTTTCTCTAACAGACTCAAGCTTCTTTATAACATCCTCCTCTGCAGGATTTTGCTTCCTGAGCCTATTAGGTGGTAATATCATCATATTCCAAAAACTGTTGGACTGCCTAAATGGGATTAACTGGCCACTGTTAGACAAGATCAGGTTCGAGAGCATCTAGGGAACCTGAAAGTGCACAAGGCCATGGGACCTGATGAGGTGCATCCACAGGTCCTGGGGGAACTGGTGAAGGAAATTGCTAAGCCACTATCCATCATATCTGAGAAGCTGTGGCAGCCTGGTGAAGTTCCCGGTGACTGGAAAAGGGGAAACATAACCCTCATTTTTAAAAGGGTAAAAAGGAAGACCTGTGGAAATACAGGCCAGTCAGTCTCACCTCTGTGCCCTGCAAGATCATGGAGCAGATTCTGCTGGAAACTATGCTAAGGCATATGCAAAATACGGAGGTGATTGATTGGTGACAGCCAACATGGCTTCACTAATGTCAAATTGTGCCTGACAAATTTGATGGCCTTCTACGACGGGGTTGCAGGGTTGTTAAATAATGGAAGAGCAACTAATGTCATCTGCCTGAACCTGAGCAAAGCATTTGATACTGTCCTGCATAACATCCTTGCCTCTAAATTGGAGAGACATGAAATTGACAGATGGACCATTTGGTGGATGAGGAATTGGCTGGGCGATTGCACTCAAATACTTGCGGTCAATGGCTCAATATCCAAGTGGACACCAGTGACGAGTGCCATTGCTCAGAGGTTGGTATTTGGAC
>Ga0065711_1036959_pt1 | contig 20364 bp, 13 predicted proteins | sample Hoacrofraction12_FD_59098 | JGI IMG/M metagenome (GOLD analysis project Ga0065711, IMG submission 59098) | Hoatzin crop microbial communities from Cojedes, Venezuela - Epithelial fraction 12 v2 (version 2) | ecosystem: Host-associated > Birds > Digestive system > Esophagus > Crop | place... | reverse complement strand
CACCGCGGCGCCCCCTGCCGGCCCGCCCGCCGCCGGCTGCAGCCACGACCAGCAGCTCAGGTACGGCCCGGCCCCGCGCCGGACGGGCGAACCGAAAAACCGGCATTCCGCTACCGAAACGCCCGCCGGCCGCACCGGCAGGAGCAAGGGAAATGGCGCCGTCCCGCCACGCCAGCGCCCGGCCTCTCAGCACGGCGCCCGCGTCACCAGAAAGCGTGGCCTGCCGGGGCCGGGAGCGGAGCTCGGGCCTCCTGCGCTCGGCCTTGTGCCCTGCGCTGCCATAGCGTCCCGTCTCGGTTCTCAGAACGCGGGGTTTGTGTGGTGCTTCCCTTACGGCAGCGTCGCTTTTTCTCTCCCCCCTGTGCCAGGCTGCTGCTCAGCCAGCCCATCCAGCCCATGACGCCCGGGTCCTGCAACGCACGACACCCGTCCGACCTCCGCCTGGCGGGACCCCCGGCCAAGTACGTGACTCGGCAAAGACAGACCATCCGCGTTGCCTCTGAGGGGAAACTGCCTTCTGCAGTGAGATGGCGAAGGATCCGTGAATGTGTTACCGTGCCGAGCCTGCGTCAGGGTCTGCCTGACCCTGCCTGGCCACATCAGGGTCGAAGGAACGACCAGCAGAAAACATCAGTCAGAAAATGCCTTTTTTTTTTTTTTCTTAGCTGTTTTTTGTCACTGTACTTAATTACGAACTGCTAAAATCCTAAGGCAGCACGCCATTACTTCAAAAGCAGTTCTGTGCGTCACCTCAGGAATGTAGGTACTCAGTGCTTCTTCTTTAAACGTCACTATTGCTGTTTCAGATTATCTTGGGTTAAACTTTTTAACTTTAAATACACAGCATTTTAGATCTGCTTTTAAGCAGATCTAAATAAAAGAGGCCCGATTTGCACAGATACCTCTCCCAGTTCACGCAGACGTCCCGGCTCACGGGACCCCTCCTCGGGAGCTCACATCCTGGCGCGGGCACCCGAGCCGCAGCGTTCCGGACCAACCCCTAATGTCGAACAGCTGTCGAGCGGACAGGCGCCACGCTGTGATCTCATCCCCCGCTGCAGGATAAACAGAATGAGGCCGGGCTGGTGATAGCCCCGTTGTGGCTTTGCCCACAGATTTCCACAAAACAACACGTATTTGGGTTTCGCGATGCAAACGCAGAAGACTCTTGCAGACTGGCAAGAGGAGCCGAGTATTTTGCTCCTGGCCCATCCCTCACTCCGGATGACTTCTAGAGGCTTCTTCTGTTCCCACAGCGCGGCTCACAGCGATGGGAACCGCTGACCATGCTTGGCAATATGCGTATGAGCAGCTTAAGAAGTAGTCAACCCTAGGCGCCTTCCTGCAAGAGATTACCACGCCACCGGCAGTCGCAGGGGAGCACAGGCAGCAGAACAGGAGGTGCGTTTACTTCTCTCTCGCTGCAGCGCAGCATATGAAGACAGAATCAAAGGCCATTTGGTTTAATGAGCCTGGGATGTGAGTGCTGTGGCTGAGAGAGAAGACGTGCACAAGCCAGAATCCTTAATGAATCTAAAGCGTGGTCTGGATTTTGAGGTGAGATGTGTTCTGCCCTCCGAGTCCAGCTCATGCGCAGGGTGAGGGAAAACGATGCTGTCAGCGGTGCTGTCGTTCATACTAGCAGGTGCCGTGCACTGGAATCCTTTATTAGGAACTATTTATGAAGACTAGGGACTTCCATCCCTATCCTAAGAAAAGTTCTTTGCTTCCAAGAGTTTGTTCTTGACTGTTTTCTTTCTCTCTTCCACAGGTATGCTCAAACCCAACAAATGTTTCAAAGTTTGGAGGTGCAGACTTCCAGCGTGGGCTCTCCAATCGTACTGATGGGACAAGCAGTGTTACACCAAGGGTTCGCCACGACGCCTCCTTCCCAGCCATCCTCTCTGCCACCTATGCAACTCCAGCACCAACAGCATCAGCAACAACGCTACCTGCAGGTAGGGCAGGACGAAGAGGGTGGTGCATAACACGCACACGCGGAGTAGGAAGGGTAGTAAGGCGAAGGGGCTGTGCAAAACGGGGCCCCAGGTTTCAGCGGGAGCCAGATCGTGGCAGGACGGCCATTTGAGAGACACTGAAATGCGCGAGACACTGATAGAGTGCCGTGCACCCTTCCACCGTAGCAAGGGAGCAGGGAGAACAGTCAGAATATTTAAAAGGAAATTACTAATTCTGTACATTGGAAACATAATCAGATTATCCTGGATATAATTAAAGTGTATTTCTAGACAGAGAAAATTGCTGCCTTAGGATTTATTCTGTACTCTTTATTCAGCATAGAAGTTGCTTAGTTTACAAGTCAAAAGATGATTTTTAATTGCCAGCATCAACATAAAATGAGATCTGGACCAGATATCTGGATCCCTTCAGTAAAATAACATATTTCCTCAACTCCACAAGGCAAAGAAGATAAATTGGAGCAAAAGGCCTGGAAGAACCAGGTGATTTGGAGATGTAAAAATACTTTTTTTTTTTTACCTGATTCAACACATATTGGAGTAAAGGGGAAGGGGGAAAATGGGGTGTCTCAGTATTAACTCAAAAGGAGCTGAACTCAGCTATAACAGCTGATCACATCCCACTGGAATCGTTGAAAGAGTATCATCAACCTCAAATGATTAAACTCTTGTTACTGAAACGAAATCCTTATCATAGCTGAGTATTAATGAAAAAACATGGCAGATACTGTTCCCAGTAAAAGCATCTGCAAAATTCACATCAACTTCACCACTGCAAGGCCACACCCTACTGTAAATTCACAAAAAGGAAGGGCTAGAAGGGACAGCATGAGGTACACTAGGATCCCCTCTCTCATTTCTGTTTAATTTCTAGCATCCGTGTCATTTCTGACACATTTGCCCACCCTGTTGCTAAACAGGCTTTTCAGGATAATCTGCAAATTGTAATTGTAAAATGTTCTTAGCTGCAACTTACGTCCATTCCTTGTAGCACTAGGTGAGCTAACCTCATGCCAGACAGCCCCAGAAATAAAAGCCAGCAAACTAGTTAGTATTTTTAAGCACACTCTACACTGAGGCCGAAGAGCTTTAACACGTGAAAGAATCGAACACCACGACGAATTTTATTTTATCTGTAGGTGCAAACACCAAGTTCTTTGCACAACGAGCAGCCCGATTCTTTGCTCCTGCCGTCTTACTCGCCACAGCAAGGAAATATGGGGTATCATCAGACACAGCAGCAGCAGCAGCAACAACTAACGTCAAGAAGAAGCAATAGCTTATCAGAATCATCCAATTTACCACAGCCACTGCGATAAGTCCCACCAGCACAATCAATGCACGATTAGCTTTAACCAACGGGCACACGGGGCAGAAGAGAATGACTTTGTACTTACTGTTTTGGCTTTTGCACAAGCATTTCTTTCAAAGCTCTATGACAGAAGTACGCCACAGAGTGCAGGCTGCCACAGACAGTGCACTCACGGCACGCTGGATTCAGTTTGCGCTGTCTCGTGAGCACAGCATTTACTGACAGAGCAAAAAAAAGAAAAGGAACACTATCCTGTGCAGCCTCCGTCATCACCGGGTGCACGGGAGGAGGCGTTCAGTCTTGGCGTGTCGCTCTGACAGCTATCTGGCAATTCCAAAAGACTGTCGACAGACTCGTGAGGTACTTGGCCTTCACTGTTTCAGTTCTTCTTCTGTGTATGAAAAGCACTGCGTCAAAGGTCTATTGAGGAGAGAACAAGAGATTATTTTTATTATGATTATTGTTATTATTTTGCACAACTGCACAGAGGACAAAACCTAGGCACTTTCTGTAAAGAGAAATTTGTTTCCTTATTCTCATGGCCAAATTAGCACATCCAATGGAGAAGAAAGCCCAGTCATTGGTGAAGATGGTCTACAGCTCATAACCCTTGATTTAGAAGCTGAAAAGTATTACGCAGCTTACCCTAACTGTTCTTCATGACTAGAAACACACAAACCACAACCCACAGTGGACTGTTTTCTATCCGAATTGTGATTGCAAAGGAGAACTCAAATTGTAAGCACAATCATGCAACTCTCCAGTAGTACGACACGGATCCTTCTTCAAACTAACTCACCCACTGCAAGTCTCTGAGAAATATGCACTGTGTTTTGGCCCACTGACTCGGGATGCTGCAGACTATTACATATCTCTTTCATTGTAACATTTAGGATTGAATTTTCCTTTGGGGGGAAAAAAGAAGAAATGCACTTTTCGCTTTTTTTGTATGTTTTCTGTTGATATGTTTCTAAGAAAGATTTTATGTAATTATTAAATAAAAAGTAGTGTATTGTACAGCCGTTGTAATAATGACCTATTTCTATATAAAATAAAATTATATGGAATTATGTGGAAATTATTTTGTATATGAAATATCAACTCATTTCACAAGTATAAAGATTGTGCTTGTGCTTTTTTGTGAGTGGGTATTTTGTAATAAACTAATGAATTAGAAATGTTTTTGTGAAGGGAACTACTGTTTCATGCTATATACAACTCAAACCATTATTTTTTTCCATTGATGATGGACAGTTGTCTTTATTTGTAGAATAAAATAAAATAGCCAAAAGGTTTATTGCAGGACTTGCACACATTTTCCTGTGGCTGTTCAACTATGTGATTCACTTCAGGTTGTTAATATTAGCCATAGCCTTGCAAGGTGCTTGGCACCCAGTTAGCAAAAGCGAGCTGTCATCCTATGGGACCTTCCTCATGGCACAGATGACGAGAATGATAGCTCAGGAAGTTATATTAGCTGCTAGCCAAGGCAGCTCATTTTAAGCTATCTTAGAACTTTAAAAAGACCTCAGGTAGCTCTGTACTTCCAAGCAAGCAGTTTTAGATTAGGACAAAATAGATGATTTAAAGAATGGTTTGACCCAGCACACACCAGGGCTTTGACCCATGTCCAGCCTCAAAGTTTTAAGACATTGCTGTCCTGAGATTCGTGATGCAGCTCTGCTGGAATTGCTACCGTGCCTATACTGCAGACAGTGTAGTTCCCACTTTTGCATTCTCGTGCAGAGTCTTCTTCATGTTCAATTCAAATTGACTACAGGATGGAGCAGCCCAGCTACAGGTCTGCTTTCCCTCTGCTGACTCCACTGCAGGAGCAGCAACCTCCAACACAGAACAAGGTCGACAGCTGAACACTGTAACGTTGTCACTCACCACGACGAGACTGAAAGGGGATGGCCCTCAGGGCAGCTTGCAGCCACCCGAGCCAGCGTTAGCTTCGTAAGAGCACAGACCACGCTGCCCTCCCCGCCCTCCAGTACCAAAGATCACATCACAGGGGCCCACGCGTTCCGCTCTGGTTTCTATGCCATAGAGGAACATCGGAGATAACTGTCCTGGGACCTGGAAAAGCTAAAAGTAAACTGTCAGAAAAGTAAAAAAGGTTCATTTGCCCCGAGTTCTCAAAAGCCTTCTGAAAAAGCTAAAAAGCTCCTGGAGAAAACCCACTGGCAAAATGACCCTGCTGCTTCCACAGCAAGACTGGCGGCTAGGACTGATCAGTGCAGGTGTATTTCAGTCCATATGATCCCTTTGTTTTACTTCATTGAAGGAAGATGAGGGAATCAAGTATCTGGTCTCTGAAAAGTGTTCAGAGATCAGATCTGGTCTCTAAGAAAGTGGTGTTTTCACTGCTAACTTTAGGTGCCAGTCTGAGTTAGCCTGCTCATCGATAAATTCTTGCATTCGGTGAAGCAAGAGTGACCCCATCAGATGAAGATTAAAGAGCTAAACCTTACAGTGCTTTCATCTGATGTCTGAAGGAACCTCTCTCTGCCCATTAACTACAGACAAACCTTAGCAAAGGCCATTCGGGTAAATTAGAGGCTAACTACATAAATGCCACCCTCTCCTGTAAGGGCTTACTCTGGGAAAGGGAAGGGGAAATTTGTTTGTAGGCCACAAAGTTCTTGCAGGAAAGAGGTAATGAAGGAACGTAAGCACCTCAGAGGAAATACCTGCAGAAGAAGCACTTGATGGATCTCAACTGCTATGACGGAAGTCACAGGAAAAGAGAAAATTCCCTTAAGAATTTTAGTCTCAGAGACAGTTCCAATACACTCAGTCCTCTCCGGATTGCCAGTGGGTATGTCCAAACCAAGCTCAGCCTCAGTGCAAACACTTATCTTTCTAAAACCAGCAGTACTGTAAGCTGTTAACAGGGAGAAGCTGTAATTGAAGTGAGGGTGACTTCTCACAAGCTGGCTTATTATATTGTCTGGAAGGATACAGGGCACTTGCAAGAAGAGATTCACGTCAATACCAGGCGTTTCACGCTCCATCTCATTTCTCCCCCCCCATACACTCGTTCTGGTTTTGGATTATCGTCCTTACTCCCTGTTGCACCTCCACGCAGCACCAGCCCCCTGCACAGAGCTGGGCGGTTGCTCGTTATAGCCGAGACCCAGCTTGTTCCGACACCATCGCTCAGCCTGGGTCACGGCTCCAGGGGGAGCACATGGCCCCACGTTGCCTTATCACAGAATCATTAAAGATGGAAAAGACCACTAAGATCATAAAGTCCAACCGTCAACCCAACACCACCATGCCTGCTAAACCATGTCCTGAAGTGCCACATCTACATGTTTTTTGAACACCTCCAGGGATGGTGACTCCACCACTTCTGTGGACAGCCTGTTCCAGTGCTTTACAACTCTTTCAGTAAAGACATTTTTCCTAATATCCAGTCTAAACCTCCCCTGATGCAACTTGAGGCCATTGCCTCTCGTCCTATCGCTGGTTACCTGGGAGAAGAGACCAACACCCCCCTCACTACAGCCTCTTTTCAGGTAGTTGTAGAGAGCAATGAGGTCCCCCCTCGGCCTCCTCTTCTCCAGACCAAGGCCCTTCTGCCTCAGCAGCGGGGGCGGCAGCCCCGAACAGGGCATCCCGCTTGCTAGGAGCCGAGCCCCGCAGAGCGGCCGGTCTGACGGACAGGCCCCCAGCCGGGGGCGGCCCGGGAGCGGCCGGCCCCTCACTCCAGTTTCCGACCCCTGCCTCGGGCCGGCGGCTGCAACCTGCGCCAGAGGCAACTCTCCGGCCGACCAGCGGACGGGGCGGCAGAGCCCTGGGCTGCTCCCTGCACGGCCAGCGGCCCCTCACGGGGAAGCGGCAGCAGTACCCGAGCTCCGCCCCGCCGCTCACCGGTACCGCTAGCCGGGCGCCGCCCCCCCCAGGCCTCCCGCGCATGCGCGCCGCCGCCTGACCGAGCCCCTCCCTGCGCAGGCGCAGCCGGCCCCCACGCGCGTCCCGGAAGGGCTCCTCGCTCCCAGAGTGCCTCGCGCGCTCCTTTCCGGCCTGTGCCCGGGCAGGGTGAGTGGCAGACGTTGGGGGCGCCTGCCGAATCCGTCTCCATCCGCCAGGCAGACCCCCGCGGCGGGGGCGTCCTTGGCCTGGCCCGGCGCGGGGGGCGGCCCGGCGCGGGGGGCACCGGGTGGTTCCTCTCGGCGGGCCCGCGTTCGGCGGGATCGGGGCCCGTCTCCCTGCTCCCCCAGGCCTGCGCTGAGCCGGGCAGGGCGCAGGCCCAAGGGGACTTGTGGGCTCCTGGGGGGGGGTTACGGCCCGTGCTGGGACTTGGGGAGGGAGGAGGAAGCCGTCAGTCCCCAGAAGGAGCTTCTCTGGCACCGTCATCTTCCGTGCGGGACGGGCCGAGCTGTCTTCCGTGGTCGCCTTAAAGAAGGAAGGGGCTTGGACATACAGAAGCGGGACGGGGTGGCTTTCAGGGCGCTTGGGGCTGGCCAGGAGCCCGGTCGTCCTGGGAAATGGGCGAAGAGTCTCAGATGTGTGTTACCCCGCTGTCAGGGGGATGGGAGTAAAGCATTGGTGATGCTGAAAGTTGCTGCTTAAAATCTGCAGCTAGTGCGACGCCAGGGGATGCATTGGTCTTAAATAAGTCTCTGAATGTGGGAGTTGTGTGGCTTGTACAGAGCTGGGGACGATGGGAGTAGGGAAGGTGACAGGGAAAAAGTCTGAGGGAGGTTGGGTCTGCGTTTGACGCCTGCATGGATGCTTTTCAGCGTTGCTCCGATGGCTCCTGCAAAGAAAGGTGGCGAGAAGAAGAAGGGACGCTCTGCCATCAATGAGGTGGTAACGAGGGAATATACCATCAACATTCACAAGCGGATCCATGGCGTGTAAGTTCTTTTTTGTCAAGTGAAATTTGTGTTACTTATAGTGGCATTTGGAAGTGGGTTCGGTAGGTTTTGAATGGCAGAGAAGGACAGTCTGTACCGGTGCTAAAATGTGATAAACCTTTTAGTCCCCTGTGTGACGGTTGTGTCCCAGGGAAGCAGCTCTGTGCCTGCGCAGACCTGTATGTGCAGGTGGCTTTCAGGAACACGCTTCTTTATTTTTTTTTTTGTGAGTGTGTCTGGACGTAATTTGAAGTTCGAGCTATTTAATCCTGTGCACAGGTTGTCATTCTTTCCCCAGCGAAGTTTAAAATTTAGCCCACTGTAGTAAGTTTTAGTGATTAAATATTGTTGTCATTGGCTCCGTGCTTATCACTCAGTTGTGTGTGGTGTAAATTGAAGTATGATTTGAGTTAAACAACATCAGTTGTGTGTCAATGCAAGTAACTTTTTATCTGACAAAATGTTGAACCTCATACAACTACTGTAGTAGTAAAGTGCTTGGGAGGACTTGCTGACAAACTGCATCTCCCTGATTCTCTCTGTATGTGTATGGCTGCAGTCATGTGGAAGAAAACTATATCAGAATCAAAACAGTTGGTGACATTACTGAACTTAACTTAGGAGACAAAGGAAACAGTGGACTACTGCACAACTATGGGTGAGGGTTCGAGGCAGTGGTACCTTTAAATGGAATAAAGATGTTGTGGCCTTGGCTGTTGATTGTTTATGGCAGTTCAGTCTGTTCTTAATGATGATGATCCTGCTATCCTCTTTTTAGACATGAAGCACTGGGGATGAAGTACTTCTTGTGTAGGGCTAGTCTCACTCGCAGTCACTCACCCACTCCTGATTTCTAGTGTTAAATATCAACAGAAGTGTGCAAATAATACTAAATATTTGCAGTGTGGGACCTCAGACGCTGCTGACACTAGTCGCATGTCACAGGTTGAGTGTAATACATGCGGCGAAGCACTCACAGCGCAGCTGTTGCCTGCAGTGCAGATGCCCAGTCGTGCAGAATCTGTCCATACTGTGCATGAGACAAGCGCTACTTGTAAAAACCAGTTCCAGTGGTGGTGTTGGTGCAGTCCTGCTAACGTTAAGGAAGTAACTGTCAAATACTGTTTAGCAGGAGCTGTTCCTCAGAATAGCATCATTGTTGTTCTTCTGCTGATTATTTCAATACCGGTACAGTTCTGTGGAGTTTGTACGACTACTGTTGCACTGCTTTTCTCATAGGCCTTTTATTCAGAGTGTTTGTGAGAGCTCTGATCTTTTCGGTAATACTGCGATAAGTTTTAATGTCAGCGTTTTAGAAATAAGAGTTAAGATCTAGAAGATCTTGCAGTTGCAACATTTTACTGAAATTATTCTACGTAAGGCTATGTGGTTTCTATTAGGATAGACATCAAGGTTAGCAGCTACCTACCAGAGCAGAGGTCTGGCCGTGCTATTGAACTGCTGTTTGAACACAGTCCTTTCCATGTTATGTTTAGAAAACTTCAGTGGTTGAATGCTGCAACAAGTGTCCAATGCTGACAGTTTCCTGAAGTTGGAGGAATGGCTCTTGTTTTTGTCCTAGGGGCTTCAAGAAACGAGCACCGCGTGCTGTCAAGGAAATCCGTAAATTTGCCATGAAGGAAATGGGTACTCCTGACGTTCGCATTGACACCAGATTGAACAAAGCCGTCTGGGCTAAAGGAATAAGGTAGGTTTCTGCAACTTCCCTGACTGGGTGAGGAAGAACCTTGTAACTGAGAGTGTGGAGGTGCAGGACTTGGAGAGGTAGAAAAATTTGTATCCTGGCAGTACTTACGTTTTCATTGCAAATACTTCCTTTCTTGTGATGTGCATGCCAAGCTAATCTTTCTATCACCTCTGTGTTCTGGTCAGCTCCCTCAGCGTACTTGTAGCAAAGCATTGGTGAACTCTGGAGTTGAAAGAACTTTGTTCTACTTCTAATAAGAATAAAGCAAAGGAAAGAAGGAATGCGGGTTTGGGGCGGGGTGGAGGATTGGGATATTGCAATACTGTAGTACCCCCATCCCTATCGTAGCAGAGTTTCTAGAAACACGGCTTTTAGTGCTACGTGCAGTCCCAGGCTAAGTACCGGGGGTTTGTGTCGTGTCTGAACAGGGTTAGGTTTTGAAGCGTGCTGAATTGATAAACGTTACAGAAAGAAATAATGAGGTGTGTTTTAAATAGGGCCATTAATCTTGTTGTGAAAGTACATATAGTTTGGGTGCCGAAAAATTACAACTTCTGTTAAATAGCTGCTACAGAGGCAGCCGATGTGGCGTTGGTGTGAAGATGGTCCAAAGGGATTCCTGTGAGGAGTGGGACCTCTTACACCATAATAAAAGGTTGACTGGTGGGAATTTATACTGTGAGTGATACACTGGATATGCGTGAACCCTTGTTTTAAACCATGTCTTCTAGGAATTAGATTCCCGAGTCCAGCCTATGACGTATTTACAGTCCTTTACCTGGGGTTGTGTGCTTAGGCCAACCCTTCCTTCAAAGACAGAGTGGGAAGATGGGACAAAGTTACTGGGTCTTCTGGCAGGGTTTCTCTGTCCTTCCTGTTGAGCTGTTCCAGTTCACGTCCAGTGAAGAAACAGCCACTGAGCCAGGTGACAGCGTAACTTCAGAGCTTAGTAGTGAGGCTACTAACCAATACTTGCTTAACCAAGACAAAATTAACTGTGGAGCAGGGAGTCATCACATCTGTCTTTACAGCATGAGTTTCATTGCAGTTTCCACTAGTTAGAATGGATGATATATGCAAAGCAACGTACCTTCCTTTGGAAGGATCAGGATGGGCTAAAATCACCGTGTCAGCTAGTGTGATAGTCAATGATCCATGTGAAGTAGTGAAAAATGCTTTTGACTTGTTTCAAGAAGGGAGTGAATCGAAGCAAGGTCTGTGTCTTACTTACTGTCTCCATCTGATTTAGTAAGTCTGCTCTCAGAGTGTCCAGCAGGGAGGAAGTCCCTTCTTGTATTCTGTGGAGCAAAGTACTCTGAGCAGGAGTTTCCCAAAATCCTGAGTTCGACGTGGGAGGTTACTTGAAAAATGGTGTGGACAGTTAATTTTGTGCCTTCCCTCAGCAGCATATTTTGGGCAGCATTAGGGGAGGACATTAAGCTGTGACTTGCCTATTATATAAACAAAATCACGTAAGCAATTTAGCTGTAGTTCCATGAGCTTTGCGAGGAAGAAATGTTGATGAATTGTATGCCCATAAACAAGATCTTGTTCAGGTCTAATGCCCGCTAGAATTTCCCCATGACTTCTGGAAACAGATTGGGCAGTACTCTGACTCTTGACAGGGGCCTCAGGCTTTCAGAGCAGATTGTTGTTTGTTGTTTTTTTTTTCCTCACTGTTTCTTATTTGAGTAAGAAAAGCTTGTTAGTAACACCTGCTTGCTGATCATATTCACGCTGTGCTTCATGATGATTTTCATAGTGTATTTCCCCGATCAGTAGTGGACTGATGGTGCACTTCTGACTTCATGCTCCCACTGGATTATGTATTCATCTTATTGAAGGCTCACTTTAACAAAACAAAACTCTCCGCTAAGGCAAACAGTACAGTCTCTAAGGTACAGGATTTCGCTTGTTATGATGCTGAGATAGAAAAAGAATTGACTCATCACCTCTTCGCACAGATAGGCAAAGCTTGAGAATCTGGGGGGAGGGGAGGATAGTAACCATGGAGCAGAGAACTTTTCTTTTCTATGAATTAACATGTTCCAGTACCTATTTTACTGAAAATTAATCTGTCGTCTTCATTTTAGGAATGTTCCTTACCGTATCCGTGTGCGTTTGTCCAGAAAGCGCAATGAGGATGAAGATTCGCCAAACAAGCTATACACGCTGGTTACCTACGTACCAGTGACAACATTCAAAGGTGAGGCTGCGTGCCATCTCTTCCTCCGTCCCGTGTCTTTCTGAACAAGTAGCAAAGTGGGACAGCTCCTGCTGCAATGGAAAATTCAGATGAAAAGCACGCTGAAGGGGTCAGACTGCTGGCTTAAATGAGCTCTGCTGTAGAGAGCAGGGCTGCTGGCTTGCCTGATCAGCACTAAAAAGCAAATACAGAATTTAGTGGAATAATCCTGTAAATTTTTAGAGAATAAAAACCACTGGCCATAGTTGTTAGGGCAGTTTAAGGTTTGTGTTTTCCTATATAAAGTATGTCCTCTGATGTCAAAAGCTCGATCAAGCAGGTTGAGCCTTTTACGGTTGTCACCTGAGGAGTATCTTATTTGCAGAATTGATTTAACATGAAGTTTTTGTTTTAACTTTTGGTGAAATACTTGCCTATATAGTTTGCTCTTCCAGAAGCAGAGCAGCAAACTAACTTTGAAACTGTAGGTGCGCTTTCTTGTGAATATACGTATATTACATGTACGTAAAGGGGACTGTCCTAGTAATAGGTGGTGATACAGTTTCTTGTTTTGCAGGTCTACAGACTGTCAATGTGGATGAAAATTAAGCTTATTTTCATTACAATAAAAGGACAAAAAGAAAGTTTACTCCTAAGTTTTTTTTTTTGTATTGTCCAGTCTCTTCAAGCTCTCCTCCATGAAGTGTTGGATTGAACAGATGACAGAGTGTTAAAGGATCTTGTTTTCTTTGGGCTTGTACATAATGGTGTAATTTTCTTAATTAAAGATACGGTAGACTCCTGTTACATGTGAATGGAATAAGGGAGATGCCAATGTTCCTATGTGAGTGGCGAAGTCCTAGTGTTCTTGTTTTGTTCCTATGGGAATAAAGAGCCACTACACAGGTGTTTCAAATTAAGACCAAGTTTGTTTTAAAAAAACAGAAAAATGCTGCCACCCCCCAAAGAAACCCGAAACAATTCCCCAAACTGTTAGATCAATATTTCATCTATGTCATCTCGTGTGGATGAAGTAAACTCCTGGTATCTGGCCCCCCTTGGTCTCCTCGGCGGAATCAGTAGGCTTCTCCCAAGCAGGTCTGTGCACTACACTGAAAGGTGGGGTTCTGTTCTGAGAGTGAATTAATTGTGAGTGCGCTAGCTCAGGGAATTTGTTTAATGAAGTAGGGACTGAAAGCACTTACCGCCCATAAATCAATCAATACTGTCAGTGCAAGTCTAGTACAAAAAGGGTTTATTGAAAAGTGCATGTTTTCACAGACCAACATCAGAAGCACAGTCCATGTACACTTAACATTTCAGCAAGACATACAAATTGGAATACAATCAAATATATTAAAATAGTTTCAATTACCAGCATTGAAACAGTTTTCAGTATTAGTGCAAAAAAGGCAACCCAAACAAACTGCGGACAGTAGCTGAGAAGTGTTTTCCCCTGTTTTAAAAAAAAAAAAAAAAGGGACAACTGGAGCCAGCCTCTGCTCTCCCTGTGCGGAAGAGGGCTTCGGTGTCTTCACACTGTAGACAGATGTTTCCTTTTACATTCAAAACAAGAACATAATTAATAAATCAGTGGCACAAAACAAACGTACACACCCTTAGCTTTTAAAGCTCTTAAACTGAAAACCACAGACCAACAATTTCTTTATCAGAAGTCCACTGCTAACTGAAAGCCTCTTACAGTAGGTGCTTTGGCGTAATTTCAGTGCATTTCATTTTTGATGGATTTGCTACTGCTGTGTGTTTACCTTTGCGTGTTCGCCCCGTGAGTGGCAGCTCATTCCATTTGTTTTGAGACTGTACTGATTCAGCTTTGCATTCTCGAGTTTTGGCTTCAGTTCCAAGGGTTTTTCAAAGAAGTTAACTAACGACTGCTCAGTCAAGAGGGATGCTAAAATATGTTCAAAAGAGACAGTCCAGTCCACTTCAGGCACAGGTGAAGGCTGAGAGTCTTTGTGAGGGGTCTTCACAGTGTCAGTAAAAACGGCATCCTGCTCCAACGCAGAGGCCTCGGGCTGCAAGTCCTCCGTGAACTCGTCCGAGCCGCTCCCCAGGCTGATGCTTCTTTGTCCTACTTCTCCGATCTGCAGTAACAGTGTGGTCACAGTGGCAATGGCTTGATACAGGTCGTTCTCCTCTGGATCTTCATGGAACATGCTGTACAAGGTTTTGCAGAACTGAATGAATTCCCTCTGTAGAGGATGAAAAACCAAAATCAAACAGCTGAACAGCCACGCTATGGGTAACCGCAGGAGTCGGGCGAGGGCACAGTACTGCAAAGGAAGGCAGAGTGCTGCCTACAGACTGCAGCGTTCATAACTCCTGCCTTCATTTTAAAAAACGTTAGCAAAGGGATTTCAGCCCACCCACTGATGCCAGGAAACCGTGGTGCTGCAGATCAAAAAGGGAACAAAGCAGAAAAGTATTTTGCAGCCTTGACGGAGGAGATCAGGACCTCCCAGCTGGCCAAAGGGCAAGCGAGACAGAAGGCAAGGGGCACAGTCTGTTACTGGTGGGAAACTGGTGGCTATTACACAGAGCGAACTGCAACCAAAGTAGCCGTCTGCAGACACGCAAGCAACTTCTCTTCTGCTGCTTCTCTCCCATCTTTCCCCAGCTCTTCTACTAATAAAATTCAGACGTTTCCCCTGCGCAACCCCCTTCTCTCCTTCCTTCCCTCACTCACCCACCACACACGATTCCCAGGCTATGCGAGGGTGTTTCCATACACTATGACAAAATTTGTGAGCCCTCGAGTTTCATACGCTCACAGGATGGGCAATTCAGGGTGGAGGGACCTGAGCAGTTCCATCAAGCGATGCCTTTGTGAGTGATTATGTTGGCCTGCTGAGCTGAAAGGCGAGGTACATACCAGGAATTTAGAACTTTCTTTAGCAAACGCGAGCACAGAAGGAACTCTGGGTGTAGCCCCATCTATCTTTGTATATCCGTACGTTTGTTTTACTAATGCAGGACCCTATTCCCTCCAGTAGGTTTCCTCACGCCAACAGCATTCACAGAGCTCTGCTGGCACTGGGGAGGAGACAGCAAGCTGCTGAGGGCCTTCAGCTGTCTGTCTTAATGCACTTCTAGTCAGCGTTTGGCTGTGACGGGGCAAGTCCCAGCTGGTGACGGACTAAGCAGTTACTGGTTTGGCGGAGAGGAGGTCAGGGAAGGCAGAACAGCAATGCGCATTCTCAGGAATTCTCTGGGCTTGGCAGCAGGGCGTTTTCCAGCCGGAATGCACCTGTTTTCCAGCCTGTTAGGCTGCAGGTGAGGGAGCCCAGTCCTTGATATCTAAAGGACTGAATCTAAGCTCAGGCTTAAGTTACCTTTTCTCAGAAAGAGCTAAGCTGTTGTGTTTAGTCATTTCATTTCTGAGTACTCTCCGCTTCTTTAAAAACAGACTATAGCCCCTCGTATACATACCTGGCTCATTTTTGGCAATTCTTTTTCAGTTTTAGTATCCTTTTCTTTGGCTAGATCCCTCAGCATCTGCTTCAACTGCTTTTGGTAATCTACTGCATCACCTTTTTTGGGACAGACAAAAAAAGGAGAACTAGTTTTCAAGTCGCTGGACTACACTGACATTTCAAAATAAAACAGAGTGGAGATAATGGAGTTGGCTATCTCATGCCCTCACATCAGAGAGCCATTCTGGACATACCATTTGCTTTTCCAATGACTAGCGGTCTTGAAGTTGACAGCAAAGGATTCTTTAACGGTGACTGGCTGTCTCGTTCATCTTCTGTGAGAGCTGGCCAAAAAAAGTGAAAAAATGTAACGATTAATCCTTCCAATGCTGCATAGTGGTTATTTATGCTTTTAACATTTACATATTTGAAGAAAGCAAAATAATTGGGCAAAGATGTTTTTAAACAGTACTTCTTCAAATATACCGTAAATTATGTTACTGTAAGTAAGACTGGTGCTGCAGTGAGAGAGTTGGAAGTTTGCCAAGGGTGGCACATTTAAGTAAAAACTTTGCACAGAGAAACCAGCACAGAATTTTGTCACCTAATCAGAACTGGATCAAGATGTGATGAGGAGATTTCTACTGTACGTGGAGCACCAGCGATCCAGAAATGTTATTCCAGGACAATATTTTGTCTGGAAGTAACCATATAATTGACTTCAAAAGGTCTCTGAATGCAGCAGATGTGAGCCTTAACATTGTACATCTACAAGTTTCACCTAAAAAGTGTTTGACTGGAGCAAATTTTAAACTGCAGCAAGCCTAACTACAAACGCAAATCCTATATGCTCCCAGGTGAATGAAGGAAGCAAGACAGGGCTCTTCAGTAAGCAGCCTTTTCCCAAAAGCTTTAAGCAAGAGTTTCAAGCAAACTGAGGTATTCACCCCCTGTCACATTTCTTACCAGGTGGGATATGCAGCTTATATAGTAACTTTATCTTTTCATTCATTTCTCCGTTATACATAACATCTGCAAGAAAAAAAAAAAAAAAGAACATGAAGGAAGCGGACCAGAGCATTTACTTCCACAGTTTAAAATAAATCATGCATCTCTGTTCACAAAGGAGAATTGTTTGCGTGGACAATACATGAAAACATATGGCCAAGATATTACACTGAAATATTTTACGTTGTGCCTGTCCATCAGGAACAGCAGGGGAGAGCCATCTGGTTTGGCCTTTGTTCGTGTAAAATAGACTGGGAGTACCTAACCCTGTGGAGCTTCAGCATAGTTTAAAAATACCAAGCAGAATGGCAGGGCTGTTTGCTGCCACAGATTAACGGGACTGTGAGAGGTGAGAGACTGAAAACTCCCTTTGGGGCCATCACGTTCTTAATATTTTTCCCCTTCAGCCCTTACTGCTGTTCTGTAGCATAAGCCCAAAAGAGGTAACTACTTCACATGTAACATAATTCCTATTTTCAATGACCAGTAGAAATGAGATTCTAAACTTTCAAATGCACTGAAATACTGTGACGAACTTTTAAAAGTTGTATCCCTCTAAGACTGAAAACCATGTAACAATATAATACAGGTTGGCTTCTTTCACATAAAAAAAATTCGAGAAAGCTTAAGTGATGAGAATCTGGATTTACTGATTTTTACTGAAGCTCTGAACATTGATTCATGTTTTTTCACTTGGGGCCGGGGCAACAGGTGAGATGGGGCGGGCAGCCTCCTCCCATTAGAACAGCTGGTGGCCTCAAGGCCATCCCTAGCGCAGCTCTCAGTCCCTGCTGGCCAGATTTTTTTTTTGTTCTCCTTATTGTCAACATATCAGGCAAGCAGCAGTCAGTCGTGCAAGATTAAGTCTTCAAGAAGCAGTTACGAAGAGGGATACTGAGATTTCAGAGGTATGCCGAGAGCAACAATTTCCTAGCATTCCATGCAGACTATAATTTTAATTATAATTAATATGATAACCGAAGTAATTAATAATAATATAATAATTTTAATTATAATTTCAAATCATAAAATATTTTCAACTAAATTACTGTTGTCTGAGAAATCAAGTATTTTAATACAATACTCAATCATGTCCTTAGACTGTCCTTTAAATCTAATCACTTCACAGAATCATAGAATGGTTTGGGTTGGAAGGGACCTTGAAGATCGTCTAGTTCCAACCCCCCTGCCATGGGCAGGGACACTTCAGGTGACTGGAACACAGAAAATTAGTAAAGCTGACTGGTTAGGCTAATTACAAGCGCAAGAAAACCACGTGCCCGCACCCTCCCCTGGGAGCTGCATGGCATTTTAACGTCCGCGTCTCACCCACGTGCCGCCCCGGGCTCTGCCCACCCTCCACCCCGCAGGCCAGCCGGTACCGAGGCAGCTGGCGAGCCCCTTGAACTCCACGAGCCGGTCCATGTTCTCATCCAGGAGCCGGAAGGTCCTCTGGGCGAGGACGTCGGTGTGCTCCCCGCAGGTCCAGGGCGAGACCAGCCGGTACAGGTTGGCGAACTGCTGGGCATCGATGCGGTACTGCTCGGCGTAGGGCCTGCTGGGGTCGTGTCGCTCCACCACCGGACTCGGCATTTCCCAGTAACACCTTATTAAGTGCTCCCTCTAGGAGAAATCGGAGGCGGGAAAGGGGGGATTGCGGTGAGCGGTATCAGAGAGAGCGCAATCGGCAGAAAAAGGCATTCACATCAACGTGTGCTGGAAAGGCTCAACATTCTCTTTGTGTGAAGTGTTACAGCGATACCAAGACCATCCCTGCGAGAAAGAGCAAAGTATGAATCTGTAATTAGAGCAGTCAAGCGCTCTCATGATTTTCAGTGGATAATTAATAAATTTGAAGGGAGACCAGGCAGATTCTTGGAAGAAATTCACTGCAGGCTACGGAACTCCATTAGCCACATCTGGCCTGGGATGTCTCTAACCAGCCAAAGGTACAGAGGGTCAGAGAAAATCCAGGGTAAGCGTTACATGGGCTTGACCTGCTCATCCGTTCTCTCTCGGACCTCTCCCGTTGGATACCGTACCTATCAGTCTTCCCTTAGGGACAGGCTGATGCAAAAGAGAAAGTCCTAACAAGCTGTCCCGGGGGAGCAAGGGAGCCGACGAAAAAGGAACCACCACCAAGAAATGAAATGAGGAAACAGGAGGAGTGCAAGCCAGCCAAAGCTGAAAAACAGAGCGGCAAGGAGCAGGAGGGAAGCACTGAAGAGCAAGCCCCAGCAGCATCATCTTACAACCACTAATGGAGGAAGAATACAGCTGCTGATAGCCACAAAGCTACACAACAGTAAGAACACGCCACAGTCATATTCCTAGTACCTACTATTTATGGCTATGAACAATACACCAAAGAAATTGTCTATTACGGGCGATAATTACATGCTTGCACCTCAAAATCAAGTATAGTTGCATAAACTTAGCTGTCCCTGTCTCCAAATAACTTCTGTACAGTTCTATCAAACATCAACTTTGACAGAAAGGAACTGAAGTAGAAACTTCTTTTAGTTCTAAAGAAAATAAAAATTAAAACTGTTAGAAAATTGAGAACAAATAGCAAGGACACAAGTTCACGGGGATTTTTTCCTCACAGAAAACAGAGTCTGCCTTTAAAGAGCAACAGCAGAGCAAGACTTAAAAGTACTGCAGACCTCCCAGTGAGCAGAGCTACGTATTATTTGATGTACTCCGCATGTGAAAGTTACCAGAACCTAATTTCTCATGGGCCATTTCCAAGCAGCAAGTTAGAAAAGAAACTGAAGCAACTTTCCTTTGAAGGATCAATACATTATTATTCCTCTTTAACAACCAGGCAACCACAGAAGGGACAGAATGACCAGATCCCACCCAAATAGCGTCTCCCAGGCAGAGGACACGAGGTCCGAGGAGGCTCTGCTAAGCAACAGCTGGAAGTTACACCCAGAAGCCTCAAATAGGTGCATCCCCTACTTATCAGGGGGACCAACCTTGAACAAGTCATACAATTCCTCTAAATCTTCAGGAAGAATCGAAACATCTGGGATGACAACTCGGAGCTTAAAAAGAAAGAGAATCACGTTAATGACAATCTTTTCTCCCATCATCACTGACACGAGCAGCCCCACGAGCCCCGCAGGGACTGTATTTATGCGGTACAGCTGAAAACCGTAGTATCGAAAAATCTTTGCAATTTTTCCCCCTTTTTTAGGTTCACTGGTTGGACAGATCCATGAAAAGAGAAATCCCTCAAGGGTTCTTAGAAACAAAGACAGGAAGTCCCTAAGCTAAAGGTCACAGGAGGCCGGGGAAGCATCGCATCGCGCTCGCTCTCTTCTTACACTCTTCCCCGGGCATCTGCCTAGGGCCACAGCCAGAGACAAGGCGCTGGGCGGGACGGTCCTGCAGTTGTTCTTAACGTTAAAGCCACCCTAGAAAATAACGCACATGGCCGCAAGAGAAAAACCAAACCCATCAGCATCCCAGGAAAGAGCTTTTTCCAGAGTCCGTAATGATCCCTCCGTTTTTCAAGATCTGGTGGTGCCGTTTGAAAAACGAAAGCCAGCTGCCCGACAGCGCTGGGGGAGAGGGGAGATGCTAAGCTACCTGGAATCATAGCATCATTAAGGTTGGAAAAGACCAACCGTCAACCCAACACCACCATGCCTGCTAAACCATGTCCTGAAGTGCCACATCTACACGTTTTTTGAACACCTCCAGGGATGGGGATGATGAGGGGACTGGAACATCTCTCCTACGAGGAGAGGCTGAGGGAGCTAGGCTTGTTCAGCCTGAAGAAGAGAAGGCTGAGAGGGGACCTAATATATACTTACAAATATCTGAAGGGTGGGTGTCAGGAGGATGGGGCTAAGCTCT